>OBWS01000033.1_pt1 | contig 92580 bp, 75 predicted proteins | sample 1495291 | NCBI WGS metagenome assembly OBWS01 (sample SAMEA2580090, study PRJEB22360) | human gut metagenome | biome: human gut; feature: human-associated habitat; material: faeces | place: Denmark | collected 2008/2010 | reverse complement strand
CCGAGCTGACCACCGTCCTGAACAAGGAAGTCACCGCTGACGAGATCAACGCCGCGTTCAAGGAAGCCTTCTCCAACACCGAGTACTACGGCTACAACGAGGATGGCATCGTCTCCTCCGACATCATCGGCGACACCCACGGTGGCGTGTTCGACCCGACGCAGACCGACGTGAACACCGTTGACGGCACCACGATGGTCCGCACCGTGTCCTTCTACGACAACGAGTACGGCTTCACCTGCAACATGATCCGTACCCTGCTGTACTTCGCCGAGATCTCCGAGTGAATCCCCGCGGTCTAGGCCGCTAGATTCCACAAAGGGTTTATGGTTTGGGCTCCCACAGTGCTTCGCTGTGGGAGCCCAAACCATAAACCCTTTGTTTTTACCGGCTCGGCACTTGCCGGCGGGCTGAGCCGGACTCCGTCACCACGTACCGATGGGCGCAGCGACCGCGTTCAATACCTTGAGCAGATCATGCGGATTGACGCCGACCGAAAACCCGCGCTTGCCGCCGGACAGCAGGATCTCGTCGAATTGCAGAGCGCTCTCGTCAAGCACGGTCCTGTGATGCGTGCGCTGCCCGAGCGGCGAGATGCCTCCGACCACATAGCCGGACTCGCGCATCGCGACCTTCGGGTCGGCCATCGATGCCTTCTTCGCACCGACCGCCGCCGCCAACGCCTTCAGATCCATGTGTCCGCTGACCGGCACCACGCCCACCACGCGCTCGGAACCGGTGTCGGCCATCAGCGTCTTGAACACCTGATGCTCATCGAATCCGAGCTTCTTCGCGGCTTCCACCCCGTAACCGTCATCCATGTGGTCGTTGGAATGCTCGTACTCGTAGGTCTTGAACGGCACTCCGGCCTTCTCCAGCTGCACAGTCGCCGGCGTGGAGCCGGCACCCTTCTCATGCTTCGATTTTTTGCCCATGTTTTCCATACTACCGCTCTCAAAACTCGAAGATACGAAATCGGAAACCGCCTTTTTCCAACAAACGGCTTTTTGTATCTGCGAGTTTTGAGAGCGCGAATCGGGAAGGCCTCGACTATTCGGCGGATTCTCCGCCGCTCGGGCCACTGGTTTCACGGTGTCGCAGCAAGGACCCGGCTGCGGTCAGCAAGCGCGACGGCGCCCACGGGCGCACCGGTGGCGGACAGTCCCGCCGCCGCATACCCGTCAGCATCCACGTTCACCGCGGAGCCTCCCGTCAGCGTCACCTTGCCGTCGACCGCGAGTATGGAGCACTCCCCCGCCGCGATGCCGAGAACCGTGGCGGCCCCGTCATTGGCGTTGAACACCCTCACATAGGGTTTGCTATACGCCTCGTCCCACCAGAGGCGGTGAGGCGAGCAGGCGCACTACCGCGCCTGCGAGGGCTTCCGGCGGAGTTCCGCCGGAAGCACGAAATGCATGTTCTCCTTGATGGTCTCCACGGTGGATACATCGGTGAAGCCCCGTGCGCGCAAGGCCTCGATGACGCCCGCGACCAGTTCGTCCGGCACGGATGCGCCCGACGAGACGCCGACCGCCTCGACCCCGTCGAACCATGACGGGTCGAGCTCGTTCGCGTCATCCACGCGGTGCGCTCGCCCGCGCTCCCCCAACGCCCCCTGCGCGACCTCCATGAGCCGCACCGAGTTGGAGGAGTTCGCCGACCCCACGATCACCACGCTATCGGACTGCTCGGCAACGAGCTTCACCGCGGCCTGGCGGTTGGACGTGGCGTAGCATATATCGGAGCTCGGCGGCTCCTTCATCCACGGGAACCGGCACTTGAGCGCCGCGATGGTGCCGGCCGTCTCATCGATGCTGAGCGTGGTCTGCGTGAGCAGCACCAGCTTCTGCTCCGGCCGGAAATCCAGCGAATCCACGTCCGCCTCATGTTCGATCAGATGCACGTGCACGGGGTCCTCCCCCACCACGCCGACCGCCTCATCATGCCCCCGATGGCCGATGTAGATGATCTCGTAGCCTTCGCGCACGAAACGCAATACCTCACGATGCACCTTGCTGACCAGCGGGCAGGTGGCGTCCACGACGTGCATGCCGCGGCGTGCGGCCTCCGCCTTGACCTGCGGCGACACGCCGTGCGCGGAGAACACGATCGGGATGCCGGCGGCAGCAGCCTCGTCAGGTATCTCCGCGAGCTCCTGCACGAACACGGCCCCCTGCGCGGCGAGATCCTCGACGACATGCCGGTTGTGCACGATCTGACGACGCACATACACCGGCGGCAGGCCATCCACCCGCGCCGACGCGGCCTTCAGGATGGTCTGCACGGTGAGGATCGCCCGGTCCACCCCGGCGCAGAATCCGCGCGGGTCCGCCAGCACGATGCGTTTCGCCATATCATCCTCCTCATGCAGTCAGTGGCCGCCATGCGGCATCACTCAATCACAACGACTCAGCGTAGCAAAGGCACACGCACGGGTGCGGCCGGAACATCCCTACACGTGCGATACCGGCACATGACAACGCCCGGGGGCAACAGGCGACACCCCGACCGCACACGGCAGAAGCCCAGCGCACACTATGATAGCGAGCGGTAACAATATCACTGTCGATCATGGAGCAAGCAATGGGCACCACACCGCGTACCGGCAACCAGTATTCCATCCATCATGGCGATTTCTCCGCCGTCGTCTGCGAGCTCGGCTCGAAGCTGCGCCGTTTCGACTACGGCGGCAAGGAGGTGTTCTGCAGCTACGGACCGGACGACCTGACGCCGACCTGCTGCGGCTATATCCTCGCGCCTTGGCCGAACCGCATCAAGGACGGCGAATACGACTTCAACTGCAAGCACTACTGCGCGCCGGTCAACGAGTGCCACCCCGAGCCGCGCAACAACGCGAACCACGGCTACGCATACCAGTACATGTGGAAGCTGGAATCGCTCACCGAGAACAGCGTCACCCAGTCACTGCGCTTCCCGAACCTCGACGGCTATCCGTTCGACGTCACCGTCACCGCCACGTACGAGCTGAACGACAAGGGCATGACCGTCACGGTCAGCGCCCGCAATGATGGCGACGAGCCGGCGCCGTGGGCGCTCGGCCTGCACCCGTGGGTGGCGAACGGCAAAAACGGCGAGACCAGCGAGCAGCGTGACGCCGATTCGGCCGCATGCCGCCTGAAGATCGACGCGGACACGCACGTCACCGTTGACGCCGGTCTGGTGCCGAACGGCACCGAGCCTGTGGACGGCACCAAGTTCGATCTGCGCGACGACCCGGTTCTGGATGGACGCGCGTTCGACGACGCCTGGGTGGACGTCCACCGCGCCGACGACGGCACGACAACGACCGTGTTCACCCGCCCCGATGGCATGGAGATCAAGCTGGTCGGCGACGAGACCATCAACGCGTGGCAATGCTACACGGCCACCGGCGCCCCGTTCGACCAGCATCCGAACGGCATCGCCGTCGAACCGATGACCGCCCCGGCCAACGCGTTCCGCAGCGGCGACCACCTGACCGTGATAGAGCCCGGCAAGAGCGTCACGACCGTGGTACGCTACGAGGTGACGGTCAAGTGACCGACACCCGGCCGTCCTACGGCTGGTGACAATTCGCCACTTGCACAACGTCTACCCCGTATGTGATAATTCCCAAGGCTTATTAATCGTAGTAAAGGAGTCCATCATGGGCATGCGCGGACGCAAGCGCAAGGATCGTCGCAAGAAGGCCGCCAACCACGGCAAAAGGCCGAACGCCTGATTCTTGCCTGACGGCGTGATTCCACGCCGCGAGACATCGCCATATACGGCGGTGTCATAACAGACGACAACGGGTCTGTCCCAGCGAAAGCCGGGCAGACCCGTTTGTTATCTTATTATTCCGTTTTATTATGCAGGCCCGTTTTATCCTGCTTGCCGAGCTTCGAGACAGGGGCCCAAGCCGAAATCGCGTCTCAGGACACGACCGCAGCGCCGCGTACAGGCTGCGCGGGTTGCGCGGACCGTCCCGGCTCGTCGACGGCACCGGCAGCATTCCCGCCATCCTCGCAGCAACAGCGGTCAAGCGTGTCGCGCAACCGCGCCAGCAGACATTCCGGCGCGACCTCGGGCCGCAGATACGCACGCAGCGCCGCGATCATCGCCTTCTCATGCTCATCGCAACACGAATCCGGGTCGAAACAGTCCCCGACCAGATCATCGCCCATGTCACCGGGCATGCCCGAAATCTCCACCGATGTGATATGCATATCCGCATGGACGATGCCCACAGGCGTCTGCCGTGTGATGGAAATATGGCTGTGCCGCTCAATAGGGTCACTCACGCCTGCTCCTTTCGCTCGTCGCAACGGATCGCATTCCGTCATCTCCATTATGAACGCTCACCGGGGATCTGGAGTTCGCGGACGGTGAACTTGGCAGTTGCTTGCGGGCGTCGCCGTATCCATGCGCCAGCGCGTACGATGACAGTTCGCGTTTCAACTGGGTGCGCGCACGGTTCAGGCGGCTCATCACCGTGCCGATCTTCACGCCCTGCTCGTCGGCGACCTGCTGGTACGACTTGCCGTCGATGGCTGCGTCAATGAACACCTGCCGGCGCTCGGGCGGGAGTTTTGCGAGCGCCGCCATGATCTCCTGCGGCGCGAAGGCGTCCAGATACTCCTGCTCCGCGGATTTCAGCCCCTCCGAGGAGTGCTCGGACGCCGCGTAGATGTCCCAGTCGTCGTATTCGCCGGTGGAGTCGTTGGCCCGCTGCGGCCGCCGCTTCGCCTTCGCGTACTGGTTGAAGTATGCGTTGCGCTCGATGGTGGTCATCCACGCCTCGAAGTTCGAACCGTCCTCGAAACTGTCGAACGCCTTGAACCCGCGTTCGAACGTGTCCTGCACAAGGTCCTGGGCATCATCGGGATTGTTGGTGAGCTTCATCGCCTGGCGGTACAGCGCGTTGACCGCGGGCATGGCGAGCTTCTCGAATCTCGCTCGCGCCTGCGCCGTGGTCTCGTTCGGTTGCTGTTCGTCGGTCACGCTCACTATTGTATGCAAGACGTGCGGTGAAATTGTGAGCGTGGGCACGGTTTTGTGATGGACTTATCAGCACATGTCGCGCATATCGTTCCCGCGGTCGTCGGGCTTGTACAATGGCAGCGGCACCATGAGGAAAGGTTTTGGTATGACGGTAACGTTGGCATCGGCGGCGCAACTGCTCAAGCGGCACGGTCTGCTTCGGGAGATCATCCGCGCGGATCGTTGGACGCTTGATGCGCACGACATCGAAGGGGCTGACACCGCTTTTTCGGCGATCACCTATGACACGAGGGACGTGCGCGAGGGCACGCTGCTGTGCTGCAAGGGGCGGTTCAAGGCCGAGTATCTGCATGACATCGACGAGCGCGGGCTGGCCGCATACGTGGCCGACACCGATTTTTCGGCAGAGACCGGCACACCCGGCCTGATCGTCAATGACGCGCGCAAGGCCATGAGCCTGCTGTCCGCGGAGTTCTACGGACGTCCGCAGGACGAGCTGACCGTGGTCGGCATCACCGGCACCAAGGGCAAGACTACGACCGCGTACTTCACCCAGGCCGTGCTGAACGCCCACTCGCACGGCAAGGCAGCGCTGTTCTCCTCCGTGGACAACTGCCTGGACGGGCACACGTACGTCGAGTCCGACCTGACCACGCCCGAGTCGATGGACGCTTTCCGCATGATGCGAGAGGCCGCTGACAACGGCATGAAGTACCTCGTCATGGAGGTCTCCTCGCAGGCGTACAAGGTCGAGCGCGTGTACGGGCTGACGTTCGACGTGGCCACGTTCCTGAACATCTCCCCCGACCATATCAGCCCGATCGAGCATCCGACGTTCGAGGATTACCTGTATTGCAAGCGCCAGATCGTGCGCAACAGCCGTGCGCTGGTGCTCGGCGCGGCCAGCGATCATGCCGACCTGCTGCGTCAGGACGCGGCGGACGCCGGCGTGCCGGTCACCACGTTCGAGCTGCTGGACGGGCAGAGCCCCGCCGGATCCGATGCCGCCGATGTCACCGCAAGCCCGGCGAACGCCGAGCACAGCGCCTACCGTATCGCCGCAGACGGCGCTGATCTCGGCGAGTTCCGTCTGGCGTTGGACGGCGACTTCAACTACGCCAACGCGGCAGCGGCGCTGGCCATCGCGCATGCCGCCGGAATCGACCTGACCGCCGACGCCGCGGCCACGCACGCGATGGAGCCGGTGCGCATCGCCGGCCGCATGGAGCAGTTCCACGACCCGCAGTCCAACACGCTGGCGATCGTCGACTACGCGCACAACTATGCCTCCGTGACCGCGCTGCTCGATTTCGTCGACGAGCGGTTCGGCTCGCAGCACCCGCGCATCACGCTTGTCACCGGCTCGGCCGGCAACAAGGCGTACGACCGGCGCAAGGAGATCGTCGAAGCGGCGCAGCATCGCATCGACAGCTTCATCTTCACCGCCGAGGACACGGACACCGAACCGTTCATCGACATCTGCATGGAGATGCAACGGTACATCACCGTGCCCGGCATCGCGTCCACCGTCATCTCCGACCGCCCGAGCGCCGTCACGAACGCGATCTACGACGCCCGAGCGCACGCCGACCGGTTCAACATCATCCTCATCATCGGCAAGGGTGACGAACGCTGGATCAAGGACCACAACAAGCACGTGCCGTTCGAGGGCGACGACCGCATCGTCGAGCGCATGTTCGCCTGAGCCGCCAAAGCGCACGAACCGATAGAAAGACAAGCAAGACAAGCATGATTACGTTACAGAAAACCGACTACCAGCAAATGGAACAGGCGGCGGCCGATGCCGGCGTGACGCTGCCGATCGAACAGACCGACGTGTGGGCACGCTTCCAGGCGGACATCCCCGGCCGCACTCCTTGGGGCGTGTACCTGATCCGGCGAGACGGCGAGACCGTCGCGTTCATCGCGTTCATCGACATGGAGACGCACGGATACCATTACCTGCGTTCGATGCACGGCCCGGCCTGGATCGTCAAGCCGGACGAGGCGCTGGAACGCGAGGCCATCGACGCGATCGCCGCCGAAGTGCACCGAGCGGACAGGCACGTGGCGTTCATCCGTATCGACACGTGGTTCACCGACGGCACCGTGCCGGTGCTGTCGACCGTGCCATACGACCAGACCGTGGTGATCGACGTGACCGGCGGCGACGATGCGATCCTGAGTCGCATGAAGCGTCGCGGCCGCCGCGACGTGCGCAAGTCGCTGCGCGAATGCCCGGCCGACATCGCCGACGAGACGAAGCAGGCGATCGCCGACTTCGCGGAATACTACGACGTGATGGTGGAGACCGGCAAGCGCGACGGATTCACGCCCGCTCCGATCACCGACTACTCCGACATGATCGAGGCGCTGGGCGCGGATCATTGCCGCGTGTTCGCGGCCCGCATCGAGGGCCGCGTGGTGGCATGGTCAATCGTGACCGTCAACGGCACGCACGCGGTACGCTACTATGCCGGCATGCGCAACGACGTGATGCGCCTGCACGTGACCGACAAGCTGCTGTACACCGAGTGCTGCATCCTTGGCTCGCAGGGCATCACCGAATACGATCTGATGGGCATCGGCTCCGAGCTGGCACCGAGCCTCAACGGTCTCAACGAGTTCAAGTGCAAGTTCACCGAGGAAATCACCCCGGTGGCCGCCGGGCGTGACGTGCCGATCAAGAAGGCCTTCTACAGCTCCCTCAAGCTCGCCAAATCACTGAAGAACACCCTCAAGAAGTAAGATTCCCGGCGCGGTGTAACGGATGAGACGTCTGACCACCCGCTGCGCGCCAGAGGGCGGTCAGACGTGCCGGTGGTCAGACGGCGGCGCGGACGGCGTCGATGACGCGGCGAACCGCGTCTTCACCCAGTTCGGTGGGCAGGCATAGCGCGGTGGAGACCAGACGGTCGCTGACCGGCACGGTGGAGCGATCCAACGTGTCGAGCCCATAGGCGGCCGGATCGGTCACGCCGGGGAACAGTTCGGGGCGGTACCAGCGTTCGGCGTAGCCACCCGCCTGCCGCGCTGCGGCGATGATGCGCTCCGCCGCCTCGGTATCCCGCGCGAACAGCGGGAACCGCAACAGCGGCTGCGCCTCGCCGTCCATCGCCACTGCCGGAACATCCAACCCGTCGACGCCCGCAAAAGCCTCGCGATACATGGTCACGACCGCGCGCCGCCCATTCTCATTGGCGTCGAGCGCGGAGATGCCGGCCACCGCCTGCTGCGCGATCCACGGCGTCACCGTCATCGGCTCATATTCCAGTGCGCCGCGACGCTCCTTGTCGGAAATCGGCGGCTCATACCAGCCCGAAGCGGTGAGTCGCTCACGCATCCGCCCGCCGAATCCGCCCAGACGCGACAGCACGCGGTTCTCGTTGATATACAGTTTCGTGACCGTATCCAGATGATGGGACGGCTGCTCCAGCGCGGCGAGCCGGCCTCGGGTCTCGGCGTCCAGCGCCGCATCCCGCTCACGCAGCCGCGGATTGACCCAGATGGCGCCGCCGAATCTGGTCGGCAGCATCTTCTCCACGCCGAACGAGTGCACGGAAATGTCGGCCAACGGCCATCCCGCAGCATCACGGGCCATGCGGGTCACGCAGTGGGCGCAATCCTCGACGAGCAACGCCCCCATCTCCCCCGCCAGCGCGGCCAGCCGCCGGGACGAGTCCTCATCGATCGCGCCAAACGTATGCTGCATCACCATCGCATGCACCTGCTCGTCGCTCCCCAGCGGCATGGACTCCACCTTGGCGACGTCAATGCCCATCGTGTCGGCGCCCACATCCGCATACCGCGGTCTCAGCCCGCTCACAACAATCGGATCGACCGCCGTGCAGCAGGTGAACAGCTGGGTGAGCACCGAGCCGTCGCCACGAACCGACCTCACTGCGTCGAACGCCACCTGCATGCCGTACCGTGCCTTGAAGACCGGGAACCAGTCCTCCGGCCGCGTCCCGGTGCGGGACGCCAACGCCTCACGAAGTTCCGCGAATCCCCGTGCCGTCGTCTCTTCCATGACCAACCTCGTTCCATCGGGAGAATACGTCTTATTTCAATGTATCGTCCCCCCGCGCCAGGGGCAACGGCCCGCGTGACCTCATCTTCGCACTCTGCGCACGAAACGGCCTCCCATCGCCACACGGAGTATGTAGAATGTCATAAGCAATCGTGAACGTCCAACAGAAGGATCGATAATGACGGCTTTCCAGCCTGTACTACTCGGCAGTGAAACCTGCGCCTACGCGATGGCCCGCGCGTTCCACAGCGCGTATGGCCTGAAATCGCTGGTATACGGCCGTATGCAGCTTTCCGTCACCAAATTCAGTTCGATTATGGAGCCGACGTTCTTCGCGGACTTCACCGAGCCGGAATCCTTCCGCCGTCACATGGTCGAGGCCGGTCGCCGGCTCACGTCCGAGCGACCCGACACCACGTTCCTGCTCATCGCGTGCGGTGACGACTACAGCGAGCTGCTGAGCCGGTACAAGGACGAGCTGAAGCCGTATTTCACGTTCGTGTCGGTCGATGCCGACCTGCACGACCGTCTGAGCAACAAGACCTCCTTCTACGAGCTGTGCGCCCAGTATGACCTGCCGCACCCGCTCACGTTCGTTCTGGACAAGGCCGGTGCCGCGGCCGGCAAGTATCACGACCTGCCGTTCGGCTTCCCCGTGGCCGTCAAGCCGGCGAACAGCGTCGAATACCTGCACGTGGACTTCCCCGGACGCAAGAAGGCGTTCATTCTGCACACGCCCGAGGAGCTGGCCCATGTCGTCTCCGCGATCTACGGCGCCGGCTACGGCTCCGAGCTGATCATCCAGGACTTCATCCCCGGCTCCGACGCCAACATGCGCGTGCTCAACGCCTACGTCGACCATGACCACCATGTGCGCATGATGGTGCTCGGCCACGTGCTGCTCGCCGACCCGACGCCGGAGGCCATCGGCAACTACGCGGCGATCATCCCCGACTACAACGAGGGATTCTGCCTGAAGATCAAGAGCTTCCTGGAAAGCATCGGATATGAGGGCGTCGCGAACTTCGACATCAAGTTCGACCCGCGCGACGGAGAGTACAAGCTGTTCGAAATCAACCTGCGCCAGGGCCGCACGAACTTCTTCGTGACGCTTAACGGCTTCAACCTGGCCGAGTATTTCGTCGACGACCTGGTGCTCGGCAACCCGATGGAGGGCGACACGGTCATCGGCCGCGGTGACAGCATGCTGCTGGAGGTGCCGTTCTCGACGCTCAAGAAGTACGCGGAGCCGGGGGAGGCGCTTGACCGCGGAATCGCGCTGCACAAGGCGGGCAAATCCGGCTGGACGCTGCGCTACGGGCGGGACCTGTCGTTCAGGCGCCGGCTGCTGCTGTGGAGGCTGCACCGGCTGACCGCGAAGAACTACGACACGTATCTCGGCAAGAACGACTGACTTTTCGGAATCGACGGCGACATTTATGAGACGACCATTTTTTGCGGTATTGGGCGGCATGGGCACGCTGGCCACGGAAAGCTATATCCGGTTGGTCAACCGTGAGACGCACGCCCACAGCGACCAGGAGTTCCTCGACTACGTCGTGTTCAACGACGCGGCCGTGCCCGACCGGACCGCGTTCATCATCGGGCAGTCCGACGATGACCCGTTCCCGATAATCGCCGACGACATCGACAAAGCGACCGCGATGGGCGCGAGCTTCATCGTGCTCACCTGCAACACCGCGCATTACTTCTACGATCATTTCCAGTCACTGACGCCGGTGCCGATCCTGCACATGCCGCGCGGCGCCGTCGCGCACATGGCCGGGCAATACCCCAAGGAGCGTTTCCACCGCGTCGGATTCCTCGGCACGATGGGCTCGCGGGCTTCGGGCGTGTACCGTCAGGCCGTCGAGGAGGCCGGCTACACCTTCGTCGAGCCGGACGACGAGTTGCAGGAGCGCATCACGTCACTGATCTACGACGACGTGAAGGGAACCGGCGACCTGAATCTGCAGCGCTACGAGTCGGTGCTGCAGGCGATGCTCGATCCGGCCGGCACGTGCCGTTGCGATACGCTGATGCTCGGCTGCACCGAGCTCTCTGTGCTCAACGAGGCGTTCCCGCTGCCTCAGCTGCCGATCATCGACGCCCAGGCCGTCCTCGTGGAGGACACCGTCAGCCGGGCCAAGGCCATCCGCCGCTAGAGTCGGCGCAGGCGAAAAAGGTCGGGCGGGCGGAGCAACAGCCACATCCCCGGATGCACGGCCACCCCCAGTCGGCCTACGGCCGACAGCCCCCGCCAGCGGGTCGGCAATCGGTAATCCTCCCGCTGGCGGGAGGTGGCGCGCGGTGCCGGAGGGTGGTCTTCGATGTGGGGTCAGCGGCTGAGTTTCTGGCTGACTACGGCGGTGACGCCGTCGGAGCGCATCGTGATGCCGTACAGCGCGTCGGCGATCGACATCGTGCGCTGCTGGTGGGTGATGATGATGAGCTGGGCGTGTTCGCGCAGTTCGTTGAACGCGTTGATAAGGCGGGTCAGGTTCACGTCGTCGAGCGCGGCCTCCACCTCGTCCATCACGTAGAACGGGCTCGGCCGCGCGGTGAAGATCGCGAACAGCAGCGCCAGCGCGGTCAGGGACCGCTCCCCGCCGGACAGCAGGCTCAGCTGCTTGACGCGTTTGCCGGCCGGGCTCGCCTCGACGATGACGCCCGTGGCAAGCAGGTCATCGGGGTCGTCGAGACGCAAACGGCCGGTACCGCCGGGGAACAGCGTGGCGAACATCTTCTCGAATGCGGCGGCGGTATCGTCGAACGCGGATTTGAACACGCTCACCATCGTGGAATCCAGATCCCTGATGAGCTTCATCAGATCATCGCGAGATTTGACCACGTCGTTGCGCTGGTCGTTCAGGTATTGGTTGCGGGTCTCAAGCGCGTCGTATTCCTCGCCGGCCAACGGATTGACCTTGCCGAGCGCGGCGAGGTCGCGCTTCGCCTTCTCCAGCCTCTTGCGCTGTTCCGCACGGTCATACGGAACGGTTTCGAACCGGCTCGGGTCGTCGCCTCCGTCAGATTCGGAGCCTGGTTCGGACTCGGATTCAGGTTCAGAAGCGTCCGCACGCGGCACGGGACGCCCGTTCTCGTCCAGCACGGGCACCGGCCGCTCGGGGCCGAAATCGCGGGTGAGCTCGTCGATGGAAAGTCCCAGGTCATCCGACACCTTCTGCGTCAACTGCCCGAATTCCCCGGCCAATCGTTCGCGATCCACATCCAGCTCGTGTTCACGCCGCTGCAGTCCCGCGACCTTCGGCTCGATGCCATCGCGCTGCGCCCGCAGCGTCTTCAGCTCCGCGTCGTGGCTCGATGCCTCGGCCTGCAGCGCCTCGCGCTTGGCGATCACATCGTCGATGCTCGCCGCCACCAGGGAGGCGACCTGCGCGGCATCGTCGGCGATGCGCTGCGCGTGCGCGGCCTGCGCCTTGCGACGCTCGTTCATGGCCTCGATGCGCGCGCGTCGTTGCGTGGCCTCCGCGGCGTTGTCGCGCAACAGCCCGGCCTGCCGCTTGAACGACTCGACCTTGCGTTCCGCCTCCGTCCACGCGATCTTCGCGGTGACCTCATGCTCGCGGGTAGCGTTCAACGCGGCTTCCAGCCGATGCTCGCGCTCCCCTAGCTCGTCGACGTCGGCATGTTCCGCGCCGGAATCCCGGATCGCGGCGAGCGCCCGCCGCAAATCGTCGAGCTTCAACTGATGGCTCCGGCGTTCCTCGACACTGCCGCGCAGCTTCTCCTCGATCGCCGCGGCCTGACGTTCCACGCCCTTCATCCGCGACTCGGCCGATTGCAACGCCTTCGCGGCCTGTTCGGACTTGAGCTTGGCCTGAATGCGCCGCTGCGATTCCTTGTCGACCAGCACTCGCCCCCGGTCCCGCCGCTGACGGGCCTCGCCAACCTGCCGCGTGATGTCGTCCAGCTGCCCTTGCAGCACCGTAATCCGCTTCAGCGCCTTATCCCGCCTCGCTGCCAAGGACAGGTCGCTTTGCGACAGTGATGAACCGCCCACGGCACCCACCGGATTGACGACCTCCCCGTCGCGGGTGATGGCCTGCGCCCATCCGCCGTCGTGGACCATCCGCACGGCCTCATCCATCGTCTCGACCGCGACGACGTCGTTGAGCAGCAGCCGCACCGCGCCGACGACCCCCGCGGCTCGGCTCGGGTCCGGTGCATCCGGATTCGCCGACACCATCGTGCCGGCCGCACACGGCGTCCGATATGGCGAACCATCGTTCTCCTCAGCGACGGCCACCTGTTCCAGGGCACCGGCACCGCTTTCAGCCGCGTCGGACATCACGAGCACGGCCTTGCCCAGACGATCCTGCTTCGCCTTGCGCAGCGCATGCAGGAGGTTGCGCTCCCCCGGCACCACGATGGCGCCCGAGAACGCGTCCAGCGCGTGGGCGATGGCCTCCTCCCAGCCTTCCTCGACGTGGATGAAATCGGCGAGCCGCCCCATCGCGGCCACCTGATCGTCCTGTTCGAGAGCGCCGGAGGCGTTGCGCGATTCCAGCGTGTCGCGCAGCGCGTCGGCTTTGGCCTGCAGCGTGATGATCGAACCGTCGACGTCCCGTTGCCGCGCGAGCGCGTCGTCAAGCGCCTCCTGCCGCTTGGCGAGATCGGCCCGCGCCTGTTCCAGCGCCTTGCCGCCGTCATCGTCGCCGTTGTCGGCCTCGCGTTCCAACGACTCGCACTGCGAGCGCGCCTGCGACAACTGGGTCTGGAGTGTTTCGCGCTGCGCGGTGAAATCCTTGGCGCGTGTGTCTGCAAGTTCGGCGGCCGCCTCCTCGCGGGTGATCAGCGCGTTGAGGTTCGCGATCTGCAAGTCGCGCTGCTGGGCGCTTTTGCGCAGCTCCGCCAGGGTCTGCCGCACCGAGGCGAGTTTTTTCTCGTCGTCGGCGCGCTCCTGTATCGCCTTGTCGAGCGCGATGCGCATGTCGTTGACTGTCTCCGACTGCCGCCGCGCCTGCGATTCCAGTTCCTCCGCCCGCTTGTTCAGCATGTCGGGGTCCTCGCCGAGAGAGGTCACCAGCTGCCCGAGCAGCGACCGTCCGCGTTCGCCGGCCAGTGAGCACAACGATTTCAGCCGTTCCTGTATCTGAGACATCTCATGCCAGGTCTGGTTGATTCGCGCGAGTGCCGGGCTGGATTGCGCGCTCAGCGATTCGATCTGTTCGATGCGCACCTTGACCCGGACGAGCTCCGATTGCGCGGCCTGCAGGTCGTGACGCACCGAAGCCAGCTCGCCGCGCACCGCGTCGCGCTTCGCCATCGCGGCGACGGCATCGTCGGCGTACAGGCGGCTCTGCGCATCGCGCAACGTCACCTGGATGCTGTCGGCCCTGCGCGAGATACGCGCCTGCCGGCCAAGCGGCCCGAGCTGCCGTCGTATCTCGCTCAGCAGGTCGTCGAGCCGCGACAGGTTCGTTTCGGTGTTCGCCAACTTGCGCAGCGCACGTTCCTTGCGCTTGCGGTGCTTGAGGATGCCCGCGGCCTCTTCTATGAACGCGCGGTGGCCGCTGGGATCGGCCCTCAGAATCGCGTCCAGCCGCCCCTGCCCGACGATCACGTGCATCTGCTGCCCGAGCCCGGTGTCGCTCAACAGCTCCTGGATGTCGAGCAGACGGCAGGCCGAGCCGTTGATCGCGTATTCGGAACCCCCGTTGCGGAAGATGGTGCGGCTGATCGTCACCTCGCTGTAGTCGATGTTCAGCGTGTGGTCGGTGTTGTCGATCGTCAGGCTCACCTGTGCGCGGCCGAGTGGCGGGCGGGAGGACGTTCCCGCGAAGATCACGTCCTCCATCGACGTGCCGCGCAGGTTCTTCGCGCCCTGTTCACCCATCACCCAGGTGAGCGCGTCGACGATGTTCGACTTGCCGGAACCGTTCGGACCGACGACCGCGGTGATGCCCGGCTCGAATCGCAGCGTCGTGGCAGATGCGAACGATTTGAAGCCGCGCAGCGTGAGTTCCTTGAGATACATGTCGACTAGGCCTGTCCGCCCTTGGGACCGCCGTCGGCGGCATCCGCCTCCTTGGCGGCCTCCTTGGCAGCCTCCTTGGCGGCCTTGTCAAAGCCGAAATCGCCGAAGTCGTTCTCGTTGAAATCGGGGTTCGCATCGGTGGCGAAGTCCGTGTCGGCGTCCGATTCCACCCCGGACCGTGCAGGGTCTCCGGCGCCGGTGCGCGGCTCGGGCTCGCCCACCGAGGGATTGACACGCTCGGCCTTCGGCTTGGCGAGGTCGGCGTTCATCCGCTCCTTGAGCAGCGTGCGCGCGTCTCCGGCGGTGACGAAACTGCCGCAGACCAGCACGCCACGGCCGTAGCCGACTCCGGTCTCATCCTCGACGTCCACCATGTCGACCGCTTTCTGGATGGCGTCTGGCAGGCTGTCCTCGCGGATGACACGGTCGCGGCCGAACACCTGGACGGCGATCTTCTCCAGTTCCTCGGCCGGCATGACGCGGTCGCGCCACGAGTTCTCGGTGACGACGACCTGGCTCAGGATCGGCTCCAGCACGCCGAGATACTCCTCCACCTGCTTGTCGCCCATCATCGCGACGACGCCGACCAGCTGTGTGAAGTCGTAGCTTTCCTCGATGGCCTTGCGCAGCGCCTCGGCCGCGTTCACGTTGTGTCCGCCGTCAAGGATGATCGTCGGCGACGTGCGGATCTGCTCTATGCGGCCGGGCACCTTGACGCCCTGCAGCGCCTGCCCGACCAGGTCGCCGTTCAACGGCCCGTTGACCGGGATGACCGCCTCCGCGGCAGCGAGCGCGGCGAGCGCGTTGTGTGCCTGGTGCTCGCCGAACTTGGCGATCGGCACCTGCTCGTACACCCCGTTCGGTGTGTGCAGCGTGGCGATCTGGCCGCCGACCGCAGGCACGCGGTCCGTGACCTCCATCTCATAGCCGTCGCGTACCAGCGTCGCATGGTTGCGCTCGGCGGCCTCCATCAGAATCGGCATGACCCGCTCCTCATGCGGCTGCGGCCCGATGATGGCGGTGCAGTTCGGCTTTATGATACCGGCCTTCTCGGTGGCGATCTGCTCGACGGTGTCGCCAAGCCACTGCATATGATCCATGTCGACCGGGCCGATGATGGCCGCGTCCGCGTCCAGCACGTTCGTCGCGTCCCACAGGCCGCCCATGCCGACCTCGACGACGGCAACGTCGACCGGCGCGTCGGCGAACTTCCAGATGGCCATCGACGTCAGCACCTCGAAGAAGCTCATCGGGGGGCGGCCGGACTCGGCCATCTTCGCGTCGACGATGGCGACCAGATCCTTGATCTGATCCCACATGTCCACGAAATCGTCATCGCTCAGCTCCTGCCCGTCGATGGCGATGCGCTCGTTGATACGTTCCAGGTGCGGCGACGTATACAGGCCGGTGCGCAGCCCATACGCCCGGCAGAGGGCCTCGGCCATGCGGGCGGTCGACCCCTTGCCGTTCGTGCCGGTGACGTGGATCACACGGAACGAGTGCTCCGGATGGCCGAGCACGTCGAGCATGAGGTTCATCCGGTCCAGATCCAGATTCGTGGTGTTGTGCTCCGGCGGGCGGCGCATGATGTCGCGCTCCACGTCGCGGATGGACTCGTTGTTGCGGTTCGGATGCTCAAAAGACATGCTGATATCGACCTCGTTTGCTCGTCAATGGTTCCGTTACGCCATTCTAATGGTCGTCCTGTCATATGCCGACGGCAATATCCGGTCAGCAGGTCGCCGCCGCGTCATTGCGACGCCAATCGCAGGCACGATGACGGCGTAATTCACGAAGTCGTCACCAAAAATTGACCGTTCGTATGACCTGACCCATGAAACGAGCTCTTATATGGTTCTGTACTTGATAAGGAAAGGTTCGGCTCTCCGATGAGAAGACCACGCGATAGGAGATGGATCATGCGGGCAATCATCCTCAGTGGCGTAGCGTTCATAGCGACCACGGCCGTGCTTGCGCTTGCCTGCCCGGCGCATGAGCTCGCCGACATGGAAGACGAGTGAGACGGACGGCACGTCACACCGGTCAGCCCCTATGACGACCGTGTAGCGCTCGTTTGCGTCCTTAAGTGCGCGCCGAAACGACAACCGTGCGCACTTAGGGACGCAAATGGGCCGGTTTGCGTCCCTATGTTCGCGCACTTGTCGTTTCGGCGCGCACTTAGAAACGCAAACAGACCCGCCGCTAGCGCTGCACCCCGTCGGCGACGAACATCGCGTGGGCGTCGCCCCGGCGCTTGTTGTCGAGATAGCGCCGGAACAGCTTCAGCCGCTCCACAGTGCTGGCGGCCAGGGGCTCGGGCAGATCATCCAGTTCGAACCAGCCCACGTTCAGGCTTTCCTCGTCCCCCACATACGGCTCGGCATTGCCGCCGGGCTTGAGAGCGCACAGGAACGAGTGGTCCATGTACATCGTATTGTCGCCGTTCGCATAGGTGATCACGCGTGACGACGACGTGACGGCGACCAGGTCTGTGACGACCGCGTCGATGCCGGTCTCCTCCTTGATCTCGCGCACCACCGTATCCGCCGGCTGCTCACCGGGCTCGTTGATGCCATAGACCATGGCCCACTCGCCGGTGTCGGAGCGACGGCCCAGCAGCAGGCGGCCCCGGTCGTCCAGCACGCAGCCGGTGACCCCGTTGAGCCACAACAGGTCATGGCCGATCTTCTTGCGCAACTCCAATACGAATTCGGGTGTTGGCATGGGCATTCCTCCTTGTATTGCGCACAACCGACGATGCTGCCCCGTTGAAAGGGGCGGCATCGTATCGGAACAATCAGGCCTTGGAGCCTGCGGCCATGTCGGCCATCCACTGCTCGACGTCGTCGGGCTGCTTCGGGATGCCCGCGGAAATCCATTCGGGGCCGTTCTCGGTCATCAGCACGTCGTCCTCGATGCGGATGCCGATACCGCGGTATTCCGGCGGAATCAGCAGGTCGTCCTCGCGGAAGTACAGGCCGGGCTCGATGGTGAAGATCATGCCGGGTTCGATCTTCGCGCCTTGGTACGACTCGTAGCGGGCCTGTGCGCAATCGTGCACGTCAAGCCCGAGGTGGTGCGCCACGCCGCAGGCGAGCCAACGGCGGTGCTGCTGGCCTTCGGGCGACAGCGATTCCTCGACGTCCACCGGCAGCAGCCCCCAGTCGTGCAGGCGCTGCGCGATCACGCGCATGCAGGCATGATGGATGTCGGAGTACGTGGCGCCCGGCTTGGCGGCCTCGAAGCCGGCCTGCTGGGAGTCCAGCACCGCCTGGTAGAGCCGGCGCTGGAAATCGGTGAACTTGCCGTTGGTCGGGAACGTGCGGGTGATGTCGGCCGTGTACAGGCTGTTGACCTCCACACCGGCATCGATGAGCAGCATGTCGCCCTTGCGCACGACGCCCGTGTTGCGCATCCAGTGCAGAATCGGCGCGTGCTCGCCGGAGGCGATGATCGTATCGTAGCCCAGCGCGTTGCCCTCCTCGCGGGCCACCGCGTTGAACGCGCCTTCGAGGATGCGCTCGGAGCGCGGCTTGTCGAGCGCTTCGGGAAGCTTCGCAAGGATGTGGTCGAAGCCGTGCTTGGTGGCCTGGACAGCCTTGCGCATCTCTCCGATCTCGTACTCGTCCTTGACCATGCGGGCTTCGGCGGCGAACTCGTGCAGCTTGTCGTCGGCTGCGTTGTTCTTGTCCGGGTCGGTATAGCCGTTGGCCTCACGGATCGATTCGACCAGTGACGTGACCTGCGGGTCGGCGTCGCTGATCACGCGCACGCGCACCGCACCGGCCTCGGCCCCGACGTCCTTGGACAGCGCGTCAGCCAGCTGGGCGATGTCGTGCGTCTCGATGCCGGTCATCGCGGTCATTTCCTTGAGACCGGCGCGAGGGCCCACCCAGTATTCGCCGTAATGGGCGTTCATGAAGAAGTCCTGCGTGGCGGTGTCGGCGCGCGGGGCGACGAACAGCTCGGCCTCATGCGTCTTGCCGGCCTTCGCCTCGGGCGAATCCGGGTCGAGAGGGTTGAGCACCAGCACGGCACCCGCCTCGTAATCCTGGCCGAGGCCGGTGTAGTACGCGAAGGTGGTGTCCGGGCGGAACATGTAATCGCAGTCGTTGTTGCGCACCTTGGGACTGCCTGCCGGAATCACCAGACGCTCGCCGGGGAACGCCTTGCCCAGTGCGGCGAGTCGCGCCGGCGTGAACTTCGAGGATTCGAGCGGCTCGATCTCCGGTTCGCTGGCGTCCCAACCGGTCTTCATGAAATCAATGAAGGCGCTGGAATTGGGACGCAGCGAACGGTTGTTCACACGGTCGCTCATCGCCTGATCCGCGCCGGGGGCGTTCGCCTCCTCGCGGGCCTCGTATTCCTTGTCCTTCTCGGTGATGACTTCGCTCATCGTGTGACGCTCCTTCGTACTGTTCGAAAACCTGTGCCGTTCGAAAACCGACTGACAATTCCTTCCCTATACTAGTCGCACCACGCCCGCCCATACGACGTTCGCGTGGAGTCGATATGTGTCCTCCCGCCAGCGGGGCGGAACCGGTAATCCTGCTGGGGCTAGCGGCTAGGCCGCGTTTTCGGCGGCCAGGAGCTCGTGCAGGTGGGCGCGGTGCTTCTGCTGTTCGCGCGGGTCGGGAACCGGCAGCGAGGCGAGCAGTTTCTTCGTGTACTGGTTGCTCGGCCGCTGCATGATGTCGTCGGCGTCGCCGTGCTCGACGATGCGTCCCTTGTGCATGACCATGATACGGTCGGCGAGCATGTCCACCACGGCCAGATCGTGGGTGATGAACAGGCAGGCGAATCCGATCTCAACCTGCAGCTTCTTGAACAGTTCAAGGACCTTGGCCTGCACCGACACGTCGAGCGCGCTCGTCGGCTCGTCGGCGATCAGCAGCGACGGCTTGAGCGCCAGCGCGCGTGCCAGCGAGGCGCGTTGCCGCTGGCCACCCGACAGCTCGTGCGGGAATCGGCTCATGTACGCCCTCGGCAGCTGCACCATCTCCAGCAGGTCGCCCACGTACTCCTTCGCGTCAGCGACCGACGAGTACTTGCGGTGCACGATGAGCGGTTCGGCGACGTTCTCCGCGATGGTCATCAGCGGGTTGAACGAGCTGCCCGGATCCTGGAACACGAATCCGATGTCGGCACGCTTGGGCTTGAAATCACGCTCCCTGACGCCGTTCATCTCGACGCCGAGCACATTGAGCGAGCCTCCGCTCACTTTCTGCAGGCCGGCTATCGCGCGGCCGGTGGTGGATTTCCCGGAACCGGACTCCCCCACCAGACCGAGCACTTCGGAACGGTGGATCGCGAAGTCGATGCCGTCTACGGCCACGAAGTCGGGCTGCATCAGGTGCCCGGGGTACGTGATCGTCAGTCCCTTCGCCTCGACGGCCAGTGGCTCGTCATGCCAATCCGACGTGCGGTCGATCGGCTTGCCGTCGACATCGCGCACGACCAGCTTCTGGCCGATGCGCGGCACCGCCGCCAGCAGGCGCTGGGTGTAGGGATGGCTGGGATGGTAGAAGATGCTTTCCACATCGCCCTGCTCGACGACATGGCCGCGGTACATCACGACCACCTGGTCGGCGATGTCGGCGATGACGCCCATGTTGTGCGTGATGATCAGCACGGAGGCGTCGAACTCGTCGCGGGCGAGACGCAGCAGGTCGAGGATTTCGGCCTGCACGGTCACGTCGAGCGCGGTGGTCGGCTCGTCGGCGAGGATCAGCCCGGGGTTGAGCACCAGCGCCATCGCGATGACGATGCGCTGCTTCTGGCCGCCGGAGAACTGGTGGGGATAGTAGTCGATGCGGGTCTCGGCCTCGGGGATGCCGACCTTCTTGAGGATGTCGATGGCCTTCGCCCGGCGCTCCTTCTTGTCTTTCATGCCGTGGGCACGCAGGCCCTCCTCGATCTGCCAGCCGATGGTGTACACCGGGTTGAGCACCGAGTTGGGCTCCTGGAACACCATGGCCGCTTCGGAGCCGCGCATGCGGCGCAGATCCTCACCGGACAGGCTCAGCACGTCAAGACGTTCGGAGTCGGCACGGTTCGACAAGTAGATCGCACCGGACGTGGTGGCGGTCTCGGGCAGCAGCTTGATGATCGAACGGGCGGTCACCGACTTGCCGGAGCCGGATTCGCCGACCACGCCGACCACGGTCTTGCGCGGGATGGTGAAGTTCACCTTGTCGATGGCCTTGATGGAGCCCGCATCGGTCATGAACGAGACGCTGAGGTTCTCGATTTCGGCTAGATTGCCGGACGTGTCCTTGACGTTGGTCGAGTCACTCATGGTCGGTCTCCTTTTCCATCACCTGCGCGATGGCAGGGTTCTCCACACTGACCTGGGGCTTGCCTTCGGATTTGAGCTCCGCGATCACCTCGTTGTCGGCGCTCGGCTTCTCACTGGGGTCGACGGACGTGTCTTCGATGGATCCGATGACCTCGCCGGCGGACTTGCGGGCACGAAGACGCGGATCCGCCAGATCGTTGAGCGATTCGCCCACCAATGTGATGCCCAGCACGATCAGCACGATGGCGATGCCGGGGAACACGGCCGTCCACCAGATGCCGGCCGTAACGTCGGCGACGGAACGGTTCAGGTCATACCCCCATTCGGCCGCGGCCGTCGGCTCGATGCCGAAGCCGAGGAAGCCCAGTCCGGCGAGCGTCAGAATCGCCTCGGACGAGTTGAGCGTAAGGATGACGGGCAGCGTGCGCGTCGAGTTCTTCAGCAGGTGCTTGGTCATGATGCGCCATGTGGAGGCGCCCACGACCTTCGCCGACTCGACGTAGGCCGACCCTTTGATGCGCACCACTTCGGCGCGGATGGTGCGGAAGTACTGCGGGATGTACACCACGGTGATGGAGATGCCTGATGCCAGGATGCCGCTCCACAGGCCGGACTGGCCGCCGGAGATCATGATGGCCATCAGGATGGCGAGCAGCAGCGACGGGAACGAGTAGATGGCGTCGGCGATCACGACCAGCACGCGGTCGACCCATCCGCCGAAATATCCGGAGATGAGGCCGAGCAGCACGCCGGCGAAGATCGACAGCAGCACGGCGACGATGATGGCGATGACCGCGGTCCTCGCTCCCCACACCGTGCGGCTGAACACGTCGAATCCGCCGACGGTGGTGCCCCAGATGTGCTTGGACGAGGGGGCGGCCTGCGTCGGGAACGACACGCCGTCCGCGTCCTTGATCTGCGAGTATCCGTAAGGCGCAATCAGCGGGGCGAAGACCGCCACGAGCAGGAACACGCCGGTGATGACAAGGCCCGTGACCAGCATGGCTTTCTGCCAGCCGACCGCGATCTTCAGGTCGCGCACCACCGGCAGCTTGCCGTACCATGGCACCGGCTTGTTGACCTTGAGGTCGCCGAGCCGCTTATCGCCGGGCACGCCGACTTTGGTTGCAGTGCTTTCGGTCATGTCAGTACCTCACTCTCGGATCGATGAGCGCGCTGATCACGTCAACGATGAAGTTGACCACGGCGACGATGATGGCGATTAGGATCACGATGCCCTGCACGGCGACGAAGTCACGCTGCTTGAGGTACTGGGACAGCATGAATCCCAGACCCTTCCACTCGAAGGTGGTCTCGGTCAGCACCGCGCCGGCGAGCATCAGCGCGATCTGCATGCCCATGACCGTGATGATCGGGATCATTGCGGGGCGCCAGGCGTGCTTGGACAGCAGACGGCCCTCCGACACGCCGCGGGAGCGCGCCGCCTCGACGTAGCCGGACGTGTACGTGGAGATGACGTTGGTGCGCACCAGACGGATGAACACGCCTGCGGTCAGCAGACCCAGCGCGAGGGCGGGCAGCACCGCGTGACGCAGCACATCGACCAGCACGCTCATGTCACCCAGCTGGAAGGCGTCGATGATGTAGAAGCCCGTGGGCGACACCAGCCTCTGGAATTGCATGTCGCTGGCGAAGCTGGAACGACCGGATGGGGGCAGCACGTTGAGCCACACCGCGAAGACGAGCTTGAGCATCAGTCCCAGGAAGAACACCGGCGTCGCATAGCACAGGATGGCGAACACGCGGATGCCCGCATCGGCGGCGTGGTCGCGGCGCCTGGCGGCGAGACGGCCCAGTCCGATGCCGACGATCAGAGCGACGATCAGGCTCAGGAACGCGAGCTCGAACGTGGCCGCCCCGTAGCGGGTCAGGATGGTGGTGACCGGCTGGTTGTCGGTGAGCGTGGTGCCCAGATCGCCGCGCAGCAGCCCGCCAAGATAGTCGAGGTACTGCACGACCAGCGGACGGTCATAGCCGGCGGCGTGGATACGGCGTTGCAGCTCTTCGGGAGTCAGGCGTCCGCCCATGGCGGCGGAAATCGGGTCGCCGGTGGCACGCATCACGAAAAACACGATGGTGACGAGAATGAATACAGTGGGGATGATCAGCAGGAATCTGGTCAATACGAAACGGAAAAACCCACTGGACAAACGGTTTTTCTTGGCTTTCGGCTGCGTCTTCGCAGATGCCGACGCCGTGGCGCTTTCGGACACGCGATGCTCCTTCTGGGAAAAACGATCGAATACGGATGATGCTCCCGCGGCGTGTGGGATCGCCCGCGGCGGTCATGGATGGCTTGGCGTCAACTGCACCATCCATGACCGGCTTCACGGGCGTCGCCCCGCGTCGGCGGGAGCCGGGACTGGATCAGGACTTGGTCACTGATGCGTAGCGGAAGCGGAACGAGGCGTCGAGTACGACACCCTTGATGTTCGTTCCGGTGACGGCCACCTGGGCACCCTGCAGCAGCGGGATGGTGGACAGGTCCTCGGTCTCCAGGGCCTGGACCTGCTTGAGGATCTCCTCACGCTTGGTGGCGTCCTTCTCGCCTGCCTGCTTGACGATCAGATCGTTGACTTCCTTGTTGGAGTAGCCGTTGTTGACGAAGTTGCCGTCGCGGAAGAACGGGGACAGGTAGTTGTCCGGATCGGAGTAGTCCGGGAACCAGCCGAGCTGGTAGACCGGGTACGAGCCGTCGGAGTCTTCGGTGACGACGCGTTCCTTGTTGTACTGCGTCCATTCGGTCTGCTGCAGGTCGACCTTGAACAGGCCGTCGGCCTCCAGCTGGGACTTGATGGCGGCGTACTCGTCGGCGGACGAGGAGCCGTAGTGGTCGCCGTTGTACTGGAGCTTGAGGTCGACCGGGGTCGAAACGCCGGCGTCCTCCAGCACCTTCTTGGCCTTGGCGGCGTCGGGCTTGCCCTCACCGTCGCCATAGGCGGCCTTCAGCGTGTCGTCATGGCCGGACAGTCCGTCGGGGATGAAGGAGTACATCGGGGTGTAGGTGCCCTTGTAGACCTTCTTGCTCAGCTCATCGCGGTCGATGAGGTTGGCGACGGCCTGGCGCACGGCCTTGGCCTTGTTGGCGTCGGCGTCGGACTGGGACTCGCCGTAGGGCTGGATCTTGAAGTTGAAGGTCAGGAAGCGTTCCTCACCGCCCGGCCCCTTGACGACCTTGACCTTGGAGTCCTTGGACAGGTCCTCGATGTCGGTCGGGGTCAGCGAGCGGAAGGCCACGTCGATCTGGCCCTGCTGGACGTTGAGCTTGAGGTTGGACGCGTCGGCGAAGTACTTGACCTGGATGGCGTCGTTCTTGGCCGGGGTCAGGCCCTTGTAGCTGTCGTTCTTCTCGTAGGACGCGGTCTCGTTCATCTTGAACGCGGTGAGCTTGTACGGGCCGGCGAACGCGTTCCCCTTGACGATGGTGTCGGCGTCAGTCAGCTTGTCGGCGTCGAAGACCTCTTCGTCGACGATGGGTCCGGCCGGGCTGGACATGACCTGCTTGAGCGTCACATCGAACGGCACGGAGTCCTTGAACACGACGGTGGTATCGTCCGGAGCCTCGACGGATTCGACGTTGGCGAGCAGCGAGCTCGGGCCGTTCGCGTCGTTGATCGTCTTGATGCGGTCATACGAGAACTTGACATCGGATGCGGTCAGGTCATGACCGTTCGCGAACTTCAGCCCTTCCTTGATCTTTACGGTGAATTCGGTGCCGTCATCATTCCATGTACCGTCATCGGCGGCGATATCCGGGCTCAATTCGGACGTATTGTAATCCTGTGCATACAGGAACGGGAAAATCTGAATCTGCACGGCATACGAACCATTGTCGTAAGAGCCCGCGGGATCCACGCTGGTGATCTTATCGGTGGTGCCGATGGTGATCGCGGATCCGCTCGTCGTATTGGCGTCCTTCACGCCGCCGCATGCGGTCAGCGATGCGATTGCCGCGATGGATGCGACAGCCGCCAAAATCTTGCGATGATTCTTCAAGGGAAATACCTCTTCCTTAACTACTCTCCGCGCCGTCTTCATTGGCACGGTCACCAAGACTATGGGGTTATTGTGTTAGCCATGTGTTTCCATACGAATCGGCTGTGATGTGCAAGGGCGCGGCTTGTGGCCGAATAACCCTTGGAATTGCAACTATTCCGGTATTTTGCGACATCCGCCACACAATGCCCACATTATGAGACCGAAAGAGGTGGGGGCGACAAGGCTGTACATGAGATGAGGGCCGCCTGCATATGCAGACGGCCCTCATCGCGACCCATCACAGTTTCCCGTGACGAATGCAATCAACGCCTTGCGGCTGCGCCTTACTTCAGCTTGCGGCCGGCGCACCACACCTGGTTGACCGTCCAGCTGGACGGATCGGTGAGCAACAGGTCGGCGGCGTACCCGGGCGCGAGCAGACCCAGCGGGGCGCCGGTGACCGCGTTCGGCTTGTCGTAGCCGAACGCGCGCGCGGGCGCCAGCGTGGCAGCCTCGACGGCGTCGACCGGGGAGATGCCCAGCTCATTGACGGCGCGCTGCACGGCGACCTCAAGCAGCAGCGTGGAGCCGGCGATGGCACCGTTCGACACCAGACGGGCGTGGCCGTCGACGACGTTCACGTCCAGCGCACCCAGCTTGTACGGACCGTCAGGGCAGTCGGTGGCCGCCATCGCGTCGGTGACGAACGCCGTGCGGTGGGGTGCGAACTCGAAGCCCAGCTTGACCATCGGGTCCTGCACGTGGAAGCCGTCGTTGATCAGCTCGATAGTGACGCGCGGATCCTCCACGGCCGCCGGGATCGGGCCCGGCTTGCGGTGGTGCAGTCCATTCATCGCGTTGAACATGTGGGTCATGATGCCCGCGCCGGCGTCGAAACCGGCCTTGGCGGTCTCGTAATCGGCGTCGCAGTGGCCGACGGCCGGCACGACGCCCGCCTTCGTGAACTGCTTGATGGCGCTGATGCCGTGAGGCAGCTCGGGCGCGATGGTGATCTGGCGGATGCAGCCGTCGGCAGCGCCCAGCAGCTCGTCGACGAGCTCGGGAACCGGGTCCTTGAGGCACTCGGGATCATGAGCGCCCTTGCGGGCGAGCGCCAGGAACGGACCTTCGAGATGGGCGCCGAGCACGTCGGGGCGCTCGTCCATCTTGGCGCGAACGTTCTTCAGGTTCGCGCAGATCACGTCGATGGGGTTGGTGATCAGCGACAGCACCTGCCTGGTCGTGCCGTGCACGGCGTGGCCGGCACGCGCGATGTCGATGCCTTCCGGACCGTCATCGAAGGAATGCTCCCATGCGCCATGCGCGTGAATGTCCACATAGCCCGGGGTGATCAGCTGCCCGGCCGCATCGATGATGGCCGTCTCGTCGGCCGGATCAAGGCCGATGGAACGACACGCCGACTCGAACGCCTCGTCGTCGGTGCCGGTGGCGACGATGACACCGTCCGCCGCGGTCAGCCAGAAATGATCCTGGACGCCGCACGCATCCACCTTGCGGGCACCGCGAACGGCGACGCGACCCGCATCGCCCTTCAGCGCATCAGTCACCCGCGCGACGATCTGTTCTCGTGATTGAGTCATATTGTCCTACCTCTTTGTATGTGATTCGGGGCGCGATGATGACCGCCCCATGCGAGGATGGGTCCCCCAGACGGGGAACCCATCCGTCATGCGCCCCGGTTCGGGAGCGCATATCGATATGCCTGTCAGGGCGCTGATCAGATGCCCTGCCAAGCCGGCTTGTGCTCGAAGGCGTACTTGTAGTAGTCCTTGTGGCGCAGGCGGGAGGCGGCGGCCTCGTCGACGATGATCGTCGCGTGCGGGTGCAGCTGCAGAGCGGAAGCCGGGCAGAAGGCGCTCACGCCGCCCTCGCAGGTCTCCTCGACCGCTTCGGCCTTGCCCTCGCCGAAGGCCAGCAGCACCAGGTGACGGGCCTTGAGGATCGTGCCGATGCCCTGCGTGATGCAGTGGGTCGGCACCTGGTTGATGTCGTCGTCGAAGAAGCGGGCGTTGTCGACGCGGGTCTGCTCGGCCAGCGTCTTGACGCGCGTGCCGGAGGCCAGCGACGAGCCGGGCTCGTTGAAGCCGACGTGGCCGTCGGTGCCGATGCCGAGGATCTGCACGTCGATGCCGCCGGCGGCCTCGATGGCCGCATCGTACTCGGGGCCGGCGTGGGCGATACGCTCGCCGTCCTCCAGCGGGGCGCCGTCGAGCACGTCACCGGGCACGTGCACCTTCTCCGGGTCGAGGCCGAGCGGCTCGACGACGGTGCGGTGGATGGTGCTGTGGTAGGACTCCGGATGGGTCAGCGGCAGACCGATGTACTCGTCAAGCGCGAAACCGCGCACCTTCGACACGTCGATGTCCTCGGCCTTCACCATGGCGGCGAGGTGACGGTAGGCGGCCAGCGGGCTCGAACCGGTCGCCAGACCCAGCACCGCGTCCGGCTTGCCCTTGATCAGATCCGCGACGCAGCGGGCGTACAGCTCGCCGGCCTCATCCTGATCCTTCACGATAATCACTTCAGGCATGTGCAACCTCCTTGTGTTGTTCATTCTCCAGCGGTTCGGCCACCCCGTTGTCATCAGCGACCAGCCGTGCCGTCACGCGATTCTTGCGTTTCCCGTGACATGCGCATCCGCTATTTGTTAATGATACTAACTAATGTGTATATCCGCATCTTCGGCGACACAACGGACATTGAACATGAGCGACCGTAGAATGAACATTGCGTGACAAGAAATGGTCTCGCGGAGAACCACGGAAAGGATCCAGGGACTTATGACCGCTTACCAGCAATCCGGGATATGGGCCCCCCACAACCCGGGACAGAGCGGCAAGGCAAGTCCCGCCGATGCAAGACGCACGAACCGGTCATTGATCTTCAGCCTGCTGTTCCCCGACGTCCAGCTTTCACGCGCCGAATTGGGGCGGCGCACGGGACTGTCCCGCGTGGCGGTCTCCGATGTGGTCAACAGCATGCTCAGCTGTCACCTGCTGCGCGAGAACGGCCGCGAGTCCAACGGCGGCAAGGGCAAGCGAGGCACGCTGCTGAGCGTCGACCCTGACACGCTGCATATCATCAGCATCGACCTGTCACAGCCGCATCTCATCCAGGGCGAGGCCACGAACCTGCTCGGCGAGCCGGTCATGCACGTGGAACACGCGCTGCGGGCGGTGAACCATGTGGATTTCGACACCATCAACGAGGTCATCACTCCCCTGCACGCCGCCACGCAGAACGTCATCGGCATCGGGCTCGCCATGCCCGGCGTGGTCGACGGCAACGGCCTGGTGAAGCGCTCCACGCTGCTCGGCTGGCGCAACGTCGACGTCCGCACGCCCATCGAACGGCGTTTCTCACTTCCCGTCACCGTGAACAACGACGCGACCGCCGCCATGTTCACCGAGCGACTGTTCGGCAAGGGCGGCCCCAATATGATGTTCGTCCGCCTGCGCCGTGGCGTCGGAGGTGCCGTGCTGCTGGGCGACGTGCCGGTGTTCGGCGAGAACCACGCCGGCGGCGAGATCGGCCACATCTCCCTCGACCCGCAGGGCCCTCCATGCGCCTGCGGCAAGCGAGGGTGCCTCGAACGCCTGGTCTCGGCGACCTCGCTGCACGCACGGCTGCAGCGCAGCGACGAACGGATGCGCGCGAGCATCCTGCGCGAGGCCGGCACCTATCTGGGCACGGCGCTGTCCATGCCCGTGGGACTGCTGGACCTTGCCGACGTGTGCGTGTACGGGCAGAGCGACATCGTCAACGACACCCTGCTGTCGGCCGCGCAGGCGCAGCTCGACCTGCTGACCGGCTCGTCGTTCCACACGCGGACCATCATCCGCCGATGCGAGTGCGAGGGCGAAATCACCCTGCGTGGCGAAGCCCTATCAGTCCTCCACGATTACCTGGAAAACCGCTGATCAGGCTGCGCGCCGCCTCCCGCCAGCGGGAGGATTTGGATTTTCAGCGCGCGGCGGCGACTGCGGCACGCACGACATCCCGATCGGTGCGGCATACCATGACGCCATTGCCTCCGCCTCCGGGGCCCCCATCCGATGTCATCGTGCGTTTCGCCGACAAATGAATCGCCGACACGCCCGTCTCCTTCAAGGCGGGAATGAGATCGACGGTCACACCGCCGCCGGCCTGTATCTGGATGCGCCCCGCGGCGTATTCGGACAGCTCCCGCAGGCGGCCCAGACCATCCGGGACGCATGCGGCGCCACCCGAGGTGAGCACGCGGGTGAAGCCAAGTTCGATCAGGGTATCCAGCGCGGCGAACTGATCGTCGAGCATGTCGAACGCACGATGATACGTGACCTGCACCTTGCGATTGCAGCGCACGGCCTCGTTGCGGGCGGCCTCGGCCAGCGCGCGGGTGAACGGCACGTCAATGCGCCCGTCCTCGGTCATGCCTCCGACGACGACGCCGGACGCCCCGGCGAGGATGGCCGAACGGACGTCGGCGATCTGCACGTATTTCTCTTCATCGGTGAACGCGAACGAACCGCCTCTCGGACGGATCAGCACCTGGACGCCTTGGGGTACGCCGACATGGGAGCATGCCTGGATCATGCCGAAGCTTGGGGTCAGCCCGCCCGTGCCCATCAGAGCGGCGCACAGTTCGACGCGATCCGCCCCCTCCTCATGTGCGATGCGGGCGCCCTCCACGTCCTGCACCGCGATTTCAACCGTCATTGTCATCTCCTTCGATGCGTCACATACCTTGTCTATCACCGTACCATCCCGCACGAGGGCACCCGAACCATCCCACGCCCCGACACGCGCAAACCGTGGTACAAAGCGCGACACGCCGAACAACGGCGCGCCTCCCTTTTTTTGATTAACAGTGTTAATATATAAACATCGTTCATATTCAATGACGAGCATGACAACAACACGCAACGACCGCGCACACGGCACGACAGCGAAGGAGCAGTGATGACCAACACCATCGCCAACGCAACCCTGGCATCAGTGTCCGAAACCAACCGTTCGCGGATCATGCAGCACCTGTACCAGCACGGCATCAGCTCTCGCGCGCAGATCGCCAAAGCCCTCGACCTCACCCCCGCCGCCATCACCAAGATCACCGCCAAGCTCATAGAAGTCGGCGCCATCAAGGAGACCGGCGATTTCGAGGGGCGCAAGAACCGCCGCTCCATCGGGCTCACTCTCGACACCGCAGAATTCCACGTCATCGCCGTGAAATTCGCGCGAAGCCTGGTACAGCTCGGCGTGTTCGACCTCGCCGGCAAACCGCTGACCGTGCAGGAACTGCCCCAAGTCACCGAAGACACCATCGACTCGGCGATCATGCAGCTCCACGACACCATCGGTTCGCTGATCGAAGCCGACCGACGCATCATCGCCATCGGCATGGCCGTCCCCGGCCCCTACCTGCGCAACGTGGGACGCACCGCCGTCGTGTCCTCGATGCGCGGATGGCAGAAAGTCAACTTCATCCACGAATTCAGCAACGCGTTCACCGTCCCCGTGTTCGTGGAGCAAGACGCCCGCGCCGGCGCGATGGCCCAATACCTGTTCGATCCCACCATCACCGCCGAGAACCTCGCCTACTACCTCGTCGGCGAAGGCGTCGGCCTCGGCGTGATCGACCACGGCAACATCATCAACGGCGCCCTCGGAGCGGCCACCGAAATCGGCCATGTCAGCATCGACATCAACGGCAAGCCGTGCGACTGCGGCAACGTCGGATGCCTCGAACGCTACTGCTCCACCCCCGCGATCCACGAGATGATCCTGAAGGAAGGCGATCTGATCGCCGATGCCGGCACGATGACCCACCTGCAGGCATGTCGAGCGCTGTTCGCACTGACCCACGGCGGCGACAAGCGCGCGATCGCACTGATCAAGCGGGTCGCACGGTACGTCGGTTTCGGCTGCATCACGATCTTCAACTCCTTCAACCCCTCGCAGATCGTCATCGGCGACATCGTCGCCGAAGCCGGGCAGCTCTTACTCGACGAAGTGCACAAGGTCATCGACAAGCACGTCATCCACGAGCTCAACGACACCACCGCCATCACCCTGTCCGCCCTGCCCGCGGACGCCGCCCTGAACGGCGCCGCGGCCGTAGCCATCAACCAGTTCCTCGACCACCCGTCACAGTTCTTCGAACTGTCGTGACCGCCCGCGGAACATCACGGATTTCCGGGGTCCCCACAACGGAGGACCCCGCAGCAACACAACAACACAACAACCACGGCAACCATCCCGGAAAGGAAACCATCATGACCAAGCCCATCGTTCTGTCTCTCGGAGAGCTCCTGTGGGACATGCTGCCCAGCGGAAAGCGCGCAGGCGGCGCCCCCGTCAACTTCGCCTACCACGCGAAGATGAACGGCGCCGACGGCTGGTCAATCAGCGCGGTCGGCGAGGATGCGCTCGGCGACGAGCTGCTCGCCGAAGCCGAGAAGGCCGGCATCCACTCCATCATCCAGCGCAACGCATGGCCCACCTCCACTGTCGAGGTCAGCTTGAAGAACGGCATCCCGGAGTACACCATCGTCAAGGGCGTCGCCTGGGACCATCTGCTGCTCACCCGCCAGCTCATCGAGGTCGTGGAGCAGGCCGACGCCATCTGCTACGGCACGCTGGCCCTGCGCTCCCCCGAGACCCACGACACCATCATCGAGCTGCTCAAGCACACCAAGCCGGGCGCAATGAAGTTCTTCGACATCAACCTGCGCGGTGACCACTACTCCAAGGAGCTCATCGAGGAGCTGCTTGAAGCGGCGACCGTCTTCAAGATCAACGACGCCGAACTGCTGCTCCTGCGCGACATGTTCGACATCCGCGGCACCTCCGACGACGACGCCTGCCGCTGGTTCATGAGCGAGTACGGCCTCGACTACGTTATCCTGACCGGCGGTTCCACGTTCTCCACCATCATCTCCAAGAACGGCGAGTCCTCCACGCTGGCCACCCCGCACGTCGAGGTCGTCGACACCGTCGGCGCCGGCGACTCCTTCTCCGGCACGTTCACCGCCCGTACGCTGCTCGGCGACACGCTGGCCGAGGCGCACCGCAAGGCCGTGAACACCGCCGCGTACGTCTGCACCGCCAACGGCGCCTGGCCGGAGTACCCGGACACCATGCCCGACTACCTCGCGCAGGCCGCGCAGTGACACGCCCGCAGGATGCACCGACGATCAAATAATCACAGCTCATTATCAGAGAAAAGGGAAACATCGCAATGAGCAACGAAACCACCAAGCCAGTCAACGCGGGATTCGCCAAGATCCTGCCTGTCATGTTCGCCTTCTTCGTCATGGGCTTCGTCGACCTGGTCGGCACCGCGACGAACTACGTGAAGGCCGAGTTCGGTCTCGCCGACGGAACCGCCAACCTGTTCACCACCATGGTGTTCTTCTGGTTCCTGATCTTCTCCGTGCCCACCGGCATCCTGATGAACAAGATCGGGCGGCGCAAGACCGTGCTGTGGTCCATCCTGGTGACGCTCGTCGCCATGGCGCTGCCGATCATCGCCTACCTGCTGTGCCCGATGAAGTCCACCGTGCAGCTGGTGCTCATCGTCATCTCCTTCGCGTTCCTCGGCATCGGCAACACACTGATGCAGGTGTCGCTCAACCCGCTGCTGACCGTGTTCGTCAAGGGTGATAAGCTCGCCTCCACGCTGACCCTCGGCCAGTTCGTCAAGGCGTTCGCCTCCCTGTTCGCCCCGTGGATCGCCATGTGGGGCGCGAACAGCATCTCCGCCTTCACCTACACCAACGCTGACGGCAAGCAGGTCGGCATGTGGTGGATACTGTTCGTGATCTACTTCATCGTCGGCATCCTCGGCTACGTGCTGCTCGCGTTCGACAAGATCGAGGAGCCCGCGCCTGACGCCGGCACCACTACCATCGGCCGCTGCTTCAAGCTGCTGTTCTCCGACCGCATCGTGCTCCTGTGCTTCCTCGGCATCGTGGCGCACGTGGGCGTGGACGTCGCCATCAACGCGCAGGCGCCGCGCATCCTGACCGAGCACACCGGCGACACGTTCACAGCCATCGCGTCCTCCGCGACGATGGTGTACTTCGTCGCCCGCATGATCGGCTGCTTCACCGGCGGCATCGTGCTCCAGAAGATCAGCAACAAGCTCGGCGTGCGCATCTGCGGCGTCATCATGACGCTCTCCGCCATCTGCTTCGCGATCTTCACGCTCGTGCCGACCAATCCGCCGGTCTGGCTGTTCTGGGTCGCGGTCGCACTCGTCGGCTTCGGCAACTCGAACGTGTTCTCGCTGTTCCTCTCCCACGCGCTCATGTACCGTCCGGACCGTCAGAACGAGATCTCCGGCCTGATGCTCATGGGCCTGATCGGCGGCGCGATCTTCCCGCCCATCATGGGTGCCGCGGCCGACGTCGCGGGTCAGTTCGGCGGCATCCTCGTGATGGCCATCGGCTGCCTCTACGTACTCGTCGTCGGCTTCGCCTACAGGGTGCTCGAAAGCGGCAAGAAACCCGTGGAAGCCTGATAGGGTCAAGGCACTTCGGCGCTGACTGACCGCCCCGCAGAGCCCGCCCGATTGACTGACCGGTTACGACCGGCAGCCGGTCGGGCGGGTTTTCGCATATTCGAGAACCGACACGGACACGGCAATACTCCGCGCGGGTTGCACGGGTTGCGTCACGGGCACCGTCACGCGGGACGGTACCCTCGCACGGTGACGGCGCAGCCGCGGCCCGACCGATCAATGGCGGTCGGCGGTGTCGATGACGATCGTGACCGGGCCGTCGTTGACCAGGCCGACGCGCATATGGGCGCCGAAACGCCCCTCGCGTACTGCAACGCCCCCGGAGCGCAGCGCCTCGTTGAATTTGATCCACATGATGTCGGCATGTTCCGGCTTGCCCGCGTCGACGAAGCTCGGCCGGTTCCCCTTGCGCACGTCGGCGAACAGCGTGAACTGCGACACGGACAGGATCTCACCGCCGATGTCCTGGATCGACCGGTTCATCTTGCCCTGCTCGTCCTCGAACACGCGCAGACGCAGAATCTTATGCGCCAGCCATGCGATCTCGTCATCGCCGTCCTCATCGGTCACGCCGACCAGCAGCAGGAACCCCGGACCGATCTGCTGAAGGTCGAACGTGGGATCCAAATCCCCCAGCTCATTGACGACATCGACCGACGCCTGCGACACACGCTGCAATACCACTTTCATGTATCGGATTCTATCGCACCCACCGCCACCGCATCCGAACTGGGCATACCACGGCATACCCCCCCCCAAAAAAAACCATAAGCGCGAACGAACACGCGATTATGCCGCGTCCACCGAAGCCGGCCGGCACCGTCGCCTCCGGAGAACAGGGAACCTCTCCGGAAACCGGGGGGGTGTCCGGCCCCGGCGGCAAGAACGAAGCAACCGGGAACAATATCCGTAAGGACGGCACCGATGCCGACAATGCCGACGGCAAATCCGCACAGCTCGATTCCACTGCACAGCCCGACAGGAGCGGCCCGAACGGCGGCCCCTCCGGGCACTGGGAGACCCGGCCGGTCTATGAGACGCAACGGGTGCAGGTGCCAACCGGACGCGCCATCTTTGAACACGACGGGTTCACTGCGAACGCGAACGACCCCGCGTTCGAGGAGCACGGTGACTACCTGCTCAAGTCCGGCCTCCCCGACAACTACCGGTACGAAAAGGTCTGGCAGGACAAGCAGATCCAGGTCGGGACCCGGCAGGAGGATCACGGCTCGTATCAGGTGCAGAGCATCAAGTCCGGCACGAAAAAGGTGCGGACGGGAACCAAGCGCGTCCAGACCGGCACCAAGCGCGTATGGTGACCGACTGATGACCGACTTGCTTTTTCGAGCAGCTGGGATATAATGAAATGTCCGGTCATAAACCGGAATGCGAATTGATAATTCAATATCGGGGCTGATCGGTTTCGACGGTGACCTGTTCGTCGCAGGGAAGCGTGCCGAGAACGCAGGGTCCGCTCGTGGATGTCCCCTGCAAAAGAATAAGTGCTAAATCTAACCGCACTGAGTTCGCTCTCGCTGCCTGAGCTTCGCGCCAGGGTTAAACAGTGAGCAGCCGCTCCGTTCACTCCCTCTCGTCTTTGGGGGGATGCTGAGCGTCGTTTAGAAGACTCGCCTGAATCATTGAGCCACAGGGTGATTCGGGGACTTTAACTGCGGATATGCCCGCCATCAGTTGTCTGCGACATCGATGGGGGCAGAAAAACCGCCATATGGCCAGCAGACTACGCACGTAGAAGACTGAGGGTTCGGTCATCGGACCGGGGTTCGATTCCCCGCAGCTCCACCAAAAGAGGAAGCGTCGAACTCTTCTTTTGCAAGAACGAGTTTGCGCTTGTGTATAGATTTGGGGACGCCTGATGGCGTCCCCTTTCCGTTCCCATTGACGTGAAACGCCGTATTGTGCGTTCTGAAACGTTGTAAGCCCGTTTTAAGGCGTTTTAAGCCCGTTGGGGTACTCGTGTACCCCTCGGGCTTTTTTTCATGCCTTAAAACGCCTCTGAAGCGGTCTGAGGACGTTCGAGCGCCCTTGTGCATCTCGCATCCGCTCGATGCAAGGGTGGCCGCCCTGCGGGCGGCAGTCGGATGTGGGTGGACGTACAGAAGGGATGCGGCATGGGCTTGGGAGGTCATGCCTATTTGTGCGTTCCGTCGTTCGTGCACACTACCCTGCACACCATGCACACTATCCTGCACACCATTTTTGGCCATAGTGTGCAGCTTAAATCTTGATTTATCAGGGGATTTAGGGGTACTGCACACTATGCACACCATTTTATAAGTCTTATATATGAAAATATATAAATTCCCTCACGTATATATAAGTCATTGGAAAAAAGGTGTGCATGGCGTGCAGGGCGGCGAGACAGCATCGGAAAAGGCTCATAAACGAGAGAAAACAAGAAAAATAGCCTGCACACTTCAATGAAAAATGGTGTGCAGCGAAGTGTGCATGGCGTGCCGAAGGTGTGCAGCGCACGTCGGAATGGCACCCCTTTCCCTTGGCGTACTTCTTCTGCCTCCGACTTTTTCAGGGGGCGCGAGCGAACTTTTTTGAATTGATTTCTGCCCATAAATGAGCGAAAAACGCTCAGATGGGCATCTGGCCTGCGGAAACGAGGATGTTACTCTTGCGTTTTTGTCGTTTCTGCTGTATGATTATCGTACGAGAATTATAGGTCCAGCACCCGTCCCGTCTCAGATGCGGGGTTGCCATCGGGAATAAGGGCCGAGCGCGAGGCGATGTCGCCGAGCGCCACAGGTGAAACAAAGACGAGCAAAGCTCCTGTGGAAACCGAGATAGACGAGGCTTTTATGCCTTCCGTCCGTCTTGGTTTCCGCAGGAGCTTTTTTTGTTTGCGTTCGAGATTGGATGTGGGAGGTAGCGAATGGAAGAGAAACACCAAAAGAATTTCCTGAACACGGCCGAGGTGGCGGACATGCTCGGCATCAGCCCGGCGACGCTGCGCAAGTGGCGGGCTACGGACATGGGTCCGAGATTCTACAAGTTCAACCGCTCGGTGTTTTACAAGCGCGAGGACATCGAGGCGTGGATTTCCGAGCATTACATGCTGGTTGAGCCGAAGAACTGAGAGGAGATGAGTTTATGGAGGCAAAAGAAAACCGCCCCGATGCCTGCACAGCTTCCGGGACGGCCAACTCAATTTATAAAGATTTTAGCACGGATGCGCCTGATATTCAAGAGGAATTGACGGGCCTCGTTCTTCCCGAGGATTGTGCAGCGGACATCGTGTCGTTCTGCTCCGAGCAGACTATCGCGTACGACGATTTGCTGGAGTATGCGACGTTATTTTATTTGCAGGACAAAGACACCGAGGACCCGCCCTTTCGCGATACGCTCAAGTTCGAGCTTCTGACGCTGACGAACCGCTGCATCGACGCGTACAACTTAGGTCAACGCGACCCGAATGCGGGTCCCGGTGCGAAGCTGAAGGACGCCTATCCCGACCATAAGGAGGGCGCGGAGCGCTACAAGCGCCTGTCGGGTCTCCATACCTTGCAGATTGCCGTCATCCTGTACAAGCTGCACCATGCGGTGGGCATCCTTTGGAACAACTCGCATGACGACGGCAACTTTGACATCGGCATTTACCAGTACAGCGGCGACAACGAGGGCTGCTACGACGTTGGCGAGCAAAATCTGAAGAGCCTTATCCGCGGCTATTGCAAGACGGGCACCATCAAGGACGTAAACGAGACCATCGAGGCCCTTCGCGCGATTTGCCCTCGCGTGGAGCGCTGCCGCAATCGCGACTTGGTTGCCGTGAACAACGGCATCTACGATTACGGCAACAAGATTCTGATGGCGTTCGACCCTGCGTTCGTCTTCACGAGCAAGAAGCACGTCGATTTCGTTGACCGCGCCCGGAACCCCGTCATCCACAACGACGAGGACGGCACGGACTGGGATGTCGTGTCGTGGATGAACGAGCTGTCCGACGACCCCGATGTGGTCTCGCTTCTGTGGCAGATTATCGGCGCAACGGTTCGCCCGTATGTGAGCTGGAATAAATCCGCATGGCTCTATTCCCCTTCCGGCAACAACGGCAAGGGCACGCTCTGCACCCTGCTTCGCAATCTTTGCGGAGCGGGCGACTGGACTTCCATTCCGTTGAAGAACTTCGGCAAGGATTTCATGCTCACGTCGCTGATGCATGCGTCCGTGATTATCACCGACGAGAACGACACGGGCACGTTCGTGGACGACGCGGCATCGCTCAAGAGCATCATCACGGGCGACCCGTTCCAGATGAACCGCAAGAACCGCGACCCGCGCGACGTGCTTTTCAACGGTTTCATGGTGCAGTGCGTCAACGAGATTCCGAGGGTTCGTGATAAGTCCGAATCCATGCTCCGCCGCCTGCTGGTGATTCCGTTCGAGAAGCGCTTCGAGGGCTGCGAGCGCAAGTACATCAAGGGCGACTACCTGAACCGACCCGAAGTCCTCGAATACGTGCTGTACCACGTGCTCGCCGAGACCGACTATTACGAGCTGGATGAGCCGGATGCCTGTTTGGCGCTTCTGGATGATTTCCGTCTGACGAACGACCCGGTTCGCCAGTTCCTTGATGACATTCTCATACGGGCGACATGGGACGTTTTGCCGTGGCAGTTCGTATTCGATTTGTATCGCCGTTGGTTTATTCGCAACAACCCGAGCGGACGATGCCAGAGTCGCAAATCGCTCATCAACGACGTCAAGGGAATCATCTCCGATTACGAAGGCTGGGACTATTCGGACAATCCTGTTTCCATCCCTGACGAGATGTACGAAACGCCCGAGGGGTTGATTGGCATTTATGACGTCCGCGAGTGGGAGTCGGGGTATCGAGGCTCGATTACAAGTCGCCGCTACTGGTATCACGGCTCGAAACGCACTCGCGGTCTCGTCCGTATGGGCGTGGCCGCTTCGGAAGATGCGACGACAACTGATTCAACGATTAAGGAGGAATAAATCATGAGCGATTTGACGCCTGATGAGCTGGCTCGACTTCGCCTGAAGGCAAAGCACGGGACGCTCACGCCCGAAGAGCAGCGGGCGTACAACGGCTATGTGACGGAGCAGCTTTCTGCTGTTCCGTCACAGCCCTCGGGTGCTGTATCGCCTAAGAAGGATAAGCCGAAGCGAAACATTGATGCGATTGATGTTGCGCGCAAGATTGCCGGTGTGGCAGTGATTGTTGTCGCGCTTGCGCTTCTTGGGCCGAAACTTCTCGGCATTGGCACTGATTTGTTTGGTGATGCAATGAGCTTCACCACGGCGGTGCACGATGCGGCAGATGCGCAGCGCACTGGGAACGCGCATTATGTGGCAACCTCTCATGAGGCCGGCACGATTGACTTTAAGCGTTCCGACGTGTTTATCAGCGGTGAGTATTTCATCGCAATAAGGTCGGACGCACACTATGGAATTTTGAGCATCACTTGCGGTGCGTACGATGCGAGCGCTCCCGATAAGACGAACAAGTACAACACCGTACCTGATTATTTTGACAAGCGTGGCGGTGTTGGCATGGCTGTTGTTGATGCCGGTAGTAGTCAATGGACTATTCGCGATAACGAGCTTCGTACTGTTCTTGAGGCGCACGGTCTCAGCTACGACACGTTCTGCTCGAACGCGGCAGCTTTCAATCTGAGCGAGAGCGAACTGGCCGATTTGACTGCGCAGGTTGCGTCCGTGATTACGTATGGAGACATCGCGAGTTATCCGGTTACTGAGGATACCAATTTCATTGATGCACAAAACGGTCATCCCTATCAATCCGACGAGAATATGGATGACTGGGCTGTGTTTACGGGTGGTGTAATTCATATAAGTTACCCGGACAATTTCACTCTCGATGGTTCTGTTGATGGTTCCCAAATGTTCGCAGACGCACAGCCGACTTCGGCTGTGGAGCAGTAGCTATTTCACTAACAAGGAGGAATAAATTATGGCAACGAAGAGGTTTGATGACGTGGCTGAGAAGGCACGTGCGTTAGAGGCCCAGGCGAAGAAGCTGCGCCGCGAGGCGCAGGCCGCGAGGACGAAGGCTTACGCCGACGCGCTCGTGACGGTTTTCCCTGAAGTGAAAGACATGGGTTCGGCGGAAGAGGTCCTTGACTTCGTCAAGGGACTGAAGCCGGGCACCGGACACGGAACGCCGGATGCGCGCGCCGCCGGCGCTGCGGATTCCGGTCATGTTCCTACCGCAGAAGCTGGAGAGTCGTCGGAAGCGCACGGCGGTTTTTCCGGCGCGGCCTACCAAGGGTAGCCGTGCCGGGTTCCACCGAGGGATTCGGGTTCCATGTCGGACAGGGGAAGTCGTTCCCGTGTCCGACATGGACGGGCGAGGCTCGGTGGACAAAAGGCGGGGGTTCGAAGGGGACGGCGCAGCCGCCCCCTCGCAAGCTGACGGAGTAGGGCAAATTGCGAGAATCGCAATTTGTACGTACGAAGTCAATGCTTGCTCTTTTCCCCTTTGCGCAGAGACGTTGCGAGATTAGCCGAAAACGGCATTTCGGATTGTCCGCCGCAGGCGGGCGTTTCGGATAGCAGCAAAGGAGGTGTTCCGCATGGCGGAAACGTATGAAAAAAGAAGCGGGAAGGCGACGCGCCAGAAGTACGTGAAAGACCGCCGTGACAAGGTGGTTCAGGTGCGTATGAGCGACGCGGAGCTTTCCCTGCTGGACGAGCAGCGCAAGACGCGCTCGCGTTCCAATTTTCTTCGCGACGCACTGTACGCGAGTCGGTACGCGCCGCCCAGCCGCGAGGTGGTTCTGGACGTCCCGGCCCTGGACCGTGTCCGTGTCGAGCTGAACCGCATCGGCGTCAACATGAATCAGATTGCCCGAGCGCGCAACCGGCGCTTGAGCGGCATGGGAATGCTCGACGCGACGCGTGAGGAAATGAGGACGAAGGACGAGGCGGAAGCGTTCCGCGAGTTCCGCGATTCGGTGGACAAGCTCCGGGCGCAAGTCGAGGGACTGCGTGCGGATTTGCGGGCGTACGTGGAGACGGGAGGTGATGTCTGATGTCAACGACGCATGTGCAGTCGCTTCCGAACGTGCGCGGGCGCATGTCGTACACCGAGTTCGGCGAGGGAAAGCGCAGACGCGCTCATCTGGAAAACGGCACGGACCGCATCGCCTCGCAGATGGGTGACGCCGCCTCAAGAGGGGATTTCATTGTCTACTGCGAGGGGCAGAGGCATCGCCATCCGAACGCGGTCAACGAGGGCTACGAGCTACGCATCTCATGGGCGACCGACGAGCTTGACCCAAGCAAGGTCGACGACATCCAGCGCGGCATGGAGTACGCGTACACGCTGTGCCACGAGCTTGCCCCCGACTCCATGTGCTGGGTCACCATGCACGTGGACGGCGAGGGAGGCTGCGTGCATGCGCACGCGACCATTGCGAACCACGACGCCCGTACCGGGCAGGTCATCAACAAGGGAGACACGAGCCTCTACGCTCCGCGTGTGAAGGCGGTCAATGATGAGCTGAGCCGTGAGAATGGTTTCTCGGTGCTCGGGGCGGACAAGGAGATGTCCCTCTGGGAGCAGAAGCGCGAGACGTTCCAGCCGGATTCCTTCGACAGAAGGCTCGGCGACAGGGTGGCGGGTGCCCGCGACCGCTCCAGCACGCTGGACGAGTTCAGGCGCAATCTTGAGTTGAGCGGCGTGACGCTGAAGGAGACCACGAAGACCGACGGGAAGACCGGCGAGGTCACGACGGGATGGTCCTACAAGGCTGTGGACGAGTGGGGACCGAAGCGCCGCACCCGCAAGCGCCGTGCCTCCAACCTCGCCGACGACCTGACCCGCGAGGGCATCGAGGCGTACTTCGAGGCGAAGCAGCGCGAGCTTGAGACACAGGAGCAGGACGCCCCGGCACCGGAAGTCCTTCCCGACGTGCCCGAGACGGCGGAAACGGAGGAGCAGCCCCCTGCGGATTCCGCTCTCGACGTGTACGACCTCGACCGTGCGTACGTGTCGGAGATGGCGTCCGACCTTCAGAAGGCGCACATCCACCGCTCACGCGAGGCGGGCAAGTCCTTCGTGGACGAGCGCTACGAGGCGCTCGTGGAGGCGCGCAACCACCCGGACGAGCAGCTGGCGAAGCTGCGCGAGGACGTGGACGCCGCAAGGCGCGAGTTTTATGCCTCCAAGGAGGCACGCGACACCCTGCAAAGCCCGTGCCCGGGGCTTCTGGCCGGCATGCACGTGTTCGCCAAGGCGGGGTGCAACGCCCGTGACCCCGTGTCCCGCATGATGGCCGACATGACCGCCTTGATGCTGCGCATGATGATTCAGGAGGCGCTCGCGGAAGAGCGCCGCAGGCAGCGCGAGGAGGCGGAGAGGCGCGTGTACGAGTCCCGCAAGAACATGTGGGACGCCGAGAAGCGCCTCAAGGCGGCGGAGAAGGCGCTGTCCGGCGAGGACGAGCGCGAGAAGCGCCTGAAGAGCAAGCGTATGCAGCGCCGTGTCAGGGAGGCCGAGCAGCGTGCGCCCGTGAGGACGCCGAGGTCGGCGGACAAGGACACGCAGTTCGGCGAGTAGCCGAGAAGATAAGGGAGCAGCGTCAGGCTGCTCCCTTTCTCAAGTTCCCGCTCGCGGGCTGCGAAGAGACCTTCAGAAGGGCTGTTGACGGGCGTACACGCAAGGGGCGGAAAATCGGGGTTTTCGTCGTCCGCTCATTTATGAGCAGGATTCGGAAAACGCGGCGGAACGGACGGAGCGAAGCGAGGGCGTGAAGCCCGTTTGGAGACCAGCAAAAGCCCAGATGAAGACCCGATAAAGCCCCGAAAGTGGCAGTTGAACATGTACTTGTCGGCTCATATAATTAAATATGGAAATGCGTAATTGATTAAATATATAGCGAGGTGAAGATATGAAGACGATTCTGGTATGCAATCAGAAGGGCGGCGTTGGCAAGTCCCTGGTCGCCGACGAGATTGCCTTCTCCTTCGAGCGCTCCGGCATCCCCGTGAGCTTCTACGACTTGGACACGCAGGGCGGCACTCTGCACGAGACGCATGAGGCGGACGCCGCGCAGGTCGCCGTGGTGGACACGCCGGGGGCCTTGCAGGAGGGGCTGGCGGACTGGCTGAAGGAGGCGGACGTGGTGGTCATCCCGACCAGGACCACGTCGAGGGACATCGAGCCGCTGATGCGCATGCGCAAGGCGGTGTTCAAGAACAGCCACGCGAAGATTGTCTACGTGATGAACGGGTGGAACCGCTTCAAGGCGTCCCGCGACTTCATGGAGTGGTTCGAGGGTCTGGCTGGTGACCAGACGGTGGCCAAGCTGCCCCAGTCCGAGGCGTTCGTTCAGGCGGGAGCCGCCGGCAAGTCCGTGGTCGAGTTCGACCGACGCGGCAAGGCTGCGAAGGCGACTCTCGCTCTGGTGGGCACGGTGCGCGAGGCTGCGGGGTTCCCGAAGGAATAACCGCAGGTCAGAGGCGTTGTCCCTCTGGACAAATGTGTCCCGATAATGTATAATTGTACAAATATGTAAATAATTAAAGGAGGTCGAGCCATGGCAAACATGTTCGAGAAATACGCTGCCGACCGCGAGGCCGAGCAGAAGAAAATAGAGAAGGCCGTTGTCGCCGACACGACGGTAGACGAGAAGCGCACGACGCTCTCGCTGTCGCTCACCGTGAGCGACAAGAAGGCGCTCAAGATGATGGCTGCGGAGCGCGAGACGACGATTGCCGCAATCATCCACGAGTGGGTGCAGGAGCATCTGAAGGAGGTGGATGAGTAAGTGGCGCATGTTTCAGAATACGATGTCGAAAGCCTTTTCATAGACAGGCTTGAAAGCATCGGCTATCGGTTCGTCGAGATGGCGAACTACGACGATGTCGTCGCGAATTTCCGCGAGCAGTTGACGGCATTCAACGCTCAGAAGTTGGTTGAGGCCAAGGGCGAGGCAGCATTGTCCGACGCGGAGTTCGGGCGCGTGATGATTCACGTGGACAACAAGAGTGTCTATGAGTCAGCGAAGATTCTCCGCGACAAGTATGTTTTGATGCTGGACAACGGCAAGACCGTGTATCTGGACTTCTTCAGTCCCGATACCGACCGCAACATCTATCAGGTGACGCATCAGGTCACGATGGATAAAGACCACAAGGACGACGTTGCGTACAAGAACCGTTACGACGTGACGATTCTCATCAACGGCCTTCCGGTGGTGCAGGTCGAGCTGAAGCGTCCCGGCGTGGAAATCAACGAGGCAATCAACCAGATTAACCGCTACCGCAAGTTCTCGTTCAAGGGACTGTTCCGGTATTTGCAGCTGTTCGTCGTGTCAAATTCGGTGCAGACGAAGTATTTCTGCAATGAGAACGAGATGGACGGCGGCTCGTACAACCCGATTCTGAAAAGCCTCGTGTTCTTCTGGACGGACGACAAGAACAAGCGCATCAACAAGCTGGACGAGTTCACGGCGGACTTCCTGCGCCGTTCGACCATCACGGAAATGCTGGACAAGTACATGGTCATCAAGACAACGGAACCCGTCTTGATGGTGATGCGCCCGTATCAGATTTACGCCGTGAAGGCGGCAAAGCGGCGCGTGCTGGAGTCGAACCAGAACGGGTATGTCTTCGCCTGTACGGGTTCCGGCAAGACGTTAACGTCGTTCAAGCTGGCGCAGCTTCTGCGCGACGAGCCGAGGGTGGACAAGGTCATCTTCCTGATTGACCGCAAGGATTTGGACGACCAGACGGTCGACGAGTACAACTCCTTCGAGAAGGGGTGCGTGGACGGCTCGGATTCGACGGCCGTGCTGGTGAAGCAGCTGGGGCAGGCGGACCGGGGCCTCATCGTGACGACGATTCAGAAGATGGCGAACGCCGTCAAGAACAAGCGGTACGAAAGGCTGATGGATTCGTACCGCGACAAGAAGGTCGTGTTCATCATCGACGAGTGCCATCGCAGCCAGTTCGGCAAGATGCACGGCGATATCGAGCGCCACTTCCGCAACGCGAACTACATCGGCTTCACGGGGACGCCCATCTTCGAGGCAAACAAGGGCAAGGACGGCAGAACGACCGCCGATGTGTTCTATGCTGGCTCGAAGCTGGATTCCTGCCTGCACCGCTACATGATTAAGGACGCGATTGCGGACGGCAACGTCCTGCGTTTCTCAGTGGAGTACCAGCGGACGATTTTTGCGAAGCAGGTGTCCGTGAGCGGCATCGACCCAGAGCAGTTGGACGACCCGGACTACTGCCGCCGCCATAATCTGGATTTGGAGTCCCTGTACCACGATGACGAGCGCATTCGCGTGATTGCCGAGGATATTTTTGAGCACCACGCACAACACGTCCACCCGCAGGGCAAGGACGTGTACACGGCGCTGTTCGCCGTGGATTCCATCAAGACGCTCGGCAAGTATTACGACGCGTTCCGGGAGCTGAACGAAGCGCGTCCAGATGACGAGCGCTACCGGGTGGCGGCGATATTCACCTATCAGGCGAACGAGGACATGGACGAGGGCGGTGACGAGCATTCTCAAGAGCTGCTGGCCCGCTGTATGGCCGACTATAACGGAATGTTCGGCACGGCATTCGACCCGGATTCATTCGACGCCTACCGCAAGGACATTGCGAAGCGCATGAAGCAGAAGGAGCTTCCGCAGGTTGACATCCTTCTGGTCGTGAACATGATGCTGACCGGGTTCGACGCCAAGCCGCTGAACACGCTGTATCTGGACAAGAACCTCATTTGGCACACGCTTGTGCAGGCGTACAGCCGCACGAACCGCGTGGACAAGGTGACGAAGCAGTTCGGGCAGATTGTGTCCTACCGCGACATCAAGAAGGCGCAGGACGACGCGCTGAGGCTGTTCTCCGGCGACGGCGACCCGAACGAATACCTGCTGGAGAGCTACGAGTATTACGTGAACCAGTGGATGAATCAGGAAGTCCAGCTGCGCAAGGCGGCGCAGACGGTCGACGACGCGGGGCAGCTTCAGAGCGAGGAGGACATCCGCAAGTTCGTGGTGGCGTTCCGTGCGATGTCAGGCACGCTGGCGACCTTGAAGACCTTCGGGAAGTTCGACTGGGCGGATTTGTCCGTCGTGCTTGACGATGAGGAATACGAGGGCTACAAGAGCTGGTATCTGTACTATCACGACGAGGCCAAGAAGAAGGACCCGAAGGTCCCCGTGCCGGTGGACGTCGATTTCGACGTGGAGCTGGTGCGCACCGACCGCATCAACGTGATGTACATCCTGAGCCTGCTGAAGTCCGCCCACGACGGGGACAAGTCCGAAGAGGAGCGCGCCCGCGACATCGACTTGGTGATGCGCGAAATCGAGCGCTCGGATAACGACGCCCTCCGTGCGAAGAAGGACATCATGGAGGCGTTCATCCGCACGAGATTCTACGATTTGCCGGACGGCATCGACGTGCAGCAGGCATACGAGCAGTTCGAGCGCGAGAGCCTGCAAGCGGAAATTGAGTCCTTCGCGTACGACAACGGCGTCGAGGCGCAGGACGTCTTGGACATCTTCTCGGAGTACACCTTCGGCGGGAGTATTTCCGAGGAAGAAATCCGTAAGCGTCTCGCGACGTACCGCATGGGGCTTTTGAAGATTACGAAGATGACGAACGCCATCAAGGAGTTTGTCATCAGCGCATACAGCCGTTACAAGGCAGAAGGAGAATAGGCTTGTATGATTGACTCAACGAAGTATCAGGCGCAGGCGAGCGAGCTGTCCCAGAAACTCTGGGCCATTGCCAACGACCTGCGTGGGAATATGGATTCCACGAAGTTTCGAAACTACATCCTCGGAACGATTTTCTACAGGTATCTGTCGGAGCGCACCGAGGACTACATGCAGGAAATCCTGAAGGAGGACGGTCTGACCTACGGGCAGGCGTTCGCGGACGATGATTACCGCCCGGTGGTCGAGCAGTGGTCCATCGAGCATTTGGGGTACATCATCCGACCCGAGAACCTGTTCGGTGAGCTGGTACGCAAGATTGTCCGTCCCGACGGCGACGCTGACCGCTTCAATGTCGAGGATTACGAGCGTGCCGTGAACGAGCTGACCGGCTCCACCATGGGGCAGGCGTCCGAGGCGGCGTTTTCCGGTCTGTTCAACGACATGAAGCTGCAAGACCCTGATTTGGGTGACACCGTGTCGGCGAGGACATCGCTCATCGCGAAGGTCATCGTGAAAATCAGCGAGATTGACTTCAAGCTGGCGGACTCGCAGTTCGACGTGCTGGGCACGGCGTACATGATTCTTATCGGGCTGTTCGCGTCCGATGCCGGCAAGAAGAGCGGCGAGTTCTTCACGCCGACCGGACCCTCGAAGCTGGTGGCGACGTTGGCGACCGTGGGTCTGGACGAGGCGAGGACCGTGGGCGACTGCACCTGCGGTTCGGCGTCCATGCTGCTGGAAGTGCAGAAGCACTTGACCACGGGACGCGTGGGGCACTTCTATGGGCAGGAGAACAACGCTACGACGTACAACCTCGCCCGCATGAATATGCTGATGCACGGCGTCGAGTATCAGAACTTCGACATCTACAAGGGCGACACGCTGCGTGAGGACAAGTACGGCGACGTGAAGATGACCGTGCAGGTGTGCAATCCTCCCTATTCCCTGAAGTACGACGGGAACCCGGCGCTGCTGGATGACCCGCGCTATTCCGGTGCCGGCAAGCTGCCGCCCAAGTCCCATGCGGACTATGCCTTCGTCGAGCACATGGTCTATCACATGGATGACGACGACGGACGCGTGGCGGTGCTCCTGCCTCACGGCGTGCTGTTCCGCGGTGGTGCCGAGGAGGTCATCCGCAAGTACATCGTGAAGGACCTGAACCGTCTGGACGCGGTCATCGGCCTTGCGCCGAACCTGTTCCACGGAACGAGCATCCCCGTGTGCCTGCTTGTGCTGAAGTCCAAGCGCAACGGCAACAGCGGCAACGTGCTGTTCATCGACGCCAGCAAGGAGTTCAAGCCCGGCAAGAACCAGAACACGCTGGAAGACGCGCACATCCAAAAGATTGTGGAGGCTTATAAGAACCGCGCGGACGTGGACAAGTTCGCCCATGTGGCGGACATGGCGGAAATCGAGGCAAACGGCTGGAATCTGAACATTCCGCGCTACGTCGATACGTTCGAGGAAGAGGAGCCTGTGGACCTTGCTGCCGTACGCGACGACCTCAAGCGCATCGAGAGCGAGAAGAAGGCCGCTATCGACAAGGTCGAGTCGATGCTGCATCAGCTGAGACTATGAGAGGAGGGGCGTAATTGATTTGTTCAGATTGGATAAGCATAATTTGCGCCTCGATTTCCCTCGTCGTGACCATCGTGATTGCGGGCCTGCAGCTGTGGCAAAGCGGGCGCATGGAGAAATTCGAGCGACGTCAGGATGAGCGCGACGAGCGACGCCACGCTGAGGAAGTGAAGTCTCAGGCGGTTTCCTTCATATCGAAGCATTATGCAGACCGCGGCCTGATTCCTCTGTGCGCGATGGCGGCGATGCATAACGACCTGTATTACTATTCGCGGGAGATGTACCGCGAGTTTTGCTGCATGACGCTCGAAGCACAGAACCGTGCCCTTGAATACTGCGGACTGGATTTGCACGTCACGGAGGAAAAAGGGCTTTTTGAGCGATGCATTAAAGCAGTGGAGGAAGTCTTGCGCACGCATTTCCATGACGATGAGTCTCCGTTCTATGACGGGGGCAAGTACGTGCTACGCAGCCTCGAATGCTATGGTGGCGAGAAGATTCCCGTTGAGCGAATCAATTATCGTTCGCCATATATGACTGGTCCGCTCGCCGTGAATTTTGATGGCACCTCATCTTATGAAAGCTGTATCGCAGATGTTTTAAGCGAATCGTTCCGGGGTGATGGTTCCGCACATCCTATTTCCGACCTTGAGCGCAAATATGGGTTCAAGGTGACGCCGGAAAACGAAGCGTGTCAGTTTGCAACGGTCCTTGCGCAGTTCATCGCAATATACGGCAGCGAGGATGACGGCTCGGATAAAGAATACGGTGTGCCGGGGGGATATGCGGGAGAAACCATAGATACGATGGAAGATTTGTTCCTACTGGCAGTATTCGAAATGTATATCCATTTGGTTCTGAAGGAGGTGTAAGCATGGGAGAACCGAAACTGAGATTCAAAGCCGATGACGGGTCTGACTTCCCGGATTGGGAAGACAAGACTCTTGGAGAGTTGTTCCATATTTCCGCAGGTGGGGATATTGATAAGAACAACTGCGCGGCAAAGCAGTCCAAAGATTATCCTTATCCAGTTTATGCCAATGCATTGGTTAATAACGGGACATATGGATATGCCAATTATTACAAAATTGACGGCGACACATTTACTGTAACGGGACGTGGCGATGTGGGACACGCCGTGGCACGACATTGTATGTACGTGCCCATTGTCCGTTTGCTTGTTTGCCAGCCAAACATGGATGATGACGTTGATTTCTTTGCTGAGCAGATAAACTATACGAGAGTTTTTATTGAATCAACTGGTGTTCCGCAGTTGACGGCACCTCAGCTTTCAAAAATTAAAGTCAAGCGTCCTACCCTCCCCGAGCAGCGTAAGATTGCCGATTTCTTGTCCGCCGTCGATGCGGTCATCGCAGCGCAGCAGGCGGAGGTCGATGCGTGGGAGCAGCGCAAGAAGGGTGTGATGCAGAAGCTGTTCAGTCAGGAGGTCAGGTTCAAGGCCGACGACGGGAGCGACTTTCCTGATTGGAATGAAACGCGCTTGAATAAGCTCTGCGAATACGGAACAAATCGTGGTACTGGCGGAAATTATGTCGGCACGGAAAATATGTTGAAGGATTTCGGCGGCGTCGCTGTTGAAAACAGGGAGAGTGAAGGAACTGGTTCTTTGTATGGACCGGGTGACACGCTTATGTCGAATATTCGTCCATATCTGAAGAAAGTCTGGACTGCGGATTGCGAGGGCGCTTGTAGCACGGACATACTCGTATTTCACCCAACGAATGTTGTGCCAGATTTTCTACATTATGTGATTGCCTCTGATTCTTTTGTCGCCTACGTTATGTCAGCTGCGAAGGGGTCAAAGATGCCTCGTGGAGACAAGGCTCATATCATGCAAATGCCTGTTTTTGTTCCTGATAAAGATGAGCAGCTAAAAATTGCTGACTGTCTCTCTTCGATGGATGAGGTCATCCAGAAGTCGAAGGACGAGCTTGCGAAGTGGCAGGAGCTGAAAAAGGGCCTGCTCCAGCAGATGTTCGTATAGACGCCAACAGCAGCCCGCTGCTCCATTTTGGGCGGCGGGCTTTATAATTAAATGCGTATTTACGCAATTCATCAATATGGGAGGAATAGACGTGAAAACCTATAAGCAGAAAAGACAGGGGGTGGTAAACCTATGGCACGCAAGAAGAAATTCGCGCCGAACGACAACAATCTCGCGATAGCGTACTATCGCTTCTCGTCCCACTCGCAAAACGAGGCGAGCATCGACCAGCAGCGCGAGCTTGCCCACGAATGGGCGGATGCGCACGGCTTCAAAATCGTGCAGGAGTATGAGGACGCGGCAATATCCGGCACCACGGACGCACGACCGGGGTTCCAGCAGATGCTGTCGGAAGTCGCAAAAATCCGTCCCCATACCCTCATCATGTGGAAGACCGACCGTCTGGGACGCGACAAGTACGTCCTGGCGATGGCGAAGAAGAAAATCCGCGACGCGGGATGCGAGATTCACCTGCTGGCCGAGCACATCCCGACGGAGGGACCCGAAGGCGTCCTCATCGAGGGGTTGATGGAGGCCATGGCGGAGTATTACAGCCGCCAGCTGTCGCAGAACATCCAGCGCGGCATGGACTACAACGCGCAGCACGCCCTGTACAACGGCCACAAGCTGTTCGGCTACGACGTGGACAGGTCCACGAAGAAGTACGTCGCCGACCCGAACACGGCGCCGTTCGTGCAGTGGGCGTTTAAGGAATACGCGTCGGGCAAGCCGCCGAAGGCCATTGCCGAGGAGATGAACGCGCAGGGCCTGCGCACGCCGAGGAACGCGAAGTTCAGCGTGAACATGCTGAACAAGATGCTCAAGAACCGCGCCTACATCGGCGAGTACCACCACGGCGACATCACGGTCGCCGGCGGAATGCCCGTCCTTGTCGACGAGGCGACCTTCGATAGGGCGCAAAGGCGGTTCGCCGAGAACAAGCGCAAGGGTTCCCAGCGGGCGCACGGCATGGACGGCAGCGACGCTCCGCGCTATTGGCTCACGGGCAAGCTCTATTGCGGTGAGTGCGGGAGCACCATGCAGGGCGTGTCAGGTACGAGCAAGACCGGGCGGACGTATTACTACTACTATTGCTCCGCCCAGCGCAGGAAGGAGTGTCACCTGCACAAGGCCCGCAAGCGGGACTTGGAGGACATGGTGCTGTTCGCCCTGCACAACATCGTCGACGACGAGGAGAACGTGACGGCGCTCGCTCTGGATGCGGCGGAGTATTACGAGAAGAGCCACGACGACACCGCGTATCTCGAAGCGCTGGAGGCGAAGCGCAGGGAGGTGGAGAAGAGCCTTGCGAACCTCGTGAAGGTCATCGAGAAGGGCGTGGTCAGCGATACGGTGACACAACGTCTCACGCAGCTCGAAGAGCAGAAGAGCGCCCTGAACGATGCCATAGGGACGGAAAACGTCCGCGTGTCGCTGTGCGAGGACAGGCACAGCATCCAGGCGTACTTCGACAAGTTCCTGCACGCCGACGTGAACGACCCGGAGATTCGAGACCAAGTCTTCGAGTATTTCGTGGATAAAGTCTATCTTTACGATGACAAGCTCGTCGTGAGCATGTGGTTCTCCGAGGATGACAAGCAGGAAATCACGTGGCGGGACTGGTTCTCGCTGGATGAGTATTGGACCGACGAATCCCCTTTTGTTAAAGGGGAAGCCGCCGAGTTCGACTGCTTCCCCCTCGGCTCCACTCGCCAAGGGCCGCATGATTCCAACGATCATGCGGCCCTTTTCGTATTTCCACCCGCGTTTCGCGTCCTGTCCACGGCGAAACGCGCGCTATTTGATGATGGGTCGGCTCGGGGCCGACACGTCGATCTGATGCTTGTCTCCTATCAGCGATGGGTCGCTGAGCAGCTTGTCGACGATCGCCGACTTGAGTTTCAACTCGGACGAATCACCCCAGACGACGACATATTTGCCGGAACTCAGCTCGGTGGTGATGGAATCCTGCGTTTTCGCACTCACCTTGGTGATGACGGTGCGCATCGTGTCGGGCAGACCGCCGAGGATGGTCAGTGCCTCCTTGACGGCGCGGCTGTTCAGGCCGTTGTCCACCGAGCTCACCTCGATGACCGGAATACCTTTCATGGACGCCTTGCCCACCGCGTTGAGCACGCGGGCCTTGCGGTCGACCGCCACCAGAGTTCCATCTGGTTCCTTGAGCATGGCGGCGGGCTGCTGCGCCTTGATGTCAATCTCCAGCGAGCGCGGATACCGTTTGACGACGTTCGCCTGGGTTACGCCGGGGATGTTCTTCAGCTGCGAGCTGACCTTGTCTGCGGAGACCAGGAACAGCGATTTGCCGGATTGCTGGTTCGCGATGTCCAGCACATCCTTCTCGCTCACCCATTCGTTGCCGCCGCTGACGCTGATCTGCGAGGTTTCCAAACGGAACACGGATGAGAACAACAGAAGCCAGATCAGCGCGGACACCAGCGCCGCGGCCAATATCACAATCAGCACGCGGATGGCGGCGACCCGGGTGCCCGCCTTCTTCCGCTCCTTCAGGCGCGCGTCGAAATCCAACACTTTGGGACGGGTCGCCACGCCGAGCACGCCGACGTTCTCATCGAGCGTCTTCTTGACCACATCCTCGCTGTGCAGGCGACGCGCGTCGACGAAACCTTCGGCGCGTGATACCGACCGGGACGAGGACGACGAAACGCTCCGGGACGCCGTCTTTCCGAACCTCGATTTTCGGGAGACTGTTTTCCCGCCCTTTGCCTGTCGGGAAGCCTCTTTTTCTAAGGCCTTTTCCGACTTCCTGCCGGACGTCATCTGCCGGCCCGTCGCCTTCCCGACCGTGGTTCTCCCCGGCGACGCCTCTCCGGATGCAGCCTTCCGGGACACGTCATTCGACGCGGTGCGAGGCTTTTTCCTGGTCTGGCGTTCCCGTGTCACGGCGACGCGATTGGCTTCGGCACCCGACGATGAGGCCCTGTCTGCCGTCGTGCGCGGCTTGCGCGAGCCGGACCCTTGCCCGGCCTCACGACCGGCATCGCCATGTGAGGAAACGACCCGCCGTGCCATCAGCGGTCACCGAGATTGTGCCGGGCCCCCAGTGCGTGCAGGATCACCGCGCCCATGGCGGTAATGTCCCCCGCGCCGACGGTGAACACCACGTCCGTGGGACGGCAGCGCATCGCCAGCATCTGAGCCGCCACCTGCATGTCGTCGACCGCGCTGATCCACGTCCCGTCGCCCTGCGCCGAAGCGTGCGGCACGTCCTGCGCGGCATCGACGATGGTCATGGCGGAAACGTCCGGGAAGTCCCGCTGCAGTTCGCGTGCGGGGAAGATGCCGGTGACGATGACGTCATCGGCCTTGGACAGCGCCTCGGCGAACTCGTGGGCGAACGTACGCGTGCGCGAGAACAGGTGCGGCTGGAACAGCACCCGGATGACGGAACGCGGGTACCGGCGCCGGGCGGCGTCGAGCAGCGCGCTGATCTCCGTGGGATGATGCGCGTAATCGTCGACCACCGTCACGCCGTTCTCCTCGCCGCGCACCTGGAACCGGCGCGAGGCTCCGAGGAACGTCGAGGCGGCCTGGGCTGCGGCCCCGGGTGTCACGCCCAACAGCATCGCGGCCAGGATGGCCGCGGTCGCGTTGCGCGCGTTGTGCATGCCTGGGATGGCGAGGCTGACCGGCAAAGCCAGATCGGCGTCGCCACAGCCGCAGACCGACGCGAGTGACGCCGGCACATGGACGGTGAAGGTCTCCCGGCCGCTGTCGGCGCTCTCATGCTCGGCATCGATGCGCACCAGCGTGGCGCCGCGCAGGTCCCCGATCTGATCGGCATCCTTGGTGGCGTACACGATCGTTCGACGGGCCACGGACGGGTCGAGGTCGCACAGCACGGCCACGGCACCCTCGTCATCGCCCGTCATGACGACATGTCCGCTTGCATGCCCCGCATGGTCGACGAACGCGGCGCAGTAATGCGCCTCGTCGCCATAATGGTCGAGATGGTCTGCGAGCGCGTTCGTGATCACCGCGATCGAGGGACGGTACTTGCAGAAGCTGCCGTCGGATTCGTCCGCCTCCGCGACCAACACGTCGCCGCGTCCGGCATGCCCGCCGTCCAGTACCGCTCCCCCGGGTGCCTGGATGGTGCCGCCGATGGCGTAGCTGGGATCGGCCAGCTTCCCGGTTCCGGCATGGACGAGGATGTGGGATAGCAGCGAACTTGTCGTGGTCTTGCCATGCGCTCCGGCGACGGTGACCGCCCGGCGGCCGTTCATCAGCAACGCCAGGATGTCGCTGCGATGCACGATGCGGATGCCCCGCTCGTGCGCCGCGACGATTTCGGGGTTGTCGGGCTTGATGGCGCTGGAGTACACCACGGTGTCGGCACCACGCACGTTGTCGGCCTGCTGGCCGATTTCGACGGTGATGCCGAGGGATCGCAGCCGTTCGGTCTTCGAGCCTTCCTCACGGTCGGAACCGTCGACGTCGACGCCACGCTCATGGAGCATTTCGGCGAGCACGCTCATACCGGCGCCACCGATGCCGATGAAATGGGTCCTTCCCAGTTGCAACACCGTCGCGTCGGGCGCGAACGCGACCCTCATCGGGTCGAGGACGATAGGGGTGGCATTGGTTTGCGCTTCAGACACTGCAGATTCTCCTTGATGATTCATGCTGGTCACCATTATGGTCATACCCGACGCCAATCAGAGCGCCGCATTACGCCAGTTCAAGCACGCGATGGGCCATGGTGTCGGCGGCGTCGCGAATGCCGTACTCCCATGCCTTGTCGCCCAGCTCGCGCAGCCGGTCCGGTTCGGCGAGCAGCGACGGCACATGGGACTGCACCCACTGCGCGGTGAAATCCTTGTCGGCCACCATCAGCCCGCCGCCGGCCTTGACCACGGGAAGCGCGTTGAACCGCTGCTCCCCGTTGCCGATCGGCAACGGGACATACACCGCAGGCAGGCCCAGGGCGGCGAGCTCGGACACCGATCCCGCCCCGGACCGGCAAATCACCAGGTCGGCGCATGCGAACGCCAGATCGATGCGTTCCAGATATTCGGCCGCATGATAGTCGCCCTTGCCGTATGAATCAGGGCCCACACCGGTGAAGACCCCGGCATCGGCGCGCTCTCCCACCAACGAGCGCACTTCGTCGATCTTGCCCTTGCCGGTCAGATGGACGACCTGCGCGTGTTCGAGCAGCACCGCGGCACTGGATGCCACCGCCCTGTTCAGGCTGACCGCGCCCAGCGACCCTCCGGTGACCAGCACCATGGGACGCGCCGGGTCGATGCCCATCGCCTCGGCCCCCGACTGGCGCACGGACGCGCGATCGGACGCGAACTGCGCCGCGAGCGTGCTGATCGCCGGCCGCAACGGCAGCCCGACGCGCTCCATACGGCACCCGGATCCCGGCTTGAGGCCGGTGTTCTCGTACGCCGTACCGATGAACGCAGCGTAACGCGCGCCGAGCTTGTTGGCCATGCCGGCTCGGGCGTTCTGCTCATGGATGACGACGGGTATGCCCATCCTGTGCGCCGCGGAATACACCGGAGCCGAGGCATAGCCGCCGAATCCGACCACGACGTCCGCGTGACGCGAACGCAGGATATCGCGGACCTTGCGGGTCTCGCGCATCCACTTGGCCGGAAACTGGAGCGCGGCCTTGTTGGGGCGCCGCGGGAACGGGACCTTTTCGATGGTGTCCAGCTCATAGCCGGCGCGGGGAACAAGGTCGTGCTCCAGTCCTACGGCCGTGCCGATGATGCTGATGGAAGCCTCGGGCCGGATACGGCGAATCGCATCCGCCACGGCCAGCAACGGGTTGACATGACCGGCGGTGCCGCCGCCTGCCAGAACGATATGCACAGGTGATGAACTCATAATCTCCGAGCTTAGCGTGAGTGATGAAAAAACGCGGCTTCGTCAAGCCGACTTTGACATATTTCGCCCTGTTGGAAGGGCCTTATGGCCACCCCAGCTGGCTTCGCCGACAGCCCCGCCTCCGGTCAGGCGCGGGACGAATCGGCCTTGATCTGAGGTTGGGCGCGCATGAGCGAGGCGGCCACGCCGGCCGCCGCCAGACACATGATCAGGGACGACCCGCCCGCCGAGACGAACGGCATCGGCACGCCCATGACGGGGAAAACCCCGACCACGACGCCGATGTTGATCAGCGCCTGCCCGACAAGCCACACGGTGATGCACAGCAGGCTGACCGACGCGTAACGGTCCGCGGTCTGCAGGGCCACGCTGATCATGCATCCTCCCAGCACCACGAACAGTATGATGACGATGGCCGCTCCGATGAAACCGGTCTCCTCGCCGATGATGGCGAAGATGAAATCATTGTGCGCCTCCGGCAGATAGTTCCATTTCTCGCGGGAGTTGCCCAAGCCTACCCCGAACAGACCGCCTTCGGCCAAGGCGTATTTCGCGTGTATCGACTGGTAGCAGACCTTTTGGGCATCGGTGCCGCTGCACTCCTGGTACGCGGCCAGAACGCGGTTCAGCCTGTTCGGACTGTATGCGATCAATCCCACGATGCCGATGATGCCCAGGGCGGCAAAGGCCGCAAGGACCTTGCCTGGATATCCTCCCAGAAGAAACGCGACGAATCCGATGAACAGGACGATCATGGCCGTGCCCAGATCCTTGCCCAACATCACGAATCCCAGGCACAGGAGATACAGAACCGTCAGGGGGGCGTATGCCCGCAACTTGCCGATCTTACCGCTGTGTTTCTTCGCCCAGTGCAGGGCCGCCGGAAGCCATATGCACAAGGCGAGCTTCATCACCTCGGCCGGCTGCATCGTGAACACGCCGCGCTTGCCGATCCAGCCGGCATTGCCGTTGACCTCGACGCCGAGCGGCGTGAACGTCAGCAGCTGCAGCAGCATCGCGAATAACACCACGGCGAAGCTGAAACGCCTGTACATACGAGCCGGAAGGCACATGAAAACCACGCCCACGACCAGACCCATCACGCAGTACATGCCCTGGCTGATGGCCTGCGAGAACGGCGATCGGCCGGCGGAGACCATCGACACGGTGGAACTGGAGAACACCATGATCACGCCGAAGCCGGTGAGCACCACAACGGCGGCCCGGAAGCCGTGATAGCACCACAGCGGGTTGAGCAGGCTGCGCAGTCCGGTGAACCTGCCGAGCCGTTGGGCGTCACGCTCTTCGACCCGCCGAGCTTCGGCCAGTCGGGAGGCGGACGAATCCTGCCCCGTGCGTCTGCCCGTGCCAGTGCCCGCGCCCGCGGAACCAGCATCCGACCGCGAAGGCTGGCCGGATCTTACGGAGCGGGCGCGTCGCCGCGGATCGTCACTTGCCATGCTGCGTCACCCATCGTGAGGACTCCCGCGCGAACTGGGTGCCGCGGTCCGCGTAGGAGACGAACTGGTCCATGGAGGCGCAGGCGGGTGCCATCAGCACCACGTCACCTGTGCCGGCGTATGCGCCTGCGGCATCGACCGCGCGCGCCATCACCGTGTCCGAGGGCTCGGGCTCGATCACGGTAAGAGGAATGCCGGGTGCGCTGGCGGCGAACGCCTCAAGCATCGGCTTCTGGTCCTTGCCGATGATGACGGCCGCCTTAATCGTATGCGCCTGATCCGCCACGAGCTGTTCGAAACGGCTTCCCTTGGCGAGTCCTCCGGCGATCCACACCACGCTCTTGGGGGCGAAGCTGCTCAGCGACGCCCGCGCCGCGTGGGCGTTCGTCGCCTTCGAATCGTCGATGAAGCGTATCGAGCCGCCGTCGCCCGTCGCGGCCGTCGCCACCGTCTGGATGCGATGGCCGCCGGGGGCGAACGCCTTCAGCGCGGCCAACGCCTTATCGAGGTCCACGCCCATTCCCAGCGCCAACGCCAGCGCGGTCATCGCGTCGGCGAGCAGGTGCGGGTACACGGTGCCGTCCGGCTCACACAGGTGGGGGAACTCCTGGACCGGCGCCAGGCGGGTCTCATCGCCGAATGCGCCGCCGGCCACGCCGCTGCGGTCGACGATCCAGCCGTCGTCCACGCCGATCTGGCCGGGCTGGGGAACGCCGAGTGTGAATCCGATGTGCCGGCATCCCTCGGCGGTATGCGCCGCCGAGGCGAGCGCGCTGACGCGCCGGTCGTCGGCGTTGAACACCAGGGCGCGCCTGACGTTGCGAAACACCTTCGACTTGTCGGCGGCGTACGCTTCGATGCCGCCATGCCAGTCGAGATGGTCGTCGGCGATGTTCGTGATCGCCGCGCAATCCAGCGCCAGCGAATCGGTGAAATGCAGCTGGAACGAGCTGAGCTCCACGCACAGCGCGTCGTTGTCCGGATCGACCGCGGCGTGGGACACCGCCTTGCCGATGTTGCCGACCGCCGGTGCAACGAGGCCATCGGCGCACAGCATGGCCGAGGTCATCTCGGTCGTGGACGTCTTGCCGTTCGTGCCGGTGATGCCCACCCACGGGGCGGGGCGGCCGGTGCGGGCGCTGTCCACGCGCAGCCGCCACGCGAGCTCGACCTCGCTGTACACGGGGATGCCTCGGCGTTGGGCTTCGAGGATGAACGGCGTGCGCGGGTTGAACACCGGCGACGTCATGACGATGTCGGCCGAATCCCAGTCGATGTCGTCGAACGAATGCAGGTCGGCCTCCGGCTTATGCTCGTCCACGCCGATTACCCGCGCTGCGCGGGAACGCAGCACTTCCATCATGCTGCGGCCGGATATACCCAGACCGGCCACCAGAACGGTCTTGTCACTGAGATCCATATCGTCTCCCTTGTCATTGCGCCGCCGAACCGGCGGACGCTCTCATGCGAACCTGCCTATACCGCGGCGGTCACGCCACGCTGTGCGGCGCGGAGCCGTCACGGTACCGTTCAGACAAACAGCAACCCGGATCGGGACACCCAATCGACGTAGAACATCATCAGGCCCACGATCATGAACAGGAACTCGATCATCCAGAAGCGCACGACGACCTTTGATTCGCTCCACCCGAGAAGCTCGAAATGATGGTGGATCGGCGCCATCTTGAACACGCGCTTGTGCGTGAGCTTGAACGAGGTGACCTGGATGATGTCGCTCATCACCTCGATTACGTACAGGCCGCCGATGATGATGGCGAGGAATTCGGTGTGTGTGGCGATGGACAGCGCGGCGAACAGGCCGCCGAGCGCCAGCGAACCGGTGTCGCCCATGAAGATCGTCGCCGGGTTCGAGTTGTACCACAGGAATCCGAAGCAGGCGACGGCCGCACAGCAGGCGATGATGGTCAGGTCGAGCGGATCGGACACCGCATACGAGAACCCTTCGTGCGTGCCGCCCTTGATATGGTAGCTTTCCCAGAACGCGATGATGGCGTATCCGGCGAACGCGATCATCGACGAACCGGATGCCAGGCCGTCAAGGCCGTCGGTCAGGTTGACCGCGTTCGTCCACGCGGTCATGAGGAAATTCACCCAGATGACGAATATGATCGCGGCGACCACGCCGCCGGCGAACCGGAAGTCGAAGAACGGCTTCTCAATGAAGCTCATGCCTGCCTGAGCGCTGGGGAACCCCGATTTGGTGGGGATGATCAGCGCGAGGACCGCGTAGATCGTGGCGAAGATGAACTGGCCGATGAACTTGGCATGCACCGACAGGCCCAGATTCTGTTTTTTGCGCACCTTGGCGAAGTCGTCGATGAAGCCGAGCAGGCCCATCGACAGCATCGCGAACAGCACAAGCATCGCGGACAGGGAGGGAACCGCTCCCGAGCGGACGTAACGGTACAGTGCCGACGCCCCCCATCCGAGCACGATCGCCAGCACGATTGCTACGCCGCCCATGGTCGGGGTGCCGCGCTTGACCAGATGCGACTTCGGCCCGTCCTGACGGATGTACTGCCCGTAGTGCAGCCGATGCACCAGATGGATCAGCATCGGCGTGCCCGCGATGGTCACCAGAAGCGAGACCAGAATGCCAATGATTAACGCGATCAACTCAGATTCCTCGCTTCCTATTCGTGGTCGGACGGCTGTCCGTCCGCTGTCGTCCATCGTTGCGCCAGGGCGCTCAGGCCCGAGGCGTGCGACCCCTTCAGCAGCACAACCGTGTCGTCATGGTCTCCGGCAAGAGCTCGGACCAAGGTGTCGGCCTGATCGATGTCGTGAACCCAATGCACCTCCGGCGTGTTGCCGTCACTGTCGTCACGCCGCTTCCGCGCGCCCTTCGCAAGGGCGGAAGCCAGCGCGTCGAAATGCTCGTCATCGTTGCCCACCGCGATGACGGCGTCGATGGGCAGGCCGGCCGCGTACTCGCCGATGCCCTCATGCAGCGCGGACTCGTCACCGCCCAGCTCCAGCATCGCTCCCAGCACCGCGATACGGTACGGGTCTTCACCGGAACGCCACCGGGCGAGCCCGTCGAGACCGGCTCGCATGGAGTCGGGGTTGGCGTTGAATGAATCATCGATCAGCGTGAAAGACATCCCGCCGCGCCGGACCGTGGACACCGCCATGCGGTGCGGGCTGATGCGGGACTGACGCGACAGCGTCTCGGCGATCGACTGCAGCGGCACGCCCAGCAGGTGGGCGACGCTCGCCGCGGCGAGGGCGTTCATCACGTTGTGCGTGCCGCGAATCGCCAGTTGCACATGGGCGGTTCCGCCATCGGCCCGTTCCAAGGTGAACGAGGGGCGGTCGCCGTCGTCGGTCCGCACGTCGCTGGCGAACAGTGCGTCCGACTTCCCGGATGCGGCGTTGCCGGCGCTGGCTTCGGCGTCGTCGCCGGCCATGCCGAACCAGAATACGTGTCCTTGCGGCGCCAGGGGGGCCATCGCCGCCACATGGGCGTCGTCGGCGTTGAGCACCGCCAGCCCATCGGGAACCAGCCCCTGGACGATCTCGCTTTTCGCCTGCGCGATGCGCTCGACGGAGCCGAATTCGCCGAGATGGGCGCATCCGACCTTGAGCACGACGGCGATGTCCGGAGGGGCGATCGTGGTCAGGCGCGTAATCTCTCCGACATGGCTCGCTCCCATCTCGGCGACGAAGAAGCGCGTGTCCCGGCCGACCTTCAACGCGGTCAGAGGAAGGCCGATCTCGTTGTTGAACGAGCCGACGGGCGCCACGGTGGGGCCGAGCGTGGACAGCAGGGCGGCCATGAGGTCCTTGGTGGTGGTCTTGCCCACCGAGCCGGTGATGCCGATCAGGGTGAACGGCGTTCCGACCGCACGCCGCGCGGCGATGTTCGCCTTCGCGAGCAGGCCCAGCGCGTCGACCGTATCGGGAACGACTATCTGCGCCACCGGCGCGTCCACTTCATGTTGTACGAGCGCCACGACCGCGCCGGATTCGCCGGCGCGAGCGACGAAATCATGACCGTCCACACGCTCGCCGGCGATCGCCACGAACACGGAGCCCTCACGGACCTGGCGCGAATCGCTGACCGCCGACGTGGCCAGTGCATCGGCTCCGTCTTCGACGCCGTCGCCCGTCTGCGGGACGATCAGCCTGCCCTGGACCGCCTCGGCCACCTGCCGAACGGTCATAGGCATCATCGTTGCCTCTGCGTTCATGCCTTGTTTTCCTCTCCATGAGCCAATTCGTGAGATACGCGCAGCGCACTGCGAATGTTGTTTCTGCGAATCCCCGCCGCCATAACCATGGCAATGGCGAGCGACAATTCACGGATACTGTCGCGGTCCGAGGCGAACGGGGCCTGCGCCGCGAGCAGGTCGGATTGCGCGTCGGCACGGGCGACGTGGGTCTGCTCGTCGACCTCGAAGCCGAAGCCCGCCCCCAGCTGCCGCGCCTGTGCGAGGTCGTCCCGGGCGTCGCCAGCCGACCCGGCGGGCTCCTCCCCGCTCGCCCACTGCCCGGACGGAGATGCCGCTTCGCCGCCTTCGCCAGCACGCGAATCCTCGCCGGTGCCGCTCGGCGTCGGCTGGCGCAGGTCTCGTGCCGAGTCCAGGCCGATGACGTCGACGTTCACGCTGGTCAGCGCATCGGATTTGAGTGTACGGTCGTTGAGCGCGAACACCATCGCCGCCGCGCCGTCCTCCGCGCAGACCGACAGCGTCTGCTGCACGTCGAGTATCGACAGCGGGTAGGTCAGGTCGAGCTCGCGCTCCAGCGACGTCGAGCCGGATGATTTCACGACGCCGACAGGATTGCCCAGCATGTGCAGGAAATCCGCTACGCATGACGCGTACCGTTCACTGCGTTTCGGGTCATCCGAGCCAACCACGAAAATGGCGAGTGCGTTGGACGGGGTGCCCGCGATGTCGCTGGCGATGTCACCCAGCTGCCGGGACGTCAGGCGCGCGCGCAGCAGTGGCATCTGCGCGGGGCCGTCCTCGTGCTTCATCGACGGGGGGACCAGCGCAGCGTACGCGCCGCGGGCCCGGGCCTCCTCCAGCCGCTTGACGTCCACGCTCTGCGCGGGAACATACAGGGATCCGGGAGCCACGGAATCGACGTCGTCCGCGATGGATGTGACGGTGACCCCCGAAGCGAAGTCCGGGTCGAGTTCCAGCCCGTACGTGTCGGCCAGATATCCCAACGTCATCCGCCGCGCGACGGCTTCACTGACTGCGCTCATCGCTTCCGCCTTTCTTCCGTATGTTCCTTGTCGACGCCCCGCCGGATTTCCGGCGCGGCCCCTTACCAGTCCACTGCAATAGCATCGTTGCGCGGGCTGGAGGTCGGCACGTTGTACTTCTGCATAAGGAATTCACCAATCTTGGCGAACACCGGGCCAGCCGTCATGCCGCCGTAGGTGCCCTGCGGATCCTTCATGATCACGGTGATGGCGAAGCGCGGGTTGTCCGCCGGGATCATTCCGGCGAAATCGGCGACGATCGAGGTCAGCCGGCCGTCGCTTCCCGCGACCTCGGCGGTACCGGTCTTCGCCGCGATGCGGTATCCCTTGACGTTCACCACCTTGCTGTATCCCTCGGCCACGGATTCCATGGCGTTCTTGACCTGGTCGGCGACCGACTCGTCGATGACGCGCGTGGAAGAGCCCTCCTGCGGCGTCTCCACCGTGCCGTCGGCGTGGGTGACCGACTTGATCAGCGACTGCTGCTTGCGCACGCCCTTGTTGCCGATGGTCGCGACGACGTTGGTCAGCTGGAGCGCGTTCACGGAGTATCCCTGACCGAACAGGATCGTGTTGCCGGTTCGCCCGTCCCACGATTCCGGCGTGCCGAGCTGCCCGCGCGACTCGCCAGGGATGGACATGCCACTGGACTGGCCGATGCCGAACTTCGTGAGGTACTCGTACCGCTGCTTCTTCGTGTACTGCGACGAAGCCATGACCACGCCCACGTTCGAGGAGTTCTTGATGATGCCGGCCAGAGTCCAGTGCTCGTCGCCGTGCGCGGACGAGTCATGGTATTCCTGCCCGTCCTTGGTGTACGAATAGGGCACAGTGAACTTGTCGGTCGCCTTGTGCAGCCCGGTCTGCAGCAGTCCGGACATCGTGATGATCTTGCCCACCGAGCCCGGTTCGAAGCTTTCGCTGACGGCACGGGACGCGTTCAGCTTGGCCTGGTCGCTGCCCGCCTGGTATTCGTCGGTGTCCTCCAGGGCCAGTATCTCGCCGGTCTGGATGTCCTGGACCACCGCCATGGCCCACGTCGCCTTGGTCTTCTTCTGGCCTTCCAGCAGCGCCTGCTTGACGTACCAGTCGACGTCATGGTCCAGCGTCAGCGCCACGTCGGAGCCGTTCACGGCCTCTTGGGAACCGGTCAGCGTGCCGGGGATCTCCTCGCCGCCGTTACCTTGCTGGTAGATGACGTAACCGTCCGTGCCGGTCAGCGCGGAGTTCTCCATGCTTTCCACTCCGGCGACGCCCTTGCCGGAATCGTCCACGCCGCCGAGCAGCGCGCCGAGCTGGGTGCCGTTGGCGTAGATGCGCTGGCTGCTCAACTCGCCATAGACCACGCCACCCAGATTCAGGTCGTCGATGGCCCGCTTGACCGTCGGCGTCACGTCCTTCTTCAGGATCATGTACCGGCTGGTGCCGGTCAGTTTGGCGCCGAGCGTCTTCGCGTCCATCTTCAGCACGGGTGCCAGCAGACGGGCCACGCCCGCGGATCCCTTGACCCCGACCGGCTTGCCGTTGACCTTGTGGCAGAATCCGGCCTGCTTCGCCTTCTGCGTGTCGCAGTCGATCGGCTCGAACTGCGAGGCCGCCCACGGGTCGGCGATGATCGTGTATCGCTCGACGCTCTGCGCCAGCACGGTGCCGTTCGTGTCGGTGATCTTGCCGCGCATCGAGTGGACGATCACCTTCTTGGTCCGGGCCTGGGTCGCCGCCTGTGCGGCCATCTGGCCGTCTATCAGCTGGATGGAGGCCAGCTTGAACAGGCATGCGGAGGCGACCATCGCGAGTATGACGCCGATGGCGATGCACTGGAAGAGGAACTTGCGGCATCTGGCGAACCGTATCATTGCGGTTATTCGGCCGATCATTGAGCGGACCCCTTACTGGGTTTGTACCCGTTGAGATCGATGGTGACGGAATCCTGCTGGGGCACCATGCCCATCTTCTGCGCCTTGTCGGGCAGCGACGAGATCAGCTCGTCAAGTTTCGCCTGATCGTCCTGCACGTCCTGGGTGAGCATGTTGATGTTTTTTTGCACCGTGTTGGATTCGAAGGAGTTCTGAACCATCTGCGTGCGCAGCATCAGGGTTATCAGCAACGTGGCGACCAGGAAGACGATGGCGACCGTGACGTGGATCAGTGACGCGCCGCGCGCCTGGGTCCAGGCGATGATACGGGCCAGGCTGCCGGTGGACCGGGAGCCGTTGCGCTGGGAGGAGCCGTCGATGACGTGCAGCTGCGGGCGGGCGGCGGGGCGTGCGGCGCCATCCGAGCCGCGCCCCGCCGGTGCCACGGGCGCCGCGTTGGAGCGGGCGGTTCGCAATGTCGAGGCCATCATCCCCTCCTTCTCGATGTCGTGTTTCGTGCCGTCATGTCGTCATGTCTGCCGCGGCCGCCGTGTCTGCCGTGGTTTTCACCCGCGTCCCGGGCCGACTCATGGTCCCGGGCGACTTGCGCGTCCTGCCGGAAGCGCTGGCGCCAGCGCGCAGGCAGGGGCCTGACCAGCTCGACGCCGCGCAGGCGCACCGACGCCGACCTGGGATTGGCTGCGATCTCATCCGGCCCGGCCTGGACGGCGCCGCGCGTCAGCGGCGCGAAGAACGGCTGCGCGTCGTCGGGGATGACCGGCATGTCGGCCGGCGCGTCCACGCGCAGTCCTTCGTTCATGAACGACTTCACCGTCTTGTCTTCCAATGAGTGATACGACTCGACCACCAGGCGGCCGTTCGGGGCGAGCCGGCAGGCTATCTGCGGCAGGGTGCCGGCGAGCTTGTCCAGTTCGCCGTTCACTTCGATGCGCAATGCCTGGAACACGCGCTTGGCGGGGTTTCCGGCGGGACGGTGCGCCTGCGGCACCACCTCGTCGACGAGCCTGTTGAGCTGGGCGGACGTCGTCAGAGGTTCCTGCGCGCGACGGCGCACGATCTCGCGGGCGATCTGGCGGGAGAACCGTTCCTCCCCGTATGCGCGGAATATGCGTACCAGCTCGCGCTCGGGGTACTCGGCCAGGACGCGTTGCGCGGTCAGGGGCTGGCTGACGTCCATGCGCATGTCGAGCGGCGCGTCGTGCGCGTAGGAGAAGCCGCGGTCCGTCTCATCGATCTGCAGGCTCGACAGACCCAGATCCATGAACACCGCATTCACCCGATCGATGCCCTGGTCGTCAAGCACCTGGCCGAACGCGTCGAATGCGGCGTGGACAGGTATGAAGCGGTCCGAAAGTCCTTCCCCGGCGATGCGCTCGGTGGCCATGGCGAGTGCTTCCGCATCCCGGTCGATGCCCAGCACGCGGGCCTGCGGCGCGGCTTTGAGGAAGGCGATGGTGTGGCCGGCCAGACCGAGCGTGCAGTCGACCGCGATGGATCCGGGGTCCTGCAACGCCGGGGCGACCAGCGACACGCACTGCTCAAGCAGTACTGGCTGGTGAATCGAAGCATAATCAGTCATCAGAATCCCACCACCGGAAGCACGTCGTCGGCTATGTCGGCATAGCCTTGTTCCTTCTCGTTCAGATATCGTTCCCAAGCCTCGCGGTTCCAGATCTCGGCGCGGGTGCCCACACCTATCACCACGATGTCGTCGCCGAGGTTCGCGTAGTCGCGCAGCATCTGCGGTACCAGCACTCGTCCCTGCTTGTCCGGGTCTTGGTCGACGGCTCCGGACAGGAACACGCGCAGGTAGTCGCGTGCGGCCTTGTCGCCCATCGACGTGTGCTGGATCTGGATGGCGATGCGACGGAACTCCGATTGCGGCAGGAGGTAGACGCACCGTTCCTGGCCGCGCGCCATGACGAGTCCCGCGCCAAGCTGGGAACGGAGCTTGGCAGGCAGGGCCATGCGGCCCTTCGCGTCGATTTTCGGGGTGTACGTGCCCAGCAACAGCGGGGGCAGGGCCATCGGCTCCGGCTGTGCGGAGGGGTTCGTGGCGTTCTGGACTTGCGAGTCGTCTGCCAACGTTCCACCTCCTAACCGTGAATCCGGATACACCAATCCACCACTGTACCCCACTTCTCACCACAAATCCCCACGAAATGGTTTTTCCACATAGTTTTAATGCGTATCCTCCACAACCGCTTCGGAGCGCCGTTGCGGCAGGACACATCCACACGGCTTCGTATTGCCCTTGCGCTACATTTGAATGCCTGAGTTTTCACCGAGAGAACGGACATCAATGCCGGGATTATCAACGCAACTGCACGAGGAACAGCAAGCGGTCGACCGCGCATACGCCCGCTTGGACGCCCTGCGATCGCAGACGCGCACGCGGTTGGATACGGTACGTGCGGCCGGCTCGCACGGGTCCCCCACCCAGCGCACGGAACGCGACTCGTTCGCCACCATGTACGAGGACCGGCTCACCCAGCTGCGCGCCATGGAAGACCGTCTGGTGTTCGGCCGACTCGATGACGTGAAGGGCGAGCGCCGGTACATAGGCCGCATCGGCCTGTCCAGCGAGAACCACGAGCCGATACTGACCGACTGGCGCGCCGAGGCGGCCCGCCCGTTCTACGAGGCGACGCCATCCAACCACGGCGACATCGTCATGCGCCGCCATATCACACTGAACTTCCGCGATGTCATCGGCATCGAGGACGAGGTGCTCGACGTCCATTCCGAGCAGGTGGACAAGGCCTCGAAGGCCGGGACGCTCACCGGCGAAGGCGCCCTGCTGGCATCGCTCAGTTCGCGCCGAACCGGCAAGATGACGGACATCGTCGCCACGATCCAGGCGGAGCAGGACCGCATCATCCGCTCAGATCTCAACAGGGCTCTGGTGGTGCAGGGCGGGCCCGGCACCGGCAAGACCGCGGTCGCGCTGCACCGCGCCGCATACCTGCTGTACACGCACCGGCGCAAGCTGGAGCGCTCCGGCGTGCTGGTCATCGGCCCGAGCACGACGTTCCTGCACTACATCGACCAGGTGCTGCCCTCGCTCGGCGAGACGGGCGTCGTCAGCCGCACCATCGCCGACCTCATCCCGGGCATCAAGGCGACCGCGACGGACACTCCGCTCGCCGCCAAGCTCAAGGGCGACCGTCGCATGGCGCAGGTCGTGGCCAACGCCATCGCGCTGCGCGAACGGGTTCCGCAGGACCTGCCCACCGTGCACGTGAACGGCTTCGCGGTCCGCATGCTCGACACCGATGTCAGGGCGGCCATCGACCAGGCGAAGCGCACGCGCCAGCCGCACAACAAGGCGCGGGAGACCTTCGTGCGGACCATGCTGATGGCGCTTCGGGACCGTTACGCCGAGCAGCTGGACTATACGCCGTCCGACGACGAGCTGAACGAGGCGCTGACGAACCTTCGCCTGAACGACAAGGTGAGGGTCACGCTGAACCTCGCGTGGCTGCCGATGAACGGCACGTGGCTGATCGACAACCTGTGGTCCCATCCGCTCCGTCTTCGCACGCTCGCGCCGTGGCTTGACGACGATGGCATCGCCGCGCTCACCCGCCCCAAGGGCGCCCCGATGACGCAATCGGACGTGCCGCTGCTGGACGAGGCCATGGAGCTTCTGGGGCCCGACCCCAAGATCGCGGCGCAGATCGCCGCCAAGAACGCGAAGCGCGCCCAGGAGGAGCAGTTCGCGCAGGACACCCTGAACTCGGTAGGTCTCGGGTCGGGCATCGTCTCCTCGCAGATGCTGGTCGACCAGATGAACGGCGAGGGCGGCGAGTTCATCGCACAGCGTGCCGCGGCCGACCGCGAGTGGACATACGGGCATGTGGTCGTCGACGAGGCTCAGGAACTGACCGCGATGGACTGGCGCATGCTGATCCGCCGGTGCCCGTCGCGCTCGTTCACCATCGTCGGCGACGTGGCTCAGACGTCTGCGCTCGGCGGCACGCGCCGCTGGGACCGCACGATGAACCGGCTGTTCGGCGAGCGGCGGTGGGATCTCAACGAGCTGACCATCAACTACCGCAATCCGCAGGAGGTTTCGGACCTGGCCTCGGACTTCGCGCAGAAGGCGGGACTGTATATCTCGACGGTCAACGCCGTGCGCACGATACCGGACGCCGTGCGCAGGATCATCGTCGACGGCGAATCCGACACGATCGCGACCGCGGCATCGCATGTCGCGCAGCTAGCCAAGCAGTTCGTGGATGCGGACGGAACCGGTCGCGTAGCGGTCATCGCCCCTTCCCACATGCTCGATCCGCTCCGATCCACTATCTTTTCAACGCTTCCGGGTACGCTGGGACAGCAAGAGACGGACCGGCTGTCCGAGCAGCACGAGTGGGACGCGCAGATCAGCGTCGGTTCCACGGAGTCGGTCAAGGGACTTGAATTCGACGCCGTAGTGGTCGTACAGCCCGGACGTATCGAGCAGGATGCTCCCTCGCGCCTGGTGGCGGCTTCGGATCTCTACGTGGCTATGACCAGACCAACGCAGCGATTGGTTATAGTGCGGACAGGGGAAGACGAAACGGCTTTGCAGCTATAAGGTAGGTACCATGGCAAAAGCTCTGTTATTGGAAAACATTCACCCGGATGCGGCGCAATCGCTGCGCGATCACGGTTTCGAAGTGGAGACGCGCAAGGGCGCCCTGGGCGAGAAGGAACTCATCGAGGCGCTTGACGGCGTGAGCCTGCTCGGCATACGGTCCAAGACGCCCGTGACCGCAGCGGTCATCGACGCATGCCCGTCCCTGACCGCGGTCGGATGCTTCTGCATCGGCACCAATCAGGTGGATCTCGATTATGCGGGCAAGCATGGCATCGGCGTGTTCAACGCCCCGTATTCCAACACCCGTTCCGTGGTGGAACTGGTGATCTGCGACATCATCTGCCTGATGCGCCGCATTCCCGCCCACACGCATCACATGCGCCATGGCTTGTGGGACAAGTCCGCTTCCGGCTCGCATGAGGTTCGCGGCAAGACCTTGGGCATCATCGGATACGGCAATATCGGCTCGCAGTTGTCCGTGCTGGCGGAGGCTCTGGGCATGCGCGTCGTGTTCTACGATATCGAGGAGAAGCTGGCGATGGGCAACGCCCACCGTTGCGAGACCCTTGACGAACTGCTGGAGCAGTCCGATGCGGTGACCCTGCATGTGGACGGCCGCAAGTCCAACACTGGCTTCTTCGGCGAGGACCAGTTCGCCCGCATGAAGCAGAATGCCATTTTCATCAACCTGTCCCGCGGCTTCGTCGCCAACCTGGACGCGTTGAAGCGTCATCTGGATTCCGGTCATCTTTCCGGCGCCGCGGTCGATGTGTTCCCCGTCGAGCCGAAGAAGAGCGGCGATCCGTTCGACACCGATCTCGCCGACGAGGACAACATGATTCTCACCCCGCATATCGGCGGCTCGACGCTTGAGGCGCAGAAGTCAATCGGGCATTTCGTCTCGCAGCGACTTGAGGACTACTGGGACAAGGGGTCGACCATGCTTTCGGTCAACCTTCCCCAGGTGACGTTGGGGCCGTGCAAGAGCGCTGCTCGAATCGCGCATCTGCATGCCAACCTGCCGGGCGTTCTCGCCCGCGTCAACCATGTGCTGGGCAAGGAGAACATCAACATCGCTGCGCAGTCTCTCGGAACCGAGGGCGAACTCGGCTACGTGGTCACTGACGTATCGCAGAAGCCCAGCCAGACCACGCTGGACGCGCTCAGCCACATCGAGGGCACGATTCGCATGCGCGTGATCAGCTGAACAAGCCGGTCATCGGTTTTCCACACGGCCCCTTCCGCTGTTCGATCATGGAAGGGGCCGGTCGCATATCAGGCGTCACATGTCGACGTCGGCATCGACATCAACATTGATTCGTGTCAGCGCAGTTTCGACCAGCGCAGTTCCGCTTCAGCACTGCTTCGCTCCGGCACTGCTTCGTTTCAGCACCGTTCCGTTTCAGCACCGTTCCGTTTCAGTGCTGTTCCGCCTCGGCGTGCTTTTCCTTGCGCAGATCGTCTATGGCTCGCTGGAAGTCCTCAAGACCATCAAAATTCTGATACACGCTGGCGAATCGCAGGTAGGCGACCTCATCGAGCTCCCGTAGAGGAGCCAATATCGCCTTGCCGACATCGTCCGAATCGACTTCGGCAAGCCCCCTCGCCCTCAGATCCTCTTCGACGCGCTGACCGAGTGTGCGTAGATCGTCTTCGTTGATGGGCCGTCCCTGACAGGCCTTCCTCACGCCGGACACCACCTTCTTTCGGTCGAACGGCTCTACGTTTCCGGAACGCTTGCGCACCAACAACATGGTGCTTTCCACGGTGGTGAAGCGTTTGTGGCATATCTGACACACACGCCTGCGACGAATCGAGAACCCGTCATCACTGATTCTCGTATCGATGACCTTGGTATCGGAATTCTGACAATAAGGACAATGCATGACCTCAGAATATCGTAAGCGTTGACAAAGCCCCTTCCCCATGTCAACGGTCACGTCCGAATCCGGAAGCGGCCGGCGGTAAATGCCGAAGAAGCGATTCGAGAAAGCACTCATGGGGACGCACCGCTCCGAATTCGCCGGAATCAGACAATCGGCACCTTGAGCTGCTGCCCCACCTGCAACGAGACACCATCGAGATGGTTGAGCGATATCAGATCATCGATGGTGTCGCGCACATCGCCCCCATCAGGAGTGATGGCCGAGGCATATGACCACAAGGTGTCCCCCGGCTGCACGGTATAGCTGTACACTGCGGAGAGATCCGGCGCCGACCGGGCGACCTGCGGCATCAGCAGGCCGATCATGCACAGGCACAGCAGGGCGCCCATCATCGAGAACACGATCTTGCCGCGAAGAGTCAAACACATGGTCGAATGACCCTTCTTCGCCATGCGAACACCATGCTCGTCGCACACTCCGATAATCACCCGGGAATCACGCCGTCGCGCATCGGAAGAATCCATATTCCTCGAAAACGTTGGAACATCGCTGTTTCTGACATCGAACGCCACATCGCGCATCGCATCATGACGACTCGATGCACACTGGAGCCCCGCTGCCTCAATCATTTGTTCCATCATGTCGCCCTCCTTCTCGAACTCATGTTTCATAGAACAACTGTACTCATAGTGACACAGCGGTTCGACAAAAGCAACACGCCATATCGAACGAATGTTTGTTTTCATGGAACAAATCACGCTATGATTGAACGAAGATGAAAGGAGTCGACGTGAGCACACCAGCACCCACCTCGAAAAACGCCACGCGGCAACGCGATGACGCCCTGACCGAAAGGCAGCATCTGGTGCTTGATGCCATACGCAAGCACATTGCGGAACAGGGATTCGCTCCGTCCTTCCGAGAAATCGGCGAAGCTGTCGGGCTGAAGAGCCCGTCATCGGTCAAGCATCAGCTTCATGCGCTGGAGCGCAAGGGCTATCTTCATATCAGCGCCAACAAGGGCCGCGCCATCGAGTTGTATGATTCCGGCACGGACTCGCAAACCGCCACGGTACTCCCCTTCCCCGGGGACACGGAGGCCAGCGAGTCGATTCTCGCATCCCGTGACGTCCCGCTGGTCGGGCGCATCGCCGCCGGCGTCCCGATCACCGCCGAACAGCACATCGATGATGTCATGCGGCTACCGCAACGGCTTACGGGCAGCGGCAAACTGTTCATGCTCGAAGTGCACGGCGACTCGATGATCGACGCCGCCATCTGCGACGGCGACTACGTGGTCATACGCGAACAGCCGTCCGCAGTCAACGGCGACATCGTCGCCGCGTTGCTCGACGACGAGGCCACGATCAAGACGTTCCGCAAGGACAATGGCCACATCTGGCTGATACCGCATAACCCCGCATACTCCCCCATCGATGGCACCCACGCGCAGATCATGGGCAAGGTCGTCAGCGTGCTGCGTCGACTCTGACCGCAGCCAACCGTCCCGGACCTTGCAACTCAATACACTCGCGGCTCGATACGACGGATGGGTTGGGCAATCGCCCGATTTCAGGCAATCACCCAACCCATTGTCGTATCAAGCCGCGCAATGCGGCGTCCCATTCAGGAGTGCAGCTGTTCGGCGCTGGGCGAACGGTACCCCTGCGGTTCGAGCTGGAACGTGGTGTGGGGAATCGAGACGGGGAAATGCTCGCGCAGACAGTCCTGCAGTTGGCTGAGCACATTCGCCGCCTGATCCATGCTCATGTCGGGTTCCACCACGACATGCGCCATGAGCATGGGCATGCCGGTGGACACGGTGCTCGCATGCAGATCATGGACGGCCACGACGTGAGGGATATTCTCCAGATGCGTACGTACTTCGTCGAGATTCAATCCGTCCGGGGTCTCCTCCAGCAGCACTTTCAGCGCATTGTGCAACAGCTTCACCGCACGTGGAATCATCAGCAGCGCGATCAGGCCGCCGGCGATGGCATCGAAGCCATCCCACCCGGTGAGCATCATGACCACGGCCGACGCTATGACCGCCACCGAGCCCAGGGCATCATTCACCACTTCGAGGAACGCGGCTTTCATGTTCATGTTGTCGTTATGCTGCCCGGCGAGGATGATGATCGAGCCGACATTGGCAGCCAGACCCAGAATGCCGAAGAACAGCAGCAGCCCACTGTCCGCCACATGTTCGGCGGATTCTCCGAACAGTCGCATCCCCGCCTCGATCAGCGCATACAATCCGACGAACAGCAGGATCATCGCTCCCGCCTCCGCGGTCAGCACCTCAAGCCGGGCCCAACCCCAGGTGCGGGAGCTGTTGGGCTTTCGACGCATAAGCACCGCCGTCACCGTCGATGCAATCAGCACCGACATGTCCGTGAGCATATGCCCGGCATCCACCAGCAATGCCAGTGATCCGGTGATGATGGCGCCGACGATCTCCGCCACGAACACCGTGCCGGTCAAGGTCAGCGTCATCATAAGCCGTCGCTGGTGCGCCTTGCTGCCGCGCGTCACCTCGTTCACCGTTCCATGCGTGTGCGGCATAGTGTACCTCTCCTTCTGCCTGCTATGTGAAACTGTTTCCTACAATCATTTTCAATAGCCCTAGAACGACGAAAACCTCGGCCGAAGCCGAGGTTTTCAAACAACAGGGTTCACTATACACCGAATCGAACGGCGCGCCGACGTTCTCTGTGAGCAGATGCGGGCGAATACCAGGACGAGGAGGACCCCTGCCGATAAACAAAACCACCCCCAGTCTCGCTTCACTCGATGACCTTCCCGCCGGGGGCAAGATGAGAGCACCACCGGCTCCTGGCCGACAGCCGCGCCAGCATGGCAAGGCGCGAAGCAAGACTGAGGGCGGTTCATGCGCCGATCTGCACCGGCGCCCCGTCAATCAATCCGATATCAGAAGCCGAACTGGGCAGCGGTTTCCTTCAGCGTCTCAGCGGAGCGCTTCAGGGCGGCAAGCTCGCGGTCGGAGACAGGGGTGTTGATGGCGGTGTTGACGCCCTTACGGTTGAGCAGCGTCGGCACGGACATGCACACGTCGGAAATGCCGTGGAAGTCCTTCAGCATGGAGCTGACGGGCAGGATGCGGTTGGAGTCGCGCAGGATAGCCTCGATGATGTCGACGCCGGACATGGCGATGGCGTAGTTGGTGGCGCCCTTGCCGTTGATGATCTTGTAGGCGGCGTTCTTGACTTCCTGGTGGATCTCCTCGCGCTTGGCGGCATCGAGCGGCTCGTGACCGGGCAGCGGGGTCCAGTCGCACATGGGGACGCCACCGATGGTGGCGGAGGCCCACAGCGGGACTTCGGAGTCACCGTGCTCGCCGGCGATGTAGGCGTGCACGTTCTTGACGTTGACGCCGGTCTGCTGGGCGATCAGGAAGCGCAGACGAGCGGAGTCCAGGTTGGTGCCGGAACCGAAGATCTGGTTGGTCGGCAGGCCGGACAGCTTCTGGCACACGTGCGTGACGACGTCCACCGGGTTGGTGATGAGCATGTAGATGGCGTTCGGGGCGACCTTCATCATGTTCGGGATGATGGACTTCATGATGTTGATGGTCGCGCCGGCGAGGTCGAGGCGGGACTGGCCGGGCTTCTGACGGGCACCTGCGGTGATGACGACCATGTCGGCGTCACGGCAGATCTCAGGGTCATCGGAACCGTCGATGGAGACGGTGGGGTAGAAGCTGGAGCCGTGCTGCATGTCGAGGACTTCGGCTTCGACGTGCTCCTTGGCGATGTCTTCGAGGACGATCTGACGGGCGACACCGCGCTGGGCGGCGGCGAAGGCGAGCGTGGAACCGACTGCGCCGGCACCGACGATGGCGAGCTTTGTGGGCTTAATGGGTGAATCCACCATGTTTGCTAGACCTCTCTTAGCACAGTGCCCCGTGTTTGGCGGGGTTCATTTTGACAACACACTTACTGTATCTACACATGATGACGTTTGCGCTGATTGCCGTAGTCATTATCGCCCCGAAGGCAAGGTGATTTGCGTCACATTGTTGTGAACGCTCACAGACATTGCGTCAGCGGCAATGGGTAGAACACTCAATCGACATCATGCTCGGCATCGATGTGATCGCTGCCATCACCGTCCGTCTCATCGATCGCCCTATCGACGATCTGGGCGGCGAGTCGGCGGTCCACATCCGCCTCGATCCATATGCCATCGGCGCGATAGTCGACGGAATCGACGTTGCCGTATTCGCGCACGCGCGACAGCAGCGAACCGGCGTCGTAGGGCAGCAGCGCAGACACGTGCACGCCCGGAACGGGCAGCATAGATTCGATGCGCCGCAGCAGGTCGTCAAGACCCTCTCCCGTGGCGGCGGACACCAGACTCGCCTCCGGTTCGAGCGCCGCCAGCCGCTCGCGTGTGGCCGCATCGATTCGGTCGATCTTGTTGAACACGACGACGCGCGGTATCTCCTCGGCCCCTTCGATGTCGGCGAGCACGTCGTTGACGGCGTCAATCTGCGAGAACGGGTCGGGGTGCGAACCGTCGACCACATGTAGGATGATGTCGGCTTCGGCGACCTCCTCCAACGTGGATTTGAACGCCTCGATCAGCTGGGTCGGCAGGTTTCGCACGAAGCCGACGGTGTCGACGTAGGCGTACAGTCGCCCGTCCTTGGCCCGGGCTCGACGCACCGCAGTGTCGAGCGTGGCGAACAGGGCGTTCTCGACCAGCTCCGCGGAACCGGTGAGACGATTCGTCAGCGAGGATTTGCCGGCGTTCGTATATCCGACAACGGCGATGGTCGGCAGCCCGTACCGTCGACGCGAACCGCGCTTGACCTCACGGGCCGGGGCCATCTGCGCGATCTGGCGCCGCAATCTGGCTATCCGGCTCCGGATGACGCGACGGTCCATCTCGATCTTCGTCTCGCCCGGGCCTCGCGATCCGATGCCCGCGTCGGCCCCGGCCGCACGGCCGCCCGCCTGACGCGACAGCGACCCGCCCCAACCGCGCAGACGCGGCAGCATGTATTCAAGCTGCGCGAGCTCCACCTGTGCCTTGCCTTCACGGCTGGTGGCGTGCTGGGCGAAGATGTCGAGTATCACCGCGGTGCGATCCACCACCTTGACCTTGGTGGCATCCTCCAGCGCACGCCGCTGGCTGGGCGGCAGATCATCGTCGACGACGATGGTGTCAGCCTCGTTCACGGCGACGATGTCGGCCAGCTCGCGGGCCTTGCCCGAACCCACGTATGTGGCGGAGTCGGGCTTGTACCGATGCTGCAGCAGACCATCGCACACCACCGCTCCGGCGGTCTCGGCCAGTGCGGCGAGCTCGCGAAGCGACTCCTCGGCCTGAGCCGCGGTGGTGGTCATGCTGGACCACACGCCCACCAGCACCACACGCTCAAGGCGGACCTTGCGGTATTCGACTTCGGTGACGTCCTGCAGCTCCCCGAGACCCGCGACATGCTTGAGCTGGTTGCGGGATTCGCGCTCCTCCCACTCCTCGGCGTCCCGTTGCCCGACGTGCCCATCGCCGTTCTCGTCCAGCAGGACGTCCGACTGGTCGGCCAGCACACCGGTCAGCACCGGCTCTTCCTGTTCGCCCGGCTGACCGGCCTGATTCGCATCAACGGTATTCTGTTGGCTCAATGGCACCTCTGCTGTCACTCATGCTCTCTGCTCGTCATCCGCCACTCGGTATCCGTCACTCGACATCTGTCACTCGGCATCCGACACGAAACGCCCCTGCAGGCATGAACCACACCACGGTGGTCCGCATCGCAGGTGATCCGCATCGCATGCACGATGGTGAGTACGGAACGACGTTCTCCAAACGCTTGCCATTATCTGTGGATTGGCAGACAAGGCGTGCGATGAATCGGGAAGACGGTTTCGATGCGCTGGTACCGCTTCCGTGTTCCGTCCTCGCTGTTCGAGATCCGGCGGAACACGCCAACGAATCGATACGCCTGAATCCGCGTCACCGGGTCGGCGGACTTGGCGAACGTTATACGGATGTCATTGGGGTCGCCGTCGCCGACCGGATCCACCAGATCGGCGTCCTCGTTGTATTCGTAGATATAGGTGCCGTCATCGGACAGCCGGTTGTTCCAACCGTTTGCCACGGCCTTCCCGCCTATGGCGAGCTTCGGGAACCAGACTCGATATCGGTCGCCGTACCATTGGCGCATCACGCTGGGGACGAACCAGGATTCCTGAAATCTCTTGTACTCGGAACCGCACAGCGTGTTGACCGCGTCGGCGATTCGGGGAAAGCCGACGTCATCCGCAACGCTGACGGCGTCCCTCGTCTTGTAGAACTCCTTGTAATCGACGTAGGCTTCCGTCCACGGCGTGAACTCGTTCGCCTGCCTGCGCCGTTCGATCTCTGCACGTATCCGCCGCACGCAGTCGTCGATGGATCGCTCCACCTGCTCATACGATCCGGAAACATCCACATGCAACGCCCGATAGTCCTCGCCGCGAATCTGACGCAGCACGTCCGTGATGGTTATCTCGCGCTCGCGGTCACGTTCCCGTTGCCTCTGATGATAGGCCTCATCGCATTCCACCCCGATCATCGCCTGAGGAAAATACAGGTCCACGAACGACCGACGCCCGTCAGGCCACAACACCAGCTGTTGCGTGACCGGCTTGACATCGTCCATCGCCAACCGGTTCCATATGGCATTGACGACGTAATTCTCGTAATCCTTGCGCTTCGTCCTCGAAAGCGCACGAATCAGGTATCCCAGTTTATCCGCACCACTCATGATCCCATCCTTTCGCCATTGATGGCGGAATCCATCCGCCCGACAATTGCATTGTGCACCACGCAATGTCACTGCGGTAGATATCTACCGGATAATTGCGCCAGAAAGCATTCTCGAAGAGGCGCAGAGCTCTCGAAGGCATAGGAATCCGCAGCCCTCCCCCGCTAACCATGCCTTTGACTATCATGGTTCCAAGTCGGAAGCCATCACTCATCTATATGCGGGAGAACGAATGAAAACGCAGCATGCCTCGGACGCCTCGAAGCGGGACGGGAACGCCACCGAACAGTATTTCGCCGCCGAACCGTCCTCCGAGGACGTTCGCCGTCGCATGAAGGTGACGCTGCGCGGGCAGGACGCCGTGGTCGAGGTGTCGAACGGCGTGTTCTCCGGCTCGCGCCTGGATCTGGGCACGTCGGTGCTGCTGCGCGAGGTGCCGGAGCCGCCGGAGACGGGGACGCTGCTGGATCTGGGCTGCGGATGGGGACCCGTGTCGCTTGCGCTGGCGTTCGCCTCGCCCAAGGCCGACGTCTGGGCCGTGGACGTGAACGAACGCGCGCTCGACCTGACCCGCGCCAACGCCAAGTCCAACGGCTGCGAGCACATCCATGCCGCGTCGCCGGAGCAGGTGCCGGCCGATCTGACGTTCGACGCGATCTGGTCGAACCCGCCGATCCGCATCGGCAAGGACGCGCTGCACGACCTGCTGATGACGTGGCTGCCGCGGCTCAACCCCGCAGGCGCCGCGTACCTGGTGGTGCAGAAAAATTTGGGCGCCGACTCGCTGATCCCCTGGCTCGCCACCGCGCTGGGCGACGATTATGAGGTGTCGAAGTATCATTCCGCGAAGGGATATCGCGTCATTGAAGTGTTGAGGAACAAGTAAACGGATGAAATTCACATATCCTTCCGAGCTGCCGGTCTCGGCGGCTCGCGATGACATCGCCAAGGCGGTGTCATCAAGCCAGGTTGTCATCGTCTCGGGCCAGACCGGTTCGGGCAAGACCACGCAGCTGCCGAAGATCCTGCTGGAGCTTGGCCGCGGTACGCACGGCCGGCAGATTGTGCACACGCAGCCGCGCAGGCTCGCCGCGCGAACCGTCGCCGAACGCATCGCCTCCGAAATGGGCGTCCATCTGGGCGACGAGATCGGCTATCAGGTGCGGTTCACCGACGAGACGTCGCCGAAGACCCGGCTGCGCGTCGTCACCGACGGCATCCTGCTGGCGCAGATCCAGCGCGACCCCCAGCTGCGGCAATACGACACGATCGTCATCGACGAGGCGCATGAGCGCAGCCTGAACATCGACTTCCTGCTCGGATACCTCACCGCGCTGCTGCCGAAACGTCGCGACCTGAAGCTGATCATCACCTCGGCGACCATCGATTCGGTGAAGTTTCAGGAGCATTTCGAGCATGCGCTGCACGAGAAGGTTCCGGTCATCGAGGTCTCCGGCCGCACCTACCCCGTGCAGGTCGTCTACGAGCCGCTGGGCACCGCGCCCGCGCTGATGCGGCACGTGCCCGGATTCGAGACCGGCGCGATGCCCGGCGAGGAATCGTATGCCGAACTGTCGGCGGCGCCCTCCGACGGCGGCCGGGACCGTGGCTCATCTCGCGAACCCGACATGGACATGCCCACGGCGGTCGCCAGGGCGTGCGCGGAGCTCATCATCCATTCCAGCCATGAGCGCGGCGCCCGCGACATCCTCGTGTTCGCCTCCGGCGAGCGCGACATCCACGAGTTCGAGAACGCGCTGCGCCGCCATTACGGCCCGCGCGCCGACGACATGCGCCACCCCGACGCCATCGAGATCATGCCGCTGTTCGCCCGCCTGTCGTCCAAGGAGCAGCACCGCGTCTTCGAGCCGCACACGCATCAGCGCATCGTCATCGCCACGAACGTGGCCGAAACGTCACTGACCGTGCCGGGCATCCGCTACGTGGTCGACCCGGGCACGGCCCGCATCAGCCGGTATTCGAAGACCGCCAAGGTGCAGCGGCTGCCCATCGAGCCGATCAGCCAGGCGAGCGCCGATCAGCGGTCCGGCCGGTGCGGCCGTATCGCGGACGGCATCGCCATCCGCCTGTATTCGCGTGAGGACTACGAGACCCGCCCTCGGTTCACCGAGCCGGAGATCCTGCGCACATCGCTGGGTGCCGTGGTGCTGCACATGCTGTCGGTGGGCGTCGCCCGTACGGCCGAGGATGTGACGAATTTCGGGTTCATCGACCCACCGGACATGAAGGCGGTCTCCGACGGCTTCAACGAGCTGACGGAGCTCAAGGCGATCGGCCGCAAGCGCGGCGAGGTGACGCTGACGCATGTCGGACGGCAGCTCGCCCGCATCCCCATCGATGTCCGTCTCGGCCGCATGGTGATCGAGGCTGCGAAATCCAGCACGCCCGACACGTTGGCTGCCGTGCTGGTGATCGTGGCGTTCCTGAGCCTTCAGGATCCGCGTGAACGCCCGGACGAGGCCCGGGATGAGGCCGACCGCATCCACAACCGGTATGCGGACCCGTCCAGCGACTATCTGACCGCGCTGAACATCTGGGACCGTATCTTCCAGGCCGATGGCGAGCCGAGCAACAATGCGCTGCGCCGTATCTGCAAGAGCGAGTATTTCAGCTGGCTGCGCGTACGCCAGTGGAAGGACCTGGTCAATCAGCTGACGGAGATGTGCCGCGAACTCAAGTTCAAGGTCGGCTCCCCGCAGCCGGCCTCCCGCCCCGATCTGGCGGTACGCCAGCTGCCGATCAACCAGCAGGCGGCCCATTCGCTGTGCTGCTCGTGGGACGACCGCGGCATTCACACGTCGATGCTCTCCGGCCTGCTGTCGATGATGGGCATGCAGATCGTGCGCGAGCCGAAGGCCTCCGATTTCGCCGGTCTCAAGGGCGCGGCGAAGGCCAAGGCCATCAAGCGGGCTCAGAAGATGGCGAAGAACGACTATCAGGGCGCGCGAGGCACTCATTTCGCATTGTTCCCGGCCTCGGCCGTGGCCAAATCCACCCCGCAGTGGGTGATGAGCACGGAACTGGTGGAGACGAGCCGCCTGTGGGCGAGGTACAGCGCCGCCATCGACCCGGCGTGGGCCGAGCCGCTGGCCGGGCAGCTGACCCGCACCACGTATGCGGAGCCGCACTGGTCTGGTTCGCGCGGCTCCGCCGTCGCCACGGCGAAGGTGCTGCTGTACGGTCTGCCGATCATCTCGGACCGCACCGTGCAATGGGGGCGCATCAACCCCATGGAGGCCCGCGACTTCCTGATCCGGCAGGGCCTTGTCGAGGGGGACGTCCAGCAGCGGTTCAGCTATGACGATTTTTTGGCCCGAAACCGCGACATCCTGGACGAGGCGGCCGAGGACGCCAGTCGCACCAGGCAGGTCTCGCAGTCCGTCAGCGACGAGGACCTCTACGACTTCTACCAGTCGGTCATCCCCAATGACGTGACCTGCGTCGCCGACCTGGCGAAATGGTGGAAGCGCGAGCACGGCGAACACCCGCATCTGCTCGATTTCGACCCGGACAAGGTCGAACGCCTGTCATCGGCGGAGTCGGTGAGCCTCGCCGACTATCCGGACCATTGGCATGCGCTCGGCACGGACGGCCAGCCGATCGACCTGCGGCTCAGCTACATCTACGACCCGCACGACCCCGCCGACGGCGTGACCGTGCACGTGCCGCTCAAGGCGCTGTCCCGTCTGACACCGGAACAGTTCACATGGAACGTTCCCGGACTGCTCGACGAGCTGATCGTGGGGCTGATCAAGTCCCTGCCGAAATCACTACGCGTGCAGTTCGTGCCCGCACCGGACACCGCGCGCAAGATCCGCGCATGGATAGACGACCGGTATCCGGCCCTGCCCGGCACCGGCACATCCGACGGCCAGGGCCACGCATGGCCCGACCTGCCGCACGTGTTCACCCAAGCGGCGATCGACACCGTGGGCGCTCAGATCCACCCGGAGGTGCTGACCGGCGAACTATGGGAGAAGCTGCCCGCCTACCTGCGGATGACGTTCTCCATCGAGCAGCAACTCCCCGCGCCGCGCAACACACGCGGACGGCGGCATGCACGCGGCCCGGTGAAGGTACTGGGTTCGGGCAAATCCCTGACCGCGTTGCAACGGCAGTTCGCCGAACAGGCGGAGGCATCCGCCCGGCGCATGGTCGAACACAAGGCGGAACAGGCCGCCAGCCAGGGCAAACTGGTCGAGCAAGCCAACCTGCTGCACAAGGCCGGGGCGACGAGCGAGTCGCGCGCGGTGATGCTGTGGCGGGGCGCCCTGGACGCGCTGCGCATGCCTTCGGAGCGTATCTCGTCTCGGTGGCTCGGCGCCGAGGCGCTGATGCTCGCGTCGGCGCCATACCCCTCCACCAAGGCGCTGGTGGAGGACCTGCAGCTGGCCACCGTCAAACGTCTGCTGCCGAACATCGACACGCTCCCCGACGACGATGCGCTCGCCGATGCGGTGATGGGGGTGACCGAGGTCTACGAGGACACCGTCTATGCACTCGCCCATGATGTCATCGCCATCCTGCGTGCGTACACGAATGTCGACAAGGCGACCTCCGGCAAGGCCGACCTGCCGATGCTGTCGGTGCTGCAATCGGTGCGCGAGCATATCGCCACGCTGGTGTTCCCCGGGTTCATCGGCGCGACGCCGCCCGCCGCCCTGCCGCGCATACCGAAGTATCTGGAGGCCGACCTGATCCGTCTCACCAAGGCGAAGAACGACAAGAACCGCGACGTGCGATGGGCCTGGGAGGCCGACGAGGCGCGACAGCTGGTCGACAAGGCTGTTCAGCGTGCCAAGACGGAGCCCGCGGGCCCACGCCATGAGGCACTGACGAAACAGGCCGACGACGCGCGCTGGATGCTGGAGGAGTTCTACGTCTCTCTGTGGGCCCAGGAGCTTGGCACCGCGAAGCCGGTCAGCTTGCAGCGAATCAAGAAAACGCTCGGCAGATAGCGCTGTGCGCGGCCTCTCCCCCGTCGCCGCGCACGGCCAGTCCGCGCATCCAACATATCCCCGCGCTACAATGACGGACGATGACAACACGTAAGAAGCAGGGGAACAACACCGGGCGGACCGGAGGACGGAACGGCGGCAAGCAACGCAACCGCCGGCCCGGTACGCCCGCCAAGAAAAACATCAGGGGAAACAACACCAAAAACACCAGGCACGGCACAGCGGCACGGTCCGCGATCCACCGCCCGAAGCCGAAGGCCCGACGCAACACGCTGCGCCGCTGGTGGAAGCGGGCTGGATGGCGCAGGCGCATCCTCGCCACGGCGGGCACCGCGCTGGCGGCGGTGTGCGCCGTGGCGCTGGCGTGGGGCACCACCTCGTTCGTCGGACAGCGCATCGCGCTCGTGACGGCCGAGGAACGACAGCAGAATCTGGGCGACCGATACGGTTTCGACCCGGGCAACATCATCTCCGACGGCCAGTTCTTCAACGGCTATGCGATGAGCCGCACCGAAGTGCAATCGTTCCTCGATGAGCACGGCGGCAACTGCACCGGGACGGGATGCCTGAAAAACCGCACGTTCGACACCACGGACCAGCCCGATGACCGGTACTGCGACGGATACGACGGCGCCAAGGGAGAGACTGCGGCGACGATCATCGACAAATCGTCGCGATCATGCGGCATCAGCCAGAAAGTGCTGCTTACCGTGCTGCAGAAGGAACAGCAGCTCGTCACCGCGAGCAAGCCGACCGACTTCCAGTTCAAGGCGGCCATGGGCCTGAGCTGCCCCGACGACAACGACTGCGACCCGCAGTACGCAGGCTTCTTCCGGCAGGTCTACGGCGCGGCGCATCGATACAGGTATTACGTGCGGCATGAGGCATCATACGGTTACCATGTCGGCAAGCTCAACTTCGTCAGGTTCCATCCGAACACGGGCTGCGGCGGCGCCAACGTGGTCATCGGCAACAAGGCGACCGCACTGCTGTACATCTACACGCCCTACCAGCCGAACGAGGCCGCGCTCGCCGCTGGAGCCGGGGAAGGAGACTCCTGCTCCAGCTACGGCAACAGGAACTTCTCGATCATCTACCGGGGATGGTTCGGAGACGCAAGGCACTGAGACAGCCATTGCCGGCCCGCATGCGGAACTGCGGCAGAAAACCGACCTTCGCCATGTGGCTGTAATGCGGCAGCACCGCGTAATTCGGCGCGAGCGCACACAGGATGTTGCCGGCGAGGAACACGCCGATCAACGTCAGATGGGTGGCGAACCGCGACACCAGATTGCCGACCGTGACCTCGGAGACCCGCAACCCGTGGGCGATGTCGGGCAGGATGCCCACGACCACGAAATCGCTCATGCCCAGCACGAAACTGGACGCGATCAGCGTGACGGCCGGCAGCATGAAGAAGCGTTCACTCCCCTGCCACCCACGGATGGCGGAACCGGACATGACCGTACCCCTGCTGTTTTTCTCTTCTTCCAGACGGAACATACATTAGCGGCACCTCCTGCCGCGCAAGGCCCCCGAGACACGCAGGAGACGCGCCGAAGACGCACGGCCCATCATTCACCGGCGATTTCGACGGTCTTCACCTTCCGGCGCTCGCGCTGCACCGGCACGCCGCCTACAATGGGAGAAGACATGCATCACCGTGCGCGGCCGAGAGACAAGGGAACAGGCATGGGATTGTTCAGCAGGCATCATGACGACGATTATGTATCGCCGTTCGATGTGGACGATTCGCCGGCGTACATCAGCATCGATTCCCAGACCTCGCAGGTCGACGAGCCGGCGTATCAGCAGCCCAAAAGCGGCCGAATCAGCCCCGATGCCGATCGTCGCCGACCGGCAGGCAAGCCGGCCGCCCCGAGCCCCGCAGACAAACCAGGGCCGGCACGGACCGGAGCGGGCGATGCGCCCCCTCAATCTGCCCTACAACGGCCATCCATATCGCGGCGGCTACGGACACGTGCAGTCCAAGAGCGACCGCAAACCCGGCGGAGCCACGAAGCGCCAGCGCCGATCCTGGGTTGCCGTCATCGCCATAATCGTGTTCGCGCTGGGATCAAACCTGGTGAGTCATATCATCAGCACAGGCGGCAGCAGCGACTCGGACGACTCATCGTACTCATTCAAGTCGCCCTCCCAAGACAGCAAGCCGACCCGCGTGAAAACCGGCGAGACGACATCGTTCGGCAACCGGAAGGCCACGGTCACCATAGCCAAGGCGACCACCGGCCCCACGGATCACGACGGGCACAAGACGGTGATCATCACCTACCATTGGAAGAACACCGGCGATGCCAATACGACCTTCGGGGAACTCGCCATGGACCTGCAGGTATATCAGAGCGGCATCGGCCTGAACAAAACCTACCTGCACAGCCGCGGCGGCTCATCCATCGAAGGGTACAAGACGCAGTCGGACGACATCAAGATCGCCAAGGGCGAGGAAAGCGACGCGACCATCGCGTACCAGCTGAACGACGCGACGGGCGACCTGTACGTCGTAGCCAATCAGGCGACCCGCTACCATGAGGGCATCGTGTCCGCGTTCAAGGCACCGACCAGCGGCACGCAATACGAGCAGGTCCAGCCTGACGACATCGCTCCCGCCCCGAAAGCCACCGAGGCGGAGAAGCGCAAGATGAAGCGGATCAGCAGCTACAGCGGGGATGCCCTCGTCTCCATCGACGACGTGACGACGGGCCCCGACGACTATCAGGGCCGTCACACCATCATCGTCACCATCACATGGGTGAACCAATCCGAGGCCAATGAGCCATTGTCCAACGCCGCGAAGCTCACCGTCACGCAGGACGGCTCCCAGCTGGAAATGAACTACTACACCGAGCCGCCGCTCCCACAAGGGTACGAGAACATGAGTTTCAGCCGCTCCGTCCAGCCGGGGGTCCTGGCCAAGGCGACGGTCTCCTATGTGGTCGAAGACCCGGGCCAGCCGGTCAAGGTTCGCCTGTCCAGCACCTACGGGAGCAACGACATGGTCACCAAGAAGATGACGCCGCGCAAGGTCGAGTGACCGCAGCGGCATCCTGCGGCGGTCGGTTCGGCAAGCAAAAACGGTGTGGGGATGATGGCCGGATCAGCAGCCATCATCCCCACACCGTTTCTTGTTTGCCGGTAGTCGGCCGGTTTCACGTCACGTCAGAGCTTGGGCAGATACTTCTTCAACTCGTACGGCGTGACCTGGCCACGGTATTCGTCCCATTCCTGATGCTTGTTGCGCAGGAAATACTCGAACGCATGCTCGCCGAGCACGTCCGCGACGAAATCGGACTTCTCCATGATCTTCAGTGCGGCGTCCAGCGAATCCGGCAGCGGCTCGATGCCCATCGCCTGACGTTCGGCGTCGGTCAGCTCCCACACGTCGTCGCTGGTCGGCTCGCCCAGCGTCATCTGCTGTTCGATGCCGTCCAGACCGGCGGCGAGCAGCACCGAATACGCCAGATACGGGTTCGCCACCGGGTCGAGTCCACGGAACTCCATACGCGCGGAGTTGCCCTTGCCGGGCTTGTACTGCGGGATGCGCAGCAACGCGGACCGGTTGTTGTGACCCCAGCAGATGTAGCTCGGCGCCTCAGCACCACCCCACAGTCGCTTGTACGAGTTCACGAACTGGTCGGTGACCGCGCAGATCTCCGCCGCATGATGCAGGATGCCCGCGGCGAACTGTCGGGCGGTCAGGGACATGTTGAACTCCTGGCCGGCCTCGTAGAACGCGTTGGAATCACCCTCGAACAGGCTCAGGTGCGTGTGCATGCCGGAACCGGGCGCGTCGGCGAGCGGCTTGGGCATGAAGCTGGCGTGGATGCCGCGCTCCAGCGAGATTTCCTTGACGACCGTGCGGAACGTCATGATGTTGTCGGCCGTGGTCAGCGCGTCGGCATACCGCAGGTCGATCTCGTTCTGGCCGGGACCCGCCTCATGGTGCGAGTATTCGACGGAGATGCCCATCTGCTCCAGCATGTTGACGGTGGCGCGGCGGAAGTCCATGCCCGGGCTGCGCGGCACATGGTCGAAATAGCCGCCCTCGTCGATTGGAGTCGGCGCCTTCGACCAGTCGGTCTGGTTCTCGAACAGATAGAACTCAATCTCCGGGTGCACGTAGAACGTGAAACCCTTCTCCTTCGCCTTGGCGAGCGCACGCTTGAGCACGTGGCGCGGGTCACCCAGGGACGGCTCGCCGTCGGGCGTGAGAATGTCGCAGAACATGCGAGCGGTACCCTGCGGGCCGCCACGCCACGGCAGTATCTGGAACGTGGACGGGTCGGGCTGCACGATCATGTCGTCCTCCGACACGCGCGTCATTCCCTCGATGGCGGAACCGTCGAAGCCAAGCCCCTCCTCGAACGCCGCCTCCAACTCGGCGGGCGCGATGGCCACGGATTTCAACGTGCCCAGCACGTCAGTGAACCACAACCGAATAAAGCGCACGTCGCGTTCCTCGACCGTGCGCAGGGCAAACTCTTGCTGCTTATCCATAATCCCTCATGGTTTCACGTCCGTGTTACGAGACTCGTTAACATGCCATCGGACACGCCGGGGCATCGCCGGAATGTCGCTCCCGCGTCGGCGTTATCGTGGAGCCATGAGCGAGAACCATCCCATCATCGATATGTCATGGCACATGGCCGACACGCCGCTGGGGCAGGCCAAGGCCGGCATCGCGCTGCGCAAGACCACACCGTTGGAGAGCCACGCCGACTGGAAGATCGTGTCGCGCCGGCGCGACGTGATCGGGCTTTTGGAGGAACAGTCGGCGCAGCGGGTGCCGGATCTGATCCCGCTGAGGTACTACCGCATGAGCGATTCCGCGTTCACGTTCTACCGCGGCACCGCGCTCATCATGGCGAACGACCTCGCGCACACGCCGACCACCGGCATCCCCGTCCAGGCGGTCGGCGACGCGCATATCGGCAATTTCGGCATGTTCCGCTCCCCCAGCGACCGGCTCGTGTTCGACATCAACGACTTCGACGAGACAACCACGGGACCGTGGGAATGGGACGTGAAGCGGCTCGCGGTGTCCGTGGAGATCTGCGGGCGGGCGAACGGCATCAAGGAGAAGGACCGGCGCAACGCGGTCGCACGCTGCGTGCACTCGTACCGCGACCATATCCGCCAGTTCTCGCAGATGGACTTCCTCGACGTCTGGTACGACCATCTCGACGTGGAGGCGGCGCTCGACCATTACGAAAGCACGGTGAACGGCAAGCGCAACCGCACGTTGCGCGACGCCGCGCTGCGCGCGTCGGTGCGTGATTCCGACCATGCGGCCGCGAAGCTCACCTATCTTGACAGCGGCGAGAAGCGGCTGCGGTTCCGCTCGAAGCCGCCGGAGCTGGTGCCGATCAGCGAGCTGCAGGACTATGCGGATCTCGGGGTGCTGCGGGAGAGGCTGGACGCACTGTATGACAGCTACCGGCAAAGCCTGTACGAGGACCGGCGTTACGTGCTGAACCGTTACCGGTACCATGACACCGCCCGCAAGGTCGTGGGCGTCGGCTCGGTCGGAACCCGCGCCTGGGTGTCGATTCTCACCGGACGGGGGCTTGACGACCCGCTGATGCTGCAGATGAAGGAGGCCAACGAGTCGGTCTTCGAACGGTTCGTCGGCCGCTCGCCGTATGCGACGCATGGCGAGCGTGTGGTGCAGGGGCAGAAGCTGATCCAATCCACCGCCGACGTGCTGCTCGGCTGGGCGAGTTTCGTGGCGGAGGACGGCCGGCCGCGCGACTATTACGTGCGCCAATTCTGGAACGGCAAGGGCTCGATCGACATCGATCATCTGAACGCGCTGGGATTGTCGGATCTGGGCCGCATGTGCGCATGGTGCCTGGCGCACGCGCATGCCCGCACCGGCGACAGCGTGGCCATCGCCAACTATCTTGGGGGCACCGACGAGTTCGACCAGGCGATAGCCGCGTTCGCCCAGGCGTATGCGGAGCAGAACGAGGAGGATTACTCCCTGTTCAGGAAGCTCATCAAGAAGGGCGAGCTCCCCTGCTCGAAGAAAAGCGGCGCGAAGAAGTGAGCAGGGGCCGCCGGCCGCCCAGCCGACGGTGACGGGCGGCGGGGGGCGGCCCCCGTCGACAGCCGTATCGGTCAGCGGGCGACTTCGAGCGCCTCTTTGAGCGTGAACGCGCGGGCGTACAGCGACTTGCCGAGGATGGCCGAGTCCACGCCGAGATCGGCGAGGGTCTTGATATCGCGCAGGTCGTCCAGCTTGCTGATGCCACCGGAAGCGGTGACCTTGGCATCGGTGCGTTCCGCGACCTCGCGCAGCAGGTCGATGTTCGGGCCGCTCATCATGCCGTCCCGCGCCACATCGGTGACGACGTAGCGGGAGCATCCGACCGAGTCGAGGAACTTCATCGTCTCGAACAGGTCGCCGCCCTCCTTGACCCATCCGCGGGCGGCGAGCGTGTGGCCGCGCACGTCAAGTCCGATGGCGACGCGGTCGCCGTACCGCTTGATGACCGAGGCGGTCCATTCGGGGTTCTCCAACGCGGCGGTGCCGATGTTCACGCGGGCCGCTCCGGCCTCCAGCGCGGCGGACAGCGAGTCGTCGTCACGCACGCCGCCGGACATCTCGATGTTGACCTTGTCGCCGAGCTCATGAACAATCTCACGCAGCTGCGCGCGGTTGTTCCCCGTGCCGAACGCCGCATCCAGATCGACGAGATGAATCCACTCGGCGCCGGCCTCGACCCACGTGCGGGCCGCTTCGAGCGGGCTGCCGTAGTCGGTCTCCGAGCCGGATTCGCCCTGGCGCAGGCGCACGGCCTTGCCGTCGCGCACGTCGACCGCGGGAAGCAATGTGAGTGACATGGTTGTTCTCCTTTGGAATCGTTGAAGTCGTTGAGGCTCGGGGTCCGTCGTCCGCGTTGCCGGGTGAGTCGGGGTTCCCGGCCGCGCCGGCTGGTCATGCCGTTCAGCCGGCTACTTCGAGAACGTGCCGACCCAGTTGCGCAGCAGCTGTTTGCCGGCGTCGGCGGACTTCTCGGGGTGGAACTGGGTGACCGACAGCGGGCCGCGCTCATAGGCGGCGACGAACCTGCTACGGCCATACGTGCACCACGTGATATGCTCGTCGCCGCCCAGATCGACCTGCTCGGCGCTCAGATCCTTCGCGGTGGCGCTCATCGCCGCGTAGGAGTGCACGAAGTAGAACCGTTCGTTCTCCACGCCTTCGAGCAGCGCGGAACCGGACGGCGCCTCGACCGTGTCCCATCCCATGTGCGGCACGACATCGGCATCCAGCAGATCGACGGTGCCGCCGATCAGTCCAAGTCCTTCGGTGGTGTCTGCGTGCTCGTTGCCGCGCTCGAACATGATCTGCTCGCCCACGCACACGCCCAGCACGGGGCGGCCGGCACGCAGACGGTCGAGGATGACGCGGTCGCCCGACACCTCGCGCAGGCCGGTCATGCAGGCGGTGAACGCGCCGACGCCGGGCACGACCATGCCGTCCGCCTCAAGCGCCTGCCGGTAGTCGGAGGTCAGTGTCGTATCAAGGCCGAGATTGGCGAGCGCACGCACCATGGAACGCACGTTGCCGAATCCATAGTCGAATACCACCACCGATGTCATGTCGTCTCCTTCAGTCTGAAAATCCTTGGCTGCACGGGCACGGGCGGCGTCCGCCGGTCGCCCGATTATTCGATGCGCGACGAGCCGCGCCCGAACTTCGTGTGTTCCGCGATGACGGCCATGGCCTGGTCATGGTCGAGATCCGCGGACTGTTCGACTTTCATGCCGGTGCCGATCAGGCCGTCCTCGTCGGTGATGCCAAGCAGCAGATCCTCCACGAACGGCGCCGTCGATGTGAACAGCAGCGGCGGGGCGATCGTCTGCCCCGGCTTGCCTTGCAGATAGACGGTCGCCTCCAACTTGTCCGCACGGTTGACGGCGAGCACCAGCGACATGCCCGACACGACGATGGTGAGGTCGCGTGCCGCGACTTCGGGCCCGTCGCCGTCAAGGTTGCGCAGGATGGCCACGGCCCCTTCCTCCGATCCGATGCAGTCGGCGGACACGTCCGACAGCTGGCAGAACGCGGCGAGCAGGCGGGCGGACGCGACGCGCGTAATCAGCACGGCGGCCTTCGCCTTGTTGCCCAGAAGCCCTTGCAGCTCGTCGTCGAACGCGGCCGCGGTGTCGGCCTCCTGTGCCTGACCGGAATCCGCGGCCCCCGCATCGTCTGCGGGGCTGTCGGCCGCGGCGTCGTTCGCCGGTTCGCCGGCAGCCGCGTTCGAATCGCGGAATTCCTTCTCGAATCCGTCCAGCGCGGCCTCAAGTTCCTCGTCGCTGAAATGGATGTCGTCGTCGAAACCGTCGTCTCCGCCGTGCCTGTCGTCGTTGCCGCTCATCACAGTGCGCCCTTCGTGCTGGGGATCAGGCCCTGGATGCGCGGATCCGGCTCGACCGCGAAGCGCAGCGCCCGCGCGAGCGCCTTGAATTCGGCTTCGGCGATGTGGTGGGGGTCGCGGCCGGCGAGCACCTGCATGTGCAGGCAGATGCCGGCGTGGAAGGCGATGGATTCCATGACGTGGCGTACCAGGGAGCCCGTGAAGTGGCCGCCGATCATGCAGTATTCGAAGCCGTCGGGTTCGCCGGAGCACACGCAGTACGGACGGCCTGAAATGTCGACGACGGCCTTGGCGAGCGCCTCGTCGAGCGGCACGGTGGCGTCGGCGAAGCGGCGGATGCCTCGCTTGTCGCCGAGCGCCTGCTTCAACGCCTCGCCGAACACGATGGCCGTATCCTCGACGGTGTGGTGCACGTCGATGTCGGTGTCGCCGTGCGCATGAATCGTCAGGTCGATGAGCGAATGCTTGCCGAGCGCGTTCATCATATGGTTGTAGAACGGCACGGAGGTGTCGATGTCGGTCTTGCCGGTGCCGTCAAGGTTCAGGCTGAGTTCGATGTGCGATTCGCTGGTCTCGCGGACGATGTGCGCGGTACGCGCCATGATGTGCTCCTTGGTCCTTGATCCTGATATGTCCCGATAAGTCCCGGCTTGCCTGCCGGCCAGTGTGCCGGTCGGCGGTCGCCGACGACGGGTCATGACGTTGATGGTCGCGCGCGCCGCCGGCATTTCGGGAGTTGTTATCTGCTTTCTACAATACGCAATGCTTCGGTCAGCGCGTTACGGAATTGTTCCATCTCCTTGTCGGTGCCCATGCACATGCGCAGCCAGCCGTCCGGGCCGACCACGCGGATAAGCACGCCGCGCCTGAGCAGCTCGTCGAAGATGGCCTCGCGGTCGTCGAAATGCCCACCGAACAGCAGGAAGTTCGAACCGGACTCAGCCACTTCGAGCGGCTCGCCCTTGTAGGTCTGACGTGACAGCCATTCAGCGGTGGATTCGCGGATCTCACGCAGGTGCTCGACGCGGCTCAGCTGCTCGTCGGTGTGTTCGAACGCCGCGAGCGCGGCGGCCTGGGTCACGGCGGACAGGTGGTAGGGCATACGCACGATGCGCACGCAGTCGATGATGCCCTTGCTCGCGGCGAGATAGCCGACACGTGCGCCGGCGAATGCGAACGCCTTGCTCATCGTGCGGCTGACGGCGAGGTTCGGGTGGTTCTTGATGAGCGAGACCGCGCTCGGCGTGCCGGGCTTGCGGAACTCCACGTACGCCTCGTCGATGACGAGGATCGGGTGGACGCCTTCGCCCGCGCCCGCCACATCGGCGGGGCCCCCGGGGGGGGGGGGGGGGTGGCGGGCTGTTCCAGG
>OBWS01000028.1_pt1 | contig 97204 bp, 69 predicted proteins | sample 1495291 | NCBI WGS metagenome assembly OBWS01 (sample SAMEA2580090, study PRJEB22360) | human gut metagenome | biome: human gut; feature: human-associated habitat; material: faeces | place: Denmark | collected 2008/2010 | reverse complement strand
TGCGTAATGGGGGGGCCGCGGTTGGGATTTGGTTTGCCCCCCCCCGCCACTACGGCGGTGGGAACCTTCCTCGTAAAATTCGTGCGGACTTCCTCCCCGTCCCTGGGGTCTCACTCTGCTTCCGCGAAAAATCTAAAGTTAGATGAGCAGGTAGGTGCGCATCTAGTAGAGGAGGATACGATAACAACAACGCTTAAAGGAGGCGGTCGGGATGCCAACTAAACTAGGGGAAGTAACGGTTGGCACCCCCATCGCCCTGGCGCCGATGGCGGGGGTAACTAACGCTCCCTTTCGGCGCCTGTGTCGTGAGCAGGCCGTTCAAGCATTAAAGGACTTAAGGATCACCCCCACGAGCGGGGCAGCCAGTGGGCTCTATGTTTGCGAAATGATTACAGCCCGCGCCTTAGTGGAAGGCAATTCGCGCACTCTAGCTTTGATCAAACCAGACCCGGAAGAGACCTTTCGCTCCGTCCAACTGCACGGGGTAGACCCGGAAACTATGTATCAAGGTGCCCGGATGTTGGTGCGTCAGGGCCTGGCTGATCACTTGGATATTAACTTTGGTTGCCCGGTGCCTAAAGTGACCCGCAAAGGTGCCGGGGCGGCGCTACCTTGGAAAACAGAGCGTTTTGGACAGATAGTGGCGGCAGTGGTCGCTGGAGCCGAGGCCGGCGAAAAAGATTCTCCGCGCGATACTCCTGTGCCGGTCACCGCCAAGATTCGCATCGGGATAGACGCCGAACACGAAACCTATCGGGAAGCCGGAAAACTGGCACAAAAAGTAGGGGCGAGTGCCGTGGTGCTGCATGGTCGCAGCGCTAACCAATACTATTCGGGCAGTGCTAATTGGCAAGCCATTGCCCAGTTGCGACAAGATTTAGAAATCCCGGTTTGGGGTAACGGCGATATTTTTTCTGCCGAGGACGCCCTAGCAATGCTGGCACAAACCGATTGTGCGGGGGTAGAGATTGGGCGTGGTTGCCAGGGGAGGCCATGGTTATTCTATGACCTGGCCAGTGCGCTTAACGGCTCAGCTAATCGCGCTCGCCCTAACCTAGGACAGGTATGTGAAATGGCGCTGCGGCACACGCAGATGCTTAGTTCTTGGATGGGCAACCAAGAACGTGCCCTGCGGGATATGCGTAAACACTTGGGTTGGTATTTTAGAGGCTTCGCTGTCGGAGGTGACTTCCGCCGCGCCCTCACCAGTGCTAATAGTATCCAAGAGCTGGAGCAATTGTTTTCTACCCTGGATCCGTCTTTGCCTTACCCCCCGGCCGCCGAGGGCAAACGCGGGCGGCGGGGTAACCCCCGCAAAACTCATTTGCCGGAAGGGTGGTTAGCTACCCGAGAGGTAGATGCGGCGGCTGCCCGCGTCCTTCAGGCAGCCAAGCTCGATACTTCTCTAGATCAGGGCGGATATTAAACGCAAATACTTGCGCACAGGCTAGAGTGAAATATATGAAAACCGCGCCCTATTCTCCCCGTGACCGCGAACGCTGTCAGGAGGAGCCGCCCAAATCATCGCATCGCACCGAATTTGCTCGGGATCGCGCCCGGATTATGTATTCTTCGGCGCTGCGGCGTCTGGGGGCTAAAACCCAGGTGCTCGGGCCGGCCACCGATTCTTTTATTCGTACCCGCCTGACCCATTCGATAGAGGTTTCCCAGGTAGGCAGGTCAATCGCGCAAGAAATGGGATGTGACCCCGATATTGTAGATGCCGCTTGTCAAGCCCATGATCTGGGGCATCCCCCTTTTGGGCATAACGGGGAGCGCGCCCTCGACGAAGTTGCCCAAGATATTGGCGGTTTCGAGGGGAACGCCCAAACTTTCCGGTTGCTGACCCGCTTAGAACCTAAAGTTATGAGCACCGAGGGGCGCCCTCTGGGACTAAATCTGACCCGTGCCACTTTGGACGCGGTGTGTAAATATCCCTGGCTTAAAGGGCAAGGGGCGAACAGCGAGTATTCACGCAAGAAATATAATTGCTACCGCGAAGATGCCCCGGTCTTTAACTGGATGCGCAAATTTTCTCCCCCGCATCAACGCTGCCTAGAGGCACAAATCATGGATATTTCTGACGATATCGCTTATTCCGTGCATGACATCGAGGACGGTGTCCAAACCGGAGAGCTAGATCCGGCCACCTTGGGGGAAAATAAATCTTTAGAGCTGGTGTTTGAAACAACAGTTAACTGGTACGGAGATGCCCCGGGCAATGAGCTTCAAGACGCCTGGGAACGGATTCGTTCCCTGCCCCAGTGGCTAGCTAGTTTCGATGGTTCCTATCGGGATATGGCGCGGCTAAAGAATATGACGTCCCAATTGATCGGGCGTTTCTGTTCTGCGGTTTCGTCCGCTACTTTGCAAGCGGCAGGAACCGGTCCCTTGCGCCGCTATGATGCTGATTTAGTTATTCCGGATGCGACCCTCGCCGAAATTAAACTTTTGAAGGGGATAGCTGCCGCCTACATGATGGCGCCGCGAGAAACCGAACCTATTTATCTTGCGCAACGTACCACTATCTATGAACTTGCCGACGCCCTCTGGGAACGCCCAGAGGAGCTGGAAGAACCGCATCGCAGTACTTGGCGGGAAGCCTCGGGAGATGACGGCCGGTTGCGAGCGCTAGTTGATCAAATCGCTTCTTTGACCGACACTACTGCTAACCAGTGGCATGCCCGCCTATGCGGCATGTTCCGTTCGCTGTAAGATTCGGAACCCGTATCCCGGCCGCGCCGCCCTCGCCTATGATTAAGACATGGCTGGGTTAATTCGACGCGAAGATATTGATCAGGTGCGCGAGCGTGCCCGCATTGATGAAATCGTGGGCGAACAGGTAGCGTTGCGCCCCGCCGGGGTCGGCGCCCTAAAAGGGCTTTGTCCTTTCCATGATGAACGCACTCCTTCCTTTCATGTGCGCCCCGCGCAGGGGTACTATCACTGCTTTGGGTGTGGTGAAGGTGGGGACGTGATTAAGTTTGTTGAAAATGTTCATCACCTTTCTTTTACCGAAGCGGTGCAATACCTGGCAGATAAAACTGGTGTTACCCTGCATTATGAAGACACTGGGGCTGCAGAAAAGAAGGATCCGAATCGGGTTTCGCGCTCACGGATATTGGAAGCCAACCGCAACGCCGCCCAGTTTTTTCGTTCTCAGCTGGGTAGTAAAGAAGCGGTAGGGGCACAAAAGTTTTTGAGTGCCCGCGGTTTCGATGCCGACATAGCGGCCAGGTTCTCATTGGGATATGCTCCCGACTCCTGGGATGCGCTGCTATCATTTTTGCGTAAACGCGGATTCACCGAGCCGGAATTGGCGGCATCAGGACTGTTTTCTAGGGGACAACGCGGTCCCTATGATCGTTTTCGAGGACGGTTAATCTGGCCTATCGCGAATTTGACAGGCGAAGTAGTAGGTTTTGGGGCGCGTCGGCTAGGTGAGGACGATAAAGGACCGAAGTATCTGAATACTCCCGAAACTGCGGTTTATAAGAAATCGAAAGTGCTGTACGGGATTGATAGAGCAAAGAAAGCGATCAGCAAGCAGCGCCGCATCGTGGTGGTGGAAGGCTATACCGATGTGATGGCTGCCCACTTGGCGGGAGTCGAATGTGCGGTTGCGACCTGCGGTACTGCTTTTAGCTCTGATCATGTGCAGATTGTACGCCGCCTGCTAGGGGATAACGCCGACCCGGCAGCCGGAGTGTTGCTGTCTTCGGGCAAGGCACGCGGCGGGGAAGTGATCTTTACTTTCGATGGTGATGAGGCCGGGCAAAAAGCGGCTCTACATGCTTTTGGGGAAGACCAGGCTTTCGCTTCCCAAACTTTCGTGGCGATTGAACCCTCGGGGAAAGATCCTTGCGATTTGTGGCAAGCACAGGGAGCCGGTGCGGTGCGAACCCTGGTGGATTCGCGGCGTCCCCTTTTTGAGTTTGTTTTGCGCACCACTTTGAAAGCCCATAACTTGGATACTTCTGAAGGCCGAGTGGCCGGTTTGCGGGCGGCGGCCCCGATAGTGGGACGGATCCGGGATGTGGCATTGCGTTCGGAATATACTCGCCGCCTAGCTGGGTGGGTGGGGATGCCAGAGAATGAGGTGCGCCAGATTGTGCATAATGCTTCCCGGGCTCAACCTAGAAGCCCTCAAGGAGCAGGAAATGGCGCTGCTGCCAGCCCCTATGGGGTCAGCGAAGCCGCCAGATCGGGAGCGGGCGGAGACTCTGCCGCCCCCGGTGTGCCCGGGGCAATCAGCTTGCCGGACAGCTCCGATCCAGTTGCCAATCTGGAAAAACAAGCTCTGGAGTGCTTATTACAACTGCCAGCCAGCCTATTTGGGCTCGGAGTGGAAACGGTGTCTCCTGTTGCTTTTCGGGTACCCATGTTTAGCGCCCTTTTTGCGGCATTATCCTCCCTGGGGGGATTAGATAAATACGCGGAGCTTTGGCGGGGTGCCGAGGACGAGCTGGGGGTCAAAGGGCAGCGGGCGATCCTGCTAGCGAATAAACGGTGGGTGGAACTTGTGGGATCGAGTGTCTCTGCGCAACTAAAAAGTTTGGTGTCGGCGCTGGTAGTTTCGCCGCTTCCGCAAGATGATCCCGCGCGCCTAAATGACTACGCCCGCGGGGTGTGGGGGGCGATGATTCGCGGTGATCTTGCCCGCCAAATCGCTGATACTAAGGCACGGCTGCAACGCTGTGATCCGCAAGATGAACGCTATCAACAGATTTTTGCCGAATTAATGAGCTTAGAAAATCGCCGTCGCCAGTTAACCCAAAACTAGTAGCCGGCTGCTGCCCGCAGCGGAAGTGATGTGGTATCGCTGCGGGCAGCACCACTTAACAGTGCTGCCCGCAAAGCTGACTGCAAATAATTTGCTGCCTGAATCTACAACAATTGGGCACGCAAGCCCTCAGGGGAGGACGGGGAATACCAAGCGGGAGGCAGGTCTAGGACGCTGGCGGCTCCGCGATGTCCATGCTGGTGTAGGCGAACTAGCGCGCGAGCACTAGCAGCCACCATAGACCCGGTGAAATCGGGGTTGGAATCTAGTTGCAGCTGGAAGCGCACCAGATGTTTAACGCCCTCTTGAGTGTGACCGAGACGGAGGACTTGCCCTCCGTGGGGCATGCCGGCGTGATCGCGTGCCAGTTCCTGGGCAGAAATAAAGTTGACGGTGGTTTCATAGTCCGAAAAATATTTCGGCATTTCTTTAATTTCGCGGGTAATCCGCTCTTTATCGGCGCCTTCAGCGGCAACTACATAGCACAGGCGCGAGTGCTTATCTGCCGTGCTCAGCTGGGGGTTTTCTCCGCTTTCTACCGCCTTGATTGCCGCTTGGTTGGGGACAGTGTATTGCACTGCGCCCTCGACCCCTTCGATCCGGCGAATCGCGTCCGAGTGTCCTTGAGATACTCCGCGCCCCCAGAAAGTTTGGGTATAGCCGGCCGGGAGCACCGCCTCGGTGAGGGTGCGCGCAATCGAGAACAGACCCGGATCCCAGCCGGTAGAAATCAGGGCAGAATGTCCCGCTTCCTTGGCGGCAGCGTCCATATCGGCAAAATAGGCGGGAATATCGGCGTGAGTATCAAAAGAATCAACAGTGTTAAAGTATTTAACCGCTGCCGGTCCTTGGGTGCGCAGGTCCGTGGCGCTGCCTCCACAACAAATGCACACATCAACTTCTCCAGAAAAATCCGCCATCTGCGAGACAGAATAAACCGGGGTGCCGGCAGTTTCTAAGTCTTTAGGATCTCGGCGAGTAAATACCGCCACCGCCTGCATATCTTCAGCGGTATTAACTGCTCTTTCAACCGCGCGTCCTAGATTGCCATATCCATTAATTGCCACTTTTATAGTCATAGCCAGATACTACAAGTTGCACCCTGTTAGATGTGAAAACTGCCCAAAACCTAGACAGGGAAACGTCTAGGTTTTGGGCAGGACGGCAGTTAGGTATGTCGCTTAGTAGCTGAGCGGCAAATCGGGGTATTCGGCTTGCCAAGTTTGCCGATAGTAATCGGTCAGTTGCAATTTGCTGGCGGCAGCTTCATCAGCGATGATGATCGCATTTAGGTGGTACTGCAAAATGGAGGCGGGCCAAAAAGCGCTGACCGCGCCCTCTACCGTTGCGGCAACGGCATCGGCTTTTTGGGAGCCGAAAGCCAACAAGACTGCTTGACCCGATTTCATAATGGTGGATAGCCCCTGCGTGACTGCCTGCTTGGGGACATTAGCTTCATCGTTATCAAAGAAGCGGGCGTTGTCGGCAATAGTTTGGGCGGTCAAGGTCACCACATTGGTGGGGTTAGCTAGGCTGCCGGTCGGTTCATTAAAACCGATATGGCCATCGGCACCGATTCCTAGAATCTGTAAATCAACTCCGGGAGCGATTTCTGCTTCATAATCGCGTGCTGCCTGGTGCGGATCGGCGGCAGTACCATCGGGGGTGTGCAGATTTTCGTCCTTTAGCCCGGTCTTTTCGCTGCCAACCAGTTCACGGCGCAATACGTTACGGTAACGTTCGGGGTGGTCGGGAGCGATTCCTACATATTCATCTAGAGCCCAGGCGGTGCATTCTTCCAGACTGAACTGTCCTTGCGCATGGGCGGCGCGGAGCTCAGCGTATAGTCCTTCCGGGGTAGAGCCAGTTGCTACCCCCAACCTAAATCCCGATTTTACTTGGGGAATAATAATTTTTGCCGCTAGCTTAGAGGCATCTTCGGGGGTGGGGGTAATCGCAATATGCATGTAGATCTCCTTTGGTAGGACTACTCCATCGTTGGCTATTGAAAGTCCCTTCCATTATTTCACACCTGCTAACTCGGAAAGGATTGCTAGCGGCTAAGGTTAAGATTTCCGGTTTTCCCGTTACCGAGGTTGAACGTGAGAAAATAGGGTTAGACGCTAGTAGGAGGACGAAATGGCGCAGCGCAAAAGAGTTACGTTAAAAGATGTTGCACGAGAAACTGAGTTATCAATATCTTCAGTTTCGCTTGCATTGCGCAATGACTCGCGAATCTCCGAACCGGTGCGTGAACGGGTTAAGGAAGTTGCCCACCGTTTGGGGTATCAAGTGGATTTGTCGGGGGCGATGCTTCGCAGTTCTAAACCTAAGATAATTGGAATAGTTGCCCAGCTAGATCAAGAGTTACATAACAAATATGTCGAGAATATTAACCGTTGCGCCCAAGAAGCTGGCTATCGTACGATCACTCAAAACGCTTCCCTATTTAATGATTATCGGCAGGGATTAGAGGCTCTGTCTCAGCTGCGGATTAACACTTGTGTAGCGATTAATCCTGTTTTTAGCGGTGAGGAACTCCCGGCAAACTTAACTCCCGCAGTAGTGGTGGGGCAAAGCGCTCTGGCGGGCGCTGACTTGGTGCGTTCTTCCAACTATAGCGGGCTGCATGAACTGGTTTTGCATCTAAAATCTTTAGGTCATGCAGAAATAACTTACTTGGATGGTCCAAAAAGCTATTCATCTAAAATTCGTCGCCAGGCATTAATGCGAGCTGGCGAGGAAGCGGGCTTAAAAGTCCATCCGATTTTGGCAGGTAACACTGTCGATGATGGCTTTAAAGTCGTGCAGCAACTTTTGACTGATTCTTGGAGTTGCCAAAAATCTCGTAATGATTTAACCCGGGTTGCTTTATTGGGGGTCACCGCGCTGGCTTGTTATAACGATCAGGTGGCGCAGGGGGCTATGGTGGCTTTATATCGAGCTGGTTTTTCTATTCCCGCTGATATTTCGGTGAGCGGGTTCGATAACTCTCTGGGGGCGTCCTCCCTGGCTTTTAATTTAACCACTGTGGATAGGGGGGCGGCGAAAGTTGCTGAGCACGTGACTTCGCTGGCGATTAGAAGAGCTTCCGGTCAGGTGGCAGCGGCGCAAGAGCTCACTGTGGAGAGTTCTTTGGTAATTAGGCGCTCTACCGGTACAGCTTTCTTCCTGCAGAACTAGGAGGGGAAAAGATATTAAAACGTTAAAGCAAAAAAATCTAAAAATAGCGTTTTTGTACTCTTTTGGAAATTAAGACTGCTGATAAAACATATTCAAACGTTTGACTTAATGTGAGGGATATTTTATTGTATGGCTATGTGCTAAAGCACATCTAGGAATTATTTGCAGCAAAGGAGCTACGAATATGCGTTCAAAGTTGAATAACCTGGGATTCACGGCGACTTCATTCCTGTCGCTGGTGCTAATCACAGTAAATGCGCAGTTAATTTATGCTTTTTGGGACATTAGGAACACCATTCCCAAAGATTTTCCTACCGCCATGGGGGTAACCGACGCTCAGGCAGGGAACCTATATTCAATGCAAGGTTTAGTTATTATCCTGGGAACCATTGCCTTGGGCTGGGTAGGCGATCGTTTCGCGATTCGTACTATCATGCTGATTTCTTCTCTGGGTGCGGGAGGGATTTCCCTATTCATCACCGTATTCTCACCTAATCTCTCCCTGGGGACGCTGCTCGTATGCTTCTTCTTGATGCTGCTGTTTACCGAGGTATTATTCAAACCAGCCAACTTCAAAGCAGTTAGCCTCTCAACCACTGAAGAACATCAAGGCACTGCATTTGGCTTTTTCGAGTTTGGACGCGGTCTGCTCGCGTTCCTGGTTTCTTTGCTTTGGACCTTGATGCTGGCATCGGGAGCCAGTGCTCGAACCATCATGTACACTTCCTCGATAATCGTCCTGGTAGCCGGGCTAATGGTGTTCTGGGCGGTACCAAAAGGGCAAAAAGTCGGCAGTGAAGACACCCAAGCAGCTAACACTGTAGAGGCAATCAAAGGGGTTGGGAAAGTAGCTAAACTGCCGATAGTCTGGCTCACCGGTATCAACGTTTTTTGTATCTATGGCACTTTCGTAGCTGCCGGAACTTATTTTGCCCGCTTCTTACAAGCCGGATACGGAACTTCGGCAGTGGCTGCCGCCGTGTTTGCAACTACCGTAATCGGCTTGCGTATGTTGCCACTGGTTTCAACGATTCTGGTAGAAAAAGTATTTAAATCAACGGTAAAGTTCATGAGAACTATGGAGATAGTTCTGGTAGTTCTACTGTCGCTGATTGCGGCAATCTTCTTCACTAACAGCCCAGCTATCAGCTCTTATCCAGCTGGTCAAGTACCGGGGAACCTGATATCTAGTGGAATGTTCTGGGCGCTAATCGTGATGATGCTCTTGGCATCTGCCACCACCTTTATGATTCGGGGTGTCTACTACGCTCCCATCGGAGAGTTCGGCATTGCCAAGAAGAATTCTTCAGCTGCTATGTCTTTCGCAATCACTGTCGGATATATCCCGGCGTTATTAGCCCCCATTGTGCTCGGTGGTCTGATTACCCCCTCCATTACTGATAGCAACGGAAAAGTAATAACCGAAGTGCTAACCTCCACCAATGTACTGGGGTCTGCATTCTTAGGATTGGCAGCTTTAGCTCTGGTTGCAGCGGTAATGTCACACCTCATGGTGAAAATGCAGCGCCGCCAAAAACAAATGAACTGAGGGCAAAATGAAAGCAACTGTTAAACACGCAGATTGGATGGCTCATCATCCAGATTCAGTTCCCATCGGTAACCTGACTATCCCAGGAACTCATGATTCTATGACCGCAACCTGTCCGCAAAGATACTATAAAACTCAGACTCTCCTGCTTGCAGAACAATTAGATATAGGGGTCAGGTTTTTAGATTTGCGGATTCGCTCTAGCCTGGTTGCAGCTCACCGCGAGTGGATAAGCACGATTAAAGCTACGGAGATATTGCAAACTATCCGAGAGTTTCTAAAGAATCATCCACAAGAGTTCCTCTTGGTTAGATTCCAAAACGCAAATGAAAATAAGGATGATTTTCCGCAGTATTGCCAGCAAATTACGAAACTGATTGCTGAAAATCGAGATTTATTCTTCCTATGGAAGAAAGAAAGTCAGATTCCCATCAGTGAGCTAACTTTGGGGCAGTTACGCGGAAAAATCCTGGCATTGGAATGTGCCCCCAGCCAGTATGAATCGACGTATTTACCAGACTGTGTTTGGGCATATCCCTGGCATGAAGCCGAGAAAATACGGCTACAAGACTTATGGGATGGTCCCAGTTTAGAAGCTAAACAGCAGGCAATCTTGCAACTAGGGGAACAGGCTGGAACTGGTGAGCTACGTTTGAATCATATTAGTGCTACCAATGGACAGTTAGGATTCCCCGATGCCTATGCCGCTCAGCTAAATCCGTGGATTTTAGATATTTATACCAAGGACGAAGCTAGATGCAAGCAAAGGGCGCAGGTGCTAATTTTTGACTATCTTACCCCTGAGATTGCTCAAACTTTGATAGATGCTGGGCTAAGTAACTGCCAGAACTAGGTGAGGAACATGGAAAAGCCGGAATTACTGAAACTATTGGATTATGCAGTAGCTACCGTTAAAAAAGCCGCAGCTATGGCGCTTGAACCGGGAATGGAACTAAATATTACCGCTAAAAGCAGCCGTAATGATTTAGTTACCGATGTTGATAAAGAAATAGAGCAGTTTATTGCGAATCAACTACTGGAATTTAGTGGCTACCCAGTGCTCGGAGAGGAAGGACACCAGGTTGATTCTTTCGAGGGACGGGTATGGCTAGTAGATCCCATTGATGGGACGATGAATTACATAGAAACCAAGCGAGATTACGCAATTTCCTTGGCATTATGTGAAAACGGAGTCCCGGTTCTGGCAGTAGTGCAAGATGTAGTGGCTGATAAGACCTATACCGCGACTTTAGGGGGAGGGGCTTATTGCAATGACCTTCCCTTAGGGGCGGTGAATTCGGATATAGATTACCGCCAGGTAGTTCTGCTAACCGATTTAAAGGAAATCCGAGCGCTTCCTCGCTTAGCTCAAGTTTTAGAGGAATCGCGGGGACATCGCCGATACGGTTCTGCCGCCTTAGAAATGGTGGAAGTAGCAGCCGGTAGGGCAGGGGGATTTATTCATCTTTGGGTATCCCCCTGGGATATAGCAGCGGCGACTTTAATCTGTCGGGAAAGTGGATGCATAGTGTCCCGCTTTGATGGTACCAGCATGGATGTGCGCCAGAAAGGTTCCGTTTTGGCAGCATGGCCTACCGTACATTCCGGGCTGCTATATCGGTTGGTGCAAGCTCCTGCCTAGCGGGTTAGCGCAGCCGAATGCCAGGATGAAACCTGGTGGTAAGGCAGCAGATTTGTCCTGGGAAAACCGGATAGATAAAGTCGCCGGGGGGGAAAAATTCTTCCTTCCACCCCGCGACTATTAGCTATTGACTTATCGCCAAGAATCGGCTTCGGCAGCTAGATTTTTTGCGCCTGTATCTTCCAAACGTCTTTAGCGTAATCAGCTATGGTGCGATCAGCGCTGAAGCGTCCAGATTCACAGATGTTGATCCAGCATTTACGCGCCCATTCAATTTGGTCAGCGTATTCGAGGGCGGCGCGATCACGCACTTCCCGGTAATCAGCGAAATCACCCAGTACGTAGTAGACGTCCGCAGGTTCGTAGCCGTTGGAATCTAGTAGCGAACCCAAAAGATCATGGAACAGGCCAGTACCGCCATCATCTAAAGTGCCATCAACAAACGCATCCAGAGTCCGTTTTAGTCCCGGCACGGTTTCATAGAGCTTGCGCGGATCGTAAGTGCGTCGCAGCTCCGGTAGTTCCTCTTCCTTGGCGCCGAAAATATAGGCGTTTTCTTCCCCCACTGAATCCACGATCTCTACATTCGCACCGTCTAGAGTACCCAGGCAAAGTGCTCCATTCATCATGAACTTCATATTGGAAGTTCCCGATGCCTCTTTACCAGCAGTAGAAATCTGTTCGTGAATATCGGCAGCAGGAATAATATGTTCCGCCGGGGAAACATTGTAGTTTTCGACAAACACTACTTGGATAACTTTAGAAACCTCAGGGTCACTAGCGACCAGTTCCCCAATAGTGTTAATCAGTTTAATAATCGCTTTGGCTCGCACATATCCGGGAGCAGCCTTAGCCCCGAAAATGAATACTCGATGTGGCCAAGGCTTTTGCGGATTATCTTTGATCCGGAAATACAGATCCAAAATATATAGCGCGTTTAACAGCTGCCGTTTGTATTCGTGCAACCGCTTGATCTGCACATCGAAAATCGCAGACGGATCAATCTTTTGTCCAGAGCGTTGCTCCAGCCACTGGGCAAAGTCCCGTTTATTATCGGCCTTTACCCCCAGTAGCTGCGCCATTAGATCCGAGTCATCAGCCAGCTTACGTAGGCTCTTGAGCTGATCCATATCGGTAACCCAATCAGTAGAACCCAGCTTTTCAGTAAGCAGGTTAGCTAGACGAGGATTACACTGTTTGAGCCAGCGCCGGGGCGTAACTCCATTAGTCTTGTTATTAAACTTTTGTGGCCAAATCTCGTACCAGTCTTTCAAGGTCTGCCGTTTAATGATTTCGGTGTGCAGGGCAGCCACCCCGTTAATCGAAAATGCTGCGTAGCAGGCAATCCAAGCCATATGGATACGGCCACCATGAATCGGAGACATATAGTCAATCCGGGCAGCGTCAAAGCCCAGTGCCTCTAGTTCCATCCGGAAACGACGGTCAATCTCGGCTACGATCTCCAGGATCCGGGGGAATAGGCGCTGGAAAATTGCGTATTCCCAGGTTTCTAGAGCTTCAGCGAGCACCGTGTGGTTGGTGTAGGCAAAAGTGTTCTGTACGATTTGCCAGGCATCTTCCCAATCCATCCCGTGATCGTCAAGCAGAATCCGCATCAATTCCGGAATCGCCAATACCGGGTGGGTGTCATTTAGCTGGATACAATTGTATTTCGCGAAATCACGCAGGTCATCACCGTGATGGTTGATGTAGTTCTCTACCATGTCCTGCAGAGAGGCAGATACAAAGAAGTACTGTTGACGTACCCGCAACACTTTGCCTTCGAAAGTAGTGTCATTGGGGTACAGAACCCGACACAGGTCAGCCACCCGTTCCCGCTCAATAATAGCATCGGTGAACCGCTGCGAATTGAAAGCCTCATAGTCGAACTCTTCCATCGGTTCTGACTTCCACAGGCGCAAAGTATTTACGTTATCGGTGCCATAACCGGTAATCGGCATATCGTAGGGAATCGCCCGCACTTGCATATCTGCGAAGTTAATAAAGCAGGGCTCTTCCTCGCGGCGAATAACGAAAGGATAACCTTCCTCCATCCACGGATCCGGATGCTCACGTTGGTTACCGTTTTCAAAGGCCTGCTTAAATAGGCCGTAGCGGTACAAGATTCCATATCCGCGCACTGGCAGGTTCATAGTGGCGCAAGAATCCAAGAAGCAGGCAGCTAGGCGTCCCAAGCCTCCATTACCGAGGGAGGCATCGTGTTCGGCTTCCAGAACGTCGGTGAGATTCATGCCGAAGGTGTTTGTAGCTTCTTTCGCCTGTTCTAACAGTTCCAGGTTATCCAGGTTGTTGAGCAGGGCTCTGCCCATTAGGAACTCAGCCGAGAAGTAATGCTCTTGGCGTCCCGCGGCATACTTTTTTGTGGTTGCTTCCCAGTTTTCTGCGATACGTTCTACAATCGCTTGCGACATTCCTGTCCAAAACTCCATAGGGGTGGAGTCTTCGGCGCGGCGTCCAGAAATAGAACGAGTAAATGAACCTAAAGAATGGGTAAGGTTGTCTGCCATATTCAATCTCCTTACAAGGCTTACGATTCCAAGGCTATCGGTTAAAGGGAAAATGACCGACTTAAATCCACTATTTTGTCAGTGGCATTAGTTACACCGGTTTCATGCGGATAAATGGCCCGGTTTTCCCAGCTTTTCGGGGGAGTTGGCGCAGTTAAGTCCAGAAAACCCTTAGATTTCGATCCAGAGAGTTTGTTCGGGCGCGATTTTATCTTCGCTACTGTCACCCAAGTTATGGGAGGAACCGATTCCTGGGGTTGACAGGAGGGTTTTTGCCGAATCTGTTACTGCGACCTCCGGTAAGGGACGCGAACCCGCCCCCAGGTTGGTTACTACCACTACCTGACGCCCGTTCGCTCCGGTAACCTGTAAAGCCAGTACCTCCGGATCGCTTTCTAACCAGGTAGATTCGCCCATTCCCAGGCCGAGGTCGCGGCGAACCGTAAGCATTTTGCGGTAAAAGTTTAACGGAGAGTTCGGGTCTGAATCTTGTGCCTTAACCGACAGCTCGCCCCAATCATCTGGTTGTGGCAACCAGGCGGGGCTAGCGCCTGCAGGAGAAAACCCAAAGTTAGAACCGGGTTCATCCGACCAGGGGAGCGGTACCCGGCAGCCGTCGCGTCCTCGTACCCTAAAGCCGGAACGCTGCCAGGTGGGATCTTGTCGTGCCTCATCCGGAAGCTTAGTGGCATCAGGTAGCCCCAATTCTTCCCCGTTATACAGGTAGATAGAGCCGGGCAGCCCCGCGAGGAACGCGGTTGCCGATAGCGCCCGAGTTAAACCGATTTCTCGATCCGGTTGCGGGTCACTTGCCCCGATCCCGTTATCGGTATTCGCTCCGTTGGGGTAGCCAAAACGGGTGGCATGACGGACTTTGTCGTGGTTAGACAGTACCCAAGTGGGGGGAGCGCCCACCGAGGCCGAGGCCTCTTGGGTGCGCCGGATTACTTTCCGCAGAGCGGCTGGCTCCCACTGGCAGTTAACTACCGAAAAGTTGAAGGCCTGGGACATTTCGTCCTCGCGCACATACATAGCTTCTTGCTCCGGGGTATTGACCCAGGCCTCGGCTACTAGCATCCGGTCACGGCCATATTCATCTAGCACCTGGCGCCATTCGCGATAAATATCGTGGACTCCCGGCTGGTTAAAGAACGGTCCCACATCGAGGGCACGTCCATTATCGCTATTTGGGCCTTCATAGTTAAGGCGATCCGGCCCCACCAAGTCATCGGGCAGCGCGGGATCCTTGACCAGGCCGTGAGCCACATCCACTCGGAAACCATCTACGCCGCGGTCCAACCAAAAACGTAGGTAGGACCGGAAAAAGTCGTGAACTTTCGGGTTTTCCCAGTTGAAGTCGGGTTGGGAGGCATCAAAAATATGTAGGTACCACCAGTCCCGGTCGCTAGCTTTACCAGTTAGGGGCTCCACTTTTGACCAGGCAGATCCGCCGAACATAGACCCCCAGTTGTTGGGAGTGGTATCCGCGCATTTGCGGAACATATACATATCGCGTGCCGGATCGCCCGGCTCCGCGGCTAGCGCCTGCTTAAAGAGGGGGTGATCCCAAGAGGAATGATTAGGAACCACATCGATGATGGCTTTCATTCCGCGCTCATGCAGCTCAGCGAGAACTTTATCGAAAGTCTGTAAGTCCCCATATTCGGGATTAATATCCAGATAATCGGCTACGTCGTAACCGGTGTCGTGTTGAGGGGAAGGATAGAAAGGGGAAAACCAGACGGCATCGATTCCCAGTTTTTCTAGGTAGTCAATTTTTTCTAACACCCCGGCCAGATCGCCGATCCCATCACCGTTGGAATCGGAAAAAGAACGGGGATAAATCTGATAGATAGCGGCACTACGCCACCACTGATCCCAGTCACCTCGCTGAACGCGGTTCATCTATTTCTCCTTCGTGGTTGTTTAAATAGCCTAGTCTTCACTGCCTTTGCGACGACGCCGGCGCGCACGCCGAGGACGCGGCTGACGCTGGGTACCCGCCCCTTGGTGACTATCGCGTTCCCGACGCCGATCCCGTCCGCCCCGAGAGCCTTTACTCCGTCCGCCTCCTGAGCGACCGCGAGAATTATTTCCGCGCCCTGAACGTCCGCGCCCCCGACCGCGACCTCCGGTCTCCCCGAGATCTTCAAGTTTTTCGGCGGCCAGTCCGGCGCGTTTACGCATCGAACGCGGTAAGCGCCCGCCGGCATCCTCGGGAATATCCAAATCGGTATAAAGGTGCGGGCTGGTGTGATAGGTTTCCACCGGTTCGTCCGCCCCCAGCGATAACTCTTTGTTGATCAGCTTCCAGCGGGGAACGTCATCCCAGTCCACGAAGGTGATCGCGGTTCCCGAATTCCCGGCGCGGCCAGTGCGCCCGATGCGGTGAATATAAATCTTGGCGTCCTCGGGGCACTGATAGTTGATTACGTGGGTGACGTCATCAACATCAATGCCGCGCGCTGCCACATCGGTGGCTACCAGGACATCGACTTTCTCGTGTCTAAAAGCTCGCAGCGCCTGCTCGCGAGCACCTTGCCCTAAATCGCCATGTAAGGCTGCGGTTGCGAAGCCGCGTTTGCCAAGATCTTCTGCTACCCGGGCAGCAGTGCGTTTAGTGCGCGTGAAAATAATGGTGAGGCCGCGTTCGCGAGCCTGCAAAATCCGCGCCAGTACCTCAACTTTATTAAGGGCGTGGCAGCGGTAAATCACTTGCCGAGTGGTTTTCACCGTGGCGCCTTGATCATCGGGATCTTGCGCCCGAATATGGGTGGGATGTTCCATATAGCGGCGGGCTAGCGCCACAACTTCTCCGGGCATAGTGGCGGAAAACAGCATCGTGTGGCGATTGGCGGGGGTGCGCGAAAGGAGTACCTCTACGTCGGGAAGGAATCCCAAATCTAGCATTTCATCGGCTTCATCTAGCACCATAGTGCGCACTGACGACAAGCTCAAATGCCCTTGTTTCATGAGGTCAATCAGGCGACCGGGGGTGCCGACTACAATTTCGACTCCTCGTTTCAGATCCGCTATTTGGGGCTCGAAAGCCCGTCCCCCATAGATTTCGCAAATACGCACTTTGCGGCGGGCAGCTGCCTGCGCGGTTTCCCTCGCTACCTGGATGGCGAGCTCCCGGGTGGGCAAGACGATTAAGGCTTGCGGATGGCCAGGGTCTAGCAGGTCTTCGTAGCCGTCCTCATCTGGAGCCACCACGTCCTCCAAAACCGGGAGCGCAAACCCCAAAGTTTTACCAGTACCGGTCTTAGCTTGGCCGATAATATCGTGGCGCCCGAGCGCTACCGGCAAAGTGAGGGCTTGAATCGGGAAGGGGTGGATGATTCCGGCATCTTCAAGAGCCTGGCATTGCGGAGCAGAGACCCCGAAATCAGCAAAAGTTTTTTCGGAAAGATCTATAGAGGAATCGCCCACTACATCGGCTTGCGCCTGCTCAATCTGTGGCTCGTGTGCTGCGGAAGTGTCAGCAATTCCACTGGTTGCTTGTGTATTTTCTTCAGTTGTCAATCGAATACCTTTCACGGGGATTGTCCCCTGGAACTATGGAGGTAGCCGATCGCAAAAAATCTTGGCTCTGCACATGAGAGGCCGGGGCGAGATGCCCTATTAAAAATACTTCGTTTACGAAAACGATCGGTCAACCCGTCTTCTTCTCTTCCATCCTAACCCACCGTCTGGGAGGGGAAACAATATGGGTAACGCAACTTACAGTTATTTAGAAGCAACTTTGAACGCTAGAAGCGACTGGAGCCTGTTCAAAAGCGAGAATCAAACCCCAAGGCGCGTTAGTCTAAGAGGGTGAGTGACGCACAGAGACTGGGACTTATCGGATACTTCACCCTGGCTATGCAGCAGCGGCTAGCAAAAGACGCTTCGCTATGCCCCACGGTGGATCAAGAAATCGCCTTAGGGGGCATGTCGGCTCGGGCTTGGGAAAACTATCAAAAAGTAGCCCAGGTTAGCCAAAACCTCGGGGTTGATCTACCAGAAGAGATGAAGCAATATATGGGACTGACCGTCCAGCTAGAGGAACGTTTGCGTCCTACTGACTGGTATGAACGCCTCGTCAAAAGTTACGTAACGATTGGAGCCATGTCCGATTTCAACCGTAGCTTAACTGCGGGACTCTCCTCGCCAGCACAAGCAGAGCTTTCCGAGGTCTCCTGGGACTGCGGGCAAGAAGCTTGGGCGGCGCCGGTAATCACTCAGGCGTGTGCTACTCAGGTGACGGTACCGGCCAGGCTGTCCCTGTGGGGACGGCGGGTGCTCGGAGATGTGCGTTCTACTTTCCGTCAGGCCATTGTGGGCTATCCCGAATTAACGGCTGAGGACGGGGAAGATATTCCCGAGGCGATCAAGGAACATCACCGGGCTCGAATGGAGCGTACCGGACTGAAGGCTTGATAGCTGCAGAAATATAACGCCCGGGTAGGCCGGGTGTTTAGCCGATTCCGAAACCCACCCGCTGCGGTTGTGTTTCGCTTATCTGGCAATAGGCGATTAGACGCGGGTTGATCAGTACCTGCTGACCCTGCTTATTAGTTAGCGATAGCAACTCTTCGGGCTTATCTAAAGCTGCCTGTAAAGTGGTTTTAATCTGGTCAGCATCCATAGCTACTTCCAGCTCTAAAGTTTTAGCTACACCTTTAAGTCCCAGTGAGATATTCACGTTTTCCTCCGTTTTACAATCGTCTAGCCTTATCCTACCTGCTTGCCACCGGGCGCTGCCCGCTTGCTAGCTAATAGCTAAAGCTTTGGATACGCTTTCCAATCCTAGCTGCCACCTACTACGCAAAATCCTGCCTGCGTGTTGGGAGTTGAGGGCGAGTTTCCGGGGTACCTGCAGTGGATCCGAATCGGGTAGCGGGAAATCGCGCCAGAGCAACCAACCCACTACCGGAACTGAAGTTTTTCCTATAATTATTTGTATGTCTTTTAGTCTGCACGCCGTTCCTTTCCCTGCCGAATTGGAGATTCCGAAGCTAGGAGAAAAGGAAAAGCAGTTACTTGAACAGCTGCAATCGCCTAGTTCGCTAATAGTGCGGGGGCCAGCTGGCAGCGGGAAAACCATTTTGGCTCTGGCAGCTATGGAGTTACTTCACCGCCACCACAAACAGATAATAGGAATAGCTCCTTCCCGCGCGCGAGCAGAATACTTAAATACCGCGCGGGCGAGTCGAAAACTTCCTATCTCTCGTCCATTCATTACCCCTACTGCCTTGGCTTTCCAGGTACTTACAGATTTTGCTAGCGCGCGGCGCGAACAACTCCCCGAACCGGTATTGCTGACCGGATCACAAGAAGACGCCCGGATTCAGGAACTATTAAAGCAGGTAGATGCGCCTTGGCCGGAATATATCACCCCTGAGGTCAGGCAAACTGATTATTTCTGTTCAGAAATGCGTGCCCTGTTTGCCACCTGTGCCCATTGGGGAATCAGCGCGCAACGTCTAGATGAGTTAGGTAGCGAACTCGCGGTTGCCGAGTGGCAGGCGGCGGCGGTATTGCTTAGTCAATACGAGCCCTCTTATAAAGACAACAGCTGGGATGCGGCGCGGATGCAAGATCGCGCTGGTCAAGTCTTAAACGGCTGGGAACGCGACGCCGCATTACTATCACCGCCCCAGCTTCCTGACTGGGTGGTAGTTGACGACCTGCAAGATTGCCCGGCCTCTACTGTGCGTCTGCTAACAGAAATGGGAAAGAGAGGCACGAAAGTTTTTGCCCTCTACAATCCGGAGGTGGCGGTGGAAACCTTCCGTGGGGGTTACCCCCACGGCGGTAGTTACCTGGCCGAGCAGCTGAAATGCCCTCTGGTCACGCTAGAAGAGTCTTTCCGGGAAACTTCGGGAGGGTTGCAGCTTTTAGATCCCCTCAGCGCTAAGGCGGACTGCGATAGTAAGCGCGAACAAAAATTTGCGGAGTTTTCTACCGTTTCCTCCCAAGCTCGGGCGATCGCGGAATATCTCCGCTATCAGCACCTAATTCGGCAAGTCCCGTGGGCAGATATGGCGATTATTGCGCGGAACCGCTCCCAGCTAGACGAAATAGTTTCGCTTTTACGGGGCCTGGAGATTCCCGTAAATGAGCGGCAAAGGCCGATACTTTTCAAAGCGAACCAAGTTACGGGCGCCATATTGTCACTTTTTACTCTGCCGGGACAAAGCGAGCTCGCAAAACAGAGGAGTAAATATAGCCCCACTCCTTCCAGCTCAGATAATACTTCTTGGTCTACCTCGCAGTATCTACTTGATGACAAGCTAGTTTCTCCGCGAGGTAAAGCAATTCGACACCTGTTGCGCTCTCCGCTTTTCGCTTTGGATTCCCTGCAGATGCTGCGCTTGGAACGCGCGTTAGTGGGCGCCGATATCGCTGTAGAAGCAAAAATAGAAGACTTTTATGCTTCCATCGGCACCCCCCGTTTCCCACTTACCCAGGTGGAAATGGTAGGGGGCGGACAGATCTTTATTCTCTGTCACCAAGTTTTAACTGCAGCATTATCCAAGTTGGAAGAGCCTCCGCTAGTGGTTCTAGAAAAAATTTGGGATTTGCTGAATCTTGAAGATTCTTGGTGTCAGCGCGCCCTTTCTGGAGACGAGTTTGCTGATCAAGCCTTAGATGCGGTTATTGCCTTGGTTCGCCACGCCGAGATTTGGTCACAGCGCCACTTAAATGCCGATATGCGGGCATACTGCCAGGTGCTCTTGCGACAAACCCAAGCCGAGGACGTGCTAACCGGCACTCATGGGATAGGTTCGGCGGTAGCTTTGGAAACCGTGTTTTCTGCGGCCGGACGCACCTGGGATACCTGCGCAATCATTGGAATGCAGGACGGGCAATGGCCGGCTATTTCCGAGCGCGGTTCCCTACTGCGCTCTGGGGAAATCTCGGATCTGCTCCATGCCACCGCTCTGCTTAGTCCCACTGGAAAGCTACAGTTTGCTCCTGGGGAATCTCGCAGTCGTGCCTTAGAGAGGGAACGATGCCTGGCAAGATCCGCCCTCAGTCGAGCTCGCAGCAAAATGTTGGTTACCGTGTGCAGCGACGCTGAGGAAAACCCTTCAATATTTTTTGATAATCTGCATGCCCGCTTGGAAACTAGCAATTTTTCTGTCGCGCAATACCTGGGCAGTGATTGGGATCAACAGCTGGGAGCCGGCGAGAATCTGCAAACCGAAAACCGCGGTGATCATCAGTTATTCCCTTCATTGCGTTCCCTGGTGGGACACCTAAGGGGAGTGCTCGCCAGTAACACGGATGGGGAAACTCGCCAAAAAGCAGTGGAAACTTTAGCGTTTCTAGCTTCTAAAGGAGCTCGGTTCGCCAATCCTGATACTTGGCGTCAGGTAGGAATAGATAGTGACTGGTGGACGAATCCCGCCGGACTAAAATCTACTGGTAGCCGGGCAGTAATATCGCCCTCTGCTTTAGAAAATCTGAACGAATGCGAATTCCGCTGGCTGCTCTCACGGCGGGGAGGGGAAAAAGTCGAGGCTACCGGTCACGCCGCTTGGGGAACTCTCGTGCACCAGATTGCTGAAGAAATGACTAACAGTAGCTTGTCAGAGCGTTTGGCGTTCTTCTACGCCCACTGGCCACAAGAAACAGAAGCCTTCTTTTCGCGCCAAGACGGGAAAAAACGAGAAGAAATGGTGCGCCGCCTCAGCCGCTATCTAGATGATCATAAAATGCCGGCGGTAACCGAAATTAGCTCCTATGCGGTGGTATCCGACGCAGCGATGGTGGCCGCCCGACTAGATCGTTTAGAAGCTGGCGAGGACGGGATAAGAATAGTCGATTTTAAGACGGGCAAGACGGTTCCTAGCGAAAAGGAACTAGCGGAACATTTGCAGCTTGCCTGCTACCAATTGGTTTTAGAAGCTGCGCTGCTAGGAGGAGATAGCCGGTCCCGCCAGATGCTGGCACCAGTGCTAGCCAGGTCACCAGAACAGATTCAAAGCGCAAGTTTGATCTATCTTTCCAAGCATAAACGGAAAGCTAGGGGAGAAACTGACTATGAAGAAATCGCGAAAGAAATGGTGCAAGCGCCGTTAACTGATGAGCAAAAAGGATTATTGCTCGACAATATTATCCAGGCGGCAAAAGTGGTTTCCGGGTCGGTATTTCGGGCGGTGGAAAACCCGCGATGTGACCGTTGCTCCCTGCGTTCTAGTTGTCCCCTAAAGGCTGAAGGAGAACAAGTGCTATGAGTGATACCCCAAATATTCGCTACTCTCCAGCGCAGATTGCGGCAGCCATTGGACAGTATTCGCCGAATGAAGATCAAGAAAAAGTTATTACTGCCCCTGTTGATCAACCAATGATGGCTATTGCCGGTGCCGGTGCCGGAAAAACTGCCACCATGGCGTTTCGAGTAGTATATCTGGTGGCCAACGGCTTAGTCGCTCCCGATCGGGTGCTGGGGCTTACCTTTTCAAATAAGGCGGATGCAGAACTGGCTAGCCGCCTGCGAGATAACCTGCAGGTCTTAGCAGCTAACCCCGACTTTTCTGAGGTAGCAGAGGTATTAACCGATCCGGAGACCGGCGGGACGATCCTGCCGGTAACCTCTACCTATAATGCTTTTGCAAACCAGATTGTGCGCCAATATGGTTCGCGCTTGGGGATTTCTCCGGCAAGCATGCTATTAGATGAGGCGCGCCGCTGGCAGATTATGTACGAAATCGTCAGCACCTGGCCGGGAGATTTAACTACTGATAAAACTGTGGCCACTACGGCAGGTAGGGCTTTAGCTATCGGTTCCCAGGTACGTGACCAGCTATTAGACATCGCAAAGGTGCGAGCCGGGTTAAAGCAGATGCGGGAACTTTATAGCTTAGGCAAGCCGAAAGGAAGGTCGCAGAAACCGAATGCTAAGATGCAAGAATTCTTGGATTCATTAACTCATCGCAGTGAGCTACTAAATATTTTTGAAAGCTACGAGGAATACAAAAAAGAAAACGGTTACCTCGAATATGCTGATCAAATCTACTATGCGGCTATGCTAGTTTCCCGTTTCCCCGATATACGGGGTGCGCTGCGCCAACGCTATGACGTGATATTGCTGGACGAGTTTCAAGATACTTCCGTAGCGCAGCTAAAACTGTTTTCTACTATTTTTACTGGTAAAGGCGCGATGGCAGTAGGTGACCCTAACCAGGCTATCTACGACTGGCGGGGTGCCTCTGAGCTTTCGATGCGAAATTTCTTAACCGAATTCGGGGTTGCCCCTCAAGAAATGACCAATCATATCCAGGATATGCCGGTCACCTATCGCAACCGGGAAGAGGTTTTAAAGGTAGCAAATCAGGTGGTAATGCCTTTAAGTAAACTTGCGGACGGAGAAAGCGCCCAGCAAGTTGAGCAGCAAATCCGCTTCTTGACTCAGGTTCCTAACCCGGAATATAAGCTAGATCCCGCTCCTGCTCCCGATGTTTTTGCCGCTCCCGCGTCCTCGGTAAAAGCTAAAGAACTGATTACCTGTCCGCAAAAGCGGGACGAGGCCGGAAAAGTCCATCTCTACTTTGCAAAAGACTGCGAAGAAGAAGCCGAACTGGTGGCGGATTTTTTTGCTGAGCGCTGGAGGAAGCGCGACGAGATAGCTCTCAAAAATAAGCAGCTTCCACCGCAAAAGCAGGAAAGTCTGCCTACGGGGGCAGTGTTACTGCGCAAGCATTCCCAAGGTCCGCTAATCACTCAGGCGCTACGCCGACGGGGACTTCCAGTAGAGGTCACCGGGGTGGCAGGACTCATCTATGATCCGGCAGTTGCCGACGTGATTGCGGCACTGCAAGTATCCGCAGATGCCGGACAAGGGGATTACCTGATGCGGCTAATTACCGGGTGCGGCATAAGCCCGGCAGATATTGACCTGCTGTGGAGATGGGCAAGGCATTTGGCCAATCCTGATGAAAACCCCGATATTAATCCCCAGGCCTTCCTAATGGATGCGCTAGATAAACTCCCGGAAGTGGGATGGACGTGCCCGGGAGCTGGCAGCGCCTTTAGCGCCGAAGCGCATCGGCGCCTGAGTATTCTCCGCACCCAGTTGGCTACTGTGCGTCGTCATATCCATGACCCCCTCGGTTTGCTAGTACAACGCACGATTTTTGCTTTACGTCTGGACTTGGATGTAAAAATCCGCCCAGACGGGGGAGTGTCCGAGCGTTGCCTAGAAAGCTTTGTCAAAATCGCCCGCGAATATGAATCCAGTGGAGTCAGCGCGAATCTGCACAGCTTTTTAGACTGGCTCCGGCTCGCGGATGAACAAGGCTCTGGCCTCGACATGCCCTTACAGGAGCCTGATCCGAACGCTATTCAACTGATGACTATTCACGCCGCCAAAGGCCTGGAATGGACTTGGGTCGCAATTCCGGGCCTAGATGAAAGCCGCACCCACCAGGGAAACCTTCCCAAAGCTCCCTTTAAAGCGGGGAACGGTAAATGCAGTGAATCATCTTGGATTACCGATGTCGCGATGATTCCCTATGACTTACGCCCAGATAAGGAAGTACTACCAACTATCGAGCGCGGTCTGGAAAAAAGCGGTTATGACTTTGCAGAACAGGCCTATTCCGATAATCCCAAAGTTATAGAAAGCTATAAATGCGCTTTGGGATTTACCTCGCAGTTAGCGGACCGGCGCCTGGCCTATGTGGCTTTTACTCGCGCGGAGTCAGAACTATTAATTGGCGGCAGCGCGCACACCGCTACCACTAGCACTGAACGGGTACCCTCCCAGTTCTTAGTGGAGATAGATTCCAGTGGGAAAATGCGGGAATTGCGGAACCGGGAACCGGCGGAAGAGGATGACTGGATGCCAGTCCCCAGCGAAGTCCTCTGGCCGACGCCTCCATCTGTACAGTTATCGCGACTTTCCAGTGCCGCAAATGAGCTGAGGACGCTAATAGGAGGCGCGCAAGATGATCGCTGGCTCCATAGTTTATTGTCTGCCGAAGATCCCGAAGAACTATTAACTATCGCAGATAAACATTCCGATTGGATGCTTCAAGCAGTACAGCTAACTCGGGATGAACAAGTGGAAAAGGAAAAGCAGGGTCAAGTGGAGCTCCCGGTTTCAAGTGGGGTTACGCGGGCGCGCAAATTACAGGAGGATCCGGAGGGGTTTGCGTTGAGCCAACGGCGTCCACTGCCAGCATTTCCTTCCGGAGGCGCTACGGTAGGTACCTTGTTCCACCAGTGGGTTGATCAAGAACTGCGCGGTTGTGTGTATTCGGTTCCTCAGGATCTAGATAAAGGGCTGCTTAAATCGCTGCAGAGACTACAGCAAAAATGGAAATCTGGAATCGTGCACCCTGATCGCGGTTGGGAGTATCTGGAGTCCGAAATTGAATTCGCGGCGCCGATGGCGACCAAATTAGTGGCACGCATCGATGCGATTATGCGCAATCCCGCTACTGGCAAGCCTACGATTATTGACTGGAAAACCGATGCCTTAACCTTTGATAGTTCCGGCAATATAAGCGCAGAAAACGAAGATGCGGTAGCGAACTATATGCGCCAAATCAATACTTATCGCCTGGTTTACGCCGATTCGCTGGGACTGAACTTGGAAGAGGTAGAGGCGGCACTTTATTTTGTGCGCTATGACTTAGTATGCAACCTGGACGAATGGAGTGAGCGCCTAAGCCTTCCCCAAAAACTTGAAGAGCTATTCCCACATCTGGTCTAGGTACTTTCGATACCTACGCGTCCTCGTTAGCTACTGAGTTATCAGTGACTATCCCGTCCTCGTCCTCGGCTACGGATTCTTCCCTAGTCGCTAGTGGCTCGCTGGCAGAGAAATCTCCCGGATTAGCGGTGGCGCCTTCTTCGCGGGAGTCATGATGCTTCTGGGTAGAGTCATCGCGGAGGGCGGGTAGCAGCCCGGTACTATCTAGGGTGTCTGCTAACTGGGTAATTAACTCGCGGGCATCAGTGATGATTTCTTTACTGTTTTGGTGTACCCCGTGCATTAGCCATTCCAAGAGTACTAACTCCGAATTAAGCTCAATTCGCGTGTTAAGTTCCGGGTCTTCGTAAAGCCGGAGTTTTCGATACTGCTCTAGGACTGCTTTGGCGAACTCATCGGAGGATGAGGAAACCACCCAGGCTAAGTCACGGGCAGGATCACCAAATCGAGCCTGTCCGAACCCGGTGATGCCACTGATAGTTTCTTTATCTATATATAGGTAGCTTTCTTGCAAATCTGCGTGGATAAAGGCACTAGCGAAACGCCAGAGGGAAATATCTTCTAAGCGTTCCTCCCAACGTTGCCACAGCCGGGGCGGTACGGCCTGGGTAGGGGCAGCTTCATCGAGTAGGCTTAGCCAACGCCGGCGAATCTGGTCGGCAGAAAAGGTGGGACGCTCAGCGGCTTGTAAAACCCGGGCGGGTAGCTCGTGCAGCGCAGCTAGCGCTTCCCCTAGGGAGGCGGCGAGTTTATCGGAAACCGTAAAATCTTCTGATCGAGCAGGCCTTCCGGAGAAAGCGGGATGGACGAGGGCATGTTTTCCTCCCACTATTCGCACTGTGTGGGATGGCCAGGGGAGGTGGAAGGGCAGGCGCGCGCCGTCGTGGGACAGCTCCTGCATAATCTGGGTTTGGGTTAGTAGCTGCTTGTCCGCGTGTTCAGTGGTAGGACAGGTTACTAGCCACTTGCGTTCAGCGGTATCTTTGACTGCGCATACGCGCAGATCTTCGGTTTCAAATCGAGGCGAGCATAGCGAAACGAAGTCAGTTTCGGGTAGCGCGGCAGCGGCCATTGCAGCTAAGGGAAGGAAATTATCCATGTCATTCACGGTTTTAGATTATCAACTATGCCGCGCTTGTGGGTTGAAGTAGCCGGGCAAGCTCGGTTTTCTGCGCTCTCTACATATACGTAGAGAGCTAATCCCGAGAGGATGTACTTAGGAGCCTGGGCGGGGGTAGCTCTTCTGGTGGAAGTAATGCGGTAGGTGCATAGAACACTTTATGTGAGCGCGGGCACTAAAAGATTTGAAGTGATGAAAAAGTTATTAAATCTAGGTCACAGTTCAATGATTTTTAGGGAGGAAACCCTGAAAATTGTCAATATTTACCGGATGGTAAGTATTGGCGTTATCAGGTTGTTACAATCCATAAAGTGTCTATAGCTGCTGGTAGAAACATTAATTCGAAAACTGACCTACTTTCCACTACATAAGTTTTTGCGAATCGTGACGTAGATCACGCATAAATGGGGGCAATTAGCTTGCTTTCATTTGACCGGGTGGTAATATTAATACCAACAAGAAAGAATTCAGGTCGTGAGGGAGACTGAAATGAACAAGGGAACTTCGATCAAGAAGATGGCCGCTTGCGGAATCGCTGCGGCAGCGTTGATTCCTGCTGGCGTGCTGACCGCACAGGCTGCCGAGGGGCTGTCCAATGAGGGCGTTCAGACCACCGTTCAGATTCAGGCTCGTACGACCGAAGTTAGCGGCAACCTAACCGCTAACGATGTTGATGCTACGGCTTATGCGGCCAACAATCTCTCCGCGATTGACCGCATGGGCGGCGCCGGTTCCCTCGCCGGAATCGTTATCTTGGGTGGCATCGGTGCAGCCGGTGCTATCAGCCTTACACGTTCCTTTATGATCGGGTAGATCCTCTTACTACCTGAAAAAACCCCGGGCATCCCTCAACTGCCCGGGGTTTTTTGTGCCCAAAAATGTGTTCAAAATAAGCAGACACTAAAAAGGACAGTAGTCCTTAACAAATGGGCAATAGCCTGTCGCTGTCTATAGGTCTTCTGCGAGGGCAAGTGTCAAAGGGGGCGCTGGCTCCGTGTCAATGGGAGAGACTAATGCCCCCGCTCTGAGTGCTGAGAATGGTGCTGATAGGATAAAAGCAAAAAAGGACATTAGATGGTTTCCTCTCAGTTAGATCCATTCGCACCGGCAGGGGTGAAGTTTCGTCCGGTTTCCCTGGAACTTATTAAGGTACGTCTGGCAGCGGTCGCATTCTTCCTACTTTGCTTCGCAGCAGTAGCGATAATTCTATTTTTAGCCCTCCCCGAAAAATGGATCGGTCTGGTGGTGATCGCACTGGTGCTGGGAATAGCCCTTTGGCTGCTATGGCTAATTCCGCGACAAGTGCGCGCTATGGGCTGGGCAGTTACCGGAACTGACTTGCAGATTCGCAAGGGGATAATGTTCAAGTCCTTAACTGTGGTTCCCTTGGGCAGGCTGCAATATGTGGACGTAGAAGAAGGACCGGTTGCTCGTCATTTCGGGATAGCACAGGTAAAACTGCATACTGCCTCCGCATCGACGGACGCAGAATTGCCGGGAATTCCTCGCGAACAGGCCGCGCAATTGCGGGAAGAAATTTCGGAACTTGCTGAAACCAATCTTGAGGGTATTTAGATGGGCGATCAATACCACGAAGTAACAAATGAAAACTCTTCGGGATATTCCGAGGAGACCGCTGCTACAACTGCTGACAGACAGTATTCCCTGACCGTGGCCGATGCTGTTAGTGCCCGGGATGCTCGGGTAGCAGAATCTGCTTGGCGGCGAGTACACTGGCTCACCCCGCTGCTGCAAGTGTGGCAGGCTTTGGTGATCATAGTGGTAGTCGTCCTAACCCAGTCGCTTAATAACGTGATCATGCTGATCAAGAACCTCCGGGAAAACGTGCCGGGGCATCCGGGAATATTGCTGTTAGTGATCACGGTGCCGTTGGCGATGCTAGCGCTGTTAATCATCTACCTGTATTTCGCCTGGCGAGCGACCTCTTGGATAGTAACCGCTACCGATGTGCAGTATCGCCGCGGGATTTTCTTTAAAAAACACCGGAAGATTCCCCTAGATCGCGTGCAATCAGTAGATGTCTATCGACCCTTAGCTGCTCGTATATTTGGATTGGGAGCCTTGCGTGTGGAGTCGGCAGGGGGGCAAGGCTCGCGGGTAGAAATCCAGTTCCTGGCGAATAAATATTTAGATCGGGCACGCCGGGAAGTAGTAGCCCGGATCGCGGGGCGCACCCTCCCTAATGAGCATTCCCCACAGCAGCGTGGCCAAGGTTTGGCGGGGACTGCGCTTTTTGCCGAGGACGATTACCATCTAGACCAGGACGAGTATGAAGTTTATCGGGTTTCCCCAGGACGCCTGATCGCCTCTGTGCTGTTGACTTCCCAAACAGTCTGGTTGCTACTAATGGCGCTGATCGTGGCGGTTGGCGCCATCGTACTGTTCATCATGGCGGATCTAACTGTGCAGGGGCTAGTCGCGGGAAGCATTATCCCCACCATTATTTCCATTGGAATTATTCCCCTGATGATACTGTCTTATGCCTGGTCGCGTTTTAACTCCGGTTTCAATTTCAGTGCCAATATTACGCACGACGGTATCCGGGTCACCTCGGGTCTGCTCGCTCTCAAATCCCAGACCTTGCCGCCGGGGCGGATTCACGCCATCCGGTTTATCCAACCGCTACTGTGGCGACCCTTCGGCTGGTGGCAAGCCGAAGTTACCCTCGCCGGGCATGGGGTGGAAACCAGTGGCTACCAAAAGAAGCAAGCTGCCGATAACCTGCTGTTACCAGTAGGAACTTTGGAGCAAGCAAAAATAATTTTAGACATGGCGATTCGAGATCTAGGGATTAACGAGGACGCAGAAAGGGAAAAGCTGCTGCAGGAGGCTTTTGACGGTACGAACTCGGATTCGGAAGCGGTTGGATTTTTCACTGCCATTGCTAAAAAAGCCCAGATACTAGATCCTTTTGCCCGTACTCGCCGCGCCTTCGCGGCCACCGACACCGTGCTAATCTACCGCGATGGGTGGCTACGGCGCAAAGTTACCCTTGCCCCACATGAAAGGGCACAATCGGTGACTACCAGTGCCGGTCCCCTGCAGCGGCATCTGGGACTGGCAGGGGTGCGCCTAGATTTGGTACCCGGCACTGCCGCAATGAAGGTTCCGCACCTAGATGCACAGGTGGCAGCTCAGCTCGCCAGTGATGAACTGGCGGCCTCGAAAGTGCGTTCCCAAGTGGAGCCGAATGCCCAGTGGGCAGAGCGCATGCTGCAAACCCTGCGTCCTAGCATGTAGCACGTTTGGCAAATGTGGGCAGGGAGGCTAGGTTTTTCCTCTCTCCGCCCAGCACGGGAATAAGTTTTTCCTCCTGCCCAAAATCCGAAAAGGCGTTGCCTTTCCGGATTTAACGCCCGCCTAACCGACTCGGATAAAACTTATTCCCGTGCATAGTGGTGGGGCGGGAAAGTTTTCAGGAACCGATCTTATTTCGCGTTTATTACCTGCGCGCCGAGCGCTGACAGTGACATCGCGGGGAGGCTGGGTTTTATCCGAGTGGGTGCGGTGAGCATAAGAATTCGGAAAACGTCGCTACGTTTTCCGAATTTCTTGGGCGGGAGGAAAAACCCAGCCTTCCCGCACACCGGACTAGCCTAGGCAGGCGGAAAAACTTTTTCCCCGACCTAAATCGGGCAGGAGGGAAAATCTAGCCTCCCCTCAAAGTGAGCGGTCTTTGCTAGTCGCTTAATCGAGCGAAAGGTGAGGCAGGTTTGGCGCTAAAGTTCCCGGAATCAGGTACTATGGCAAGCCGTATGATTGTTTTTGGGGTGAGACGGTATGGAACAGTTTGAGAATAATGTCTTTGACACTGCATTGCTGCTCGAAGGTGGGGGAATGCGGGGTAGTTACACTGCGGGGGCAATAAATATGCTCTTGGAGTCAGGAATCTACTTGAATTATGTCGCCGGAATTTCCGCAGGTGCTACCAACTTGGTGAACTATTTGGCGCGTCTTCCACAGCGTTCTAAACGCTGCTTCATTGATATTAGCACCGACCCCGATTTTGGCGGATGGAAAACAGCAATAAAAGGTAAAGGGGTTTTCGACACTCACCACATGTACTACGACCTGACCGAACCTGGGGGAATGCTCGAGCTGGACTACGGGCGTTTTACAGCAAATCCCGCCGAATGGCGGGTAGGGGTATATAACGCGCAGCGTGGAGAGGAACTATATTTCTCACGCAATCAGGTGGATTCGGAGCAAAAGCTGACCCACGTATGCAAGGCCTCGGGATCGATGCCTATAGCTACCCGAGTTACTTATATTGCCGGTGAGGCCTGCATGGACGGGGCAATAGGTCCCAGTGGCGGAATTCCTTTGGACGTGGCGCAGGCAGATGGATACGAAAAGTTCCTGGTTCTGCTGACCCGTCCGCGGGAATATGTTAAAGAAAACCGCTTACCTGATTTGGCATACCGCTGCTTGCTAACTCGTTACCCGAAGGCTGCTCAGGCGGTCATTGAACGCCCTATCAATTACAACCGGACCCGAGCCGAACTAGAGAGGTTGGAATCGGAAGGTAAAGCTTATGTGTTTTATCCGCAGCATATGGGGGTGGCGAATTTTGAAGATAATCCCGCCAAGCTGGAAGAGAATTTTTCCGCTGGCTACCAGCAGATGCAAAGTGAACTCCCAAAGGTCAAAGAGTTTTTAGGACTCTAAAATCGGGCAGGTTTACTGACCTAAATCTGGTGGTGAACGCGCAAAACTCTGTGGCACCGGGATTCTTCCAGGGGCGAATACTAAGGGGCGCAGCGGGAACTGTCAGAATTCTAACGTGAGGTTATGATTAGACGGTGAGAGATAGTTGGCGGGTGTTCACTCGGGACTTGAAGCGGATTATTGCGGTTCCGCTTTCCCTAATTATCGTATTCGGTATCTTGGTTACCCCAGCCCTTTATACCTGGCTGAACATTTTGGCTTTTTGGAACCCCTATGTGGAAACGGGAAATCTGCCTATTGCGGTAGTGAATAACGATGCGGGAGCCTCCTCTGCGCTGACCGGTAAGCTCAATGTTGGTGACCTCGTAGTCGAACAATTATCAGACAATGACCAGCTCGGCTGGCAGTTTACCGATCAAGACACTGCCGATCACAAAATCAGAACCGGGGAAGTGTATGCAACTTTCGTTATCCCGAAAACCTTTAGCAAAGACTTAGTCGATATTTTTAGCGGCAAACGTAACCAGCCGACTGTCGAATACCGCGTCAATGAAAAGAAAGGCGCTATTGCGCCCAAAATTACCGACGCCGGAGCAAACGAACTCGATATTCAAATCACCTCAGCTTTCCGGGGAAAAGTCGGTGAAGCCATTGCGCAGGCTCTGCGTGAGGGTGGTTTAGAGATCGACGCGAGTATTCTTGGCGCTGAAGGAAGCACTCTGGATGCCTTGGGCGGTATCAACCGGGATCTCAATGATGCGCAAGGTGCCTTGGACTCCGCCAATACCTCTTTGGCGGGTTCCTTACAGACTATGAAAAAAGTCCGGTCTGCGCTTTCTGCAGCTGATCCGGCATTGGCTGATGTTTCGGCGGCTTTGCAAGATGCCCAAGGCATTCTAGGAACGGTGGTATCCGATGCTTCCGAATTTGCTGTAAAGGCGGGACAAGCCAGTATTAACGCTCAAAAGGCGCTCAATGAGTCCTCGGCGGCGGCTAATTCAGCGGTGTCTAATGCAGCGAATAAACTCACCGAAATGGATTCGCAGCTGCAGTCAGGAATTAAGAGGGCGAATGATTCAATAACGAAAATGCGTGATCAGATTGCGGTTTTGGAAAGATTCCCGCAGACGCAAAAGCTTGCTACCAAGCTGAAAACCCAGCTGGATGAGATGGAGAATCTGCTCGCTGTGGTCGGGAAAACCGGGTCAGACGCGGCAAAGACCGCCGAGGATTTAAAAACGCTGATGAAATCCTTTGACCAGTCTCTATCCGATGCGCAACGCAACGCCACTGGTCTACGTGAACAGTCCGCTAAGGCCGCCTCTGCGCTAAATGCCCGGGTGACGCAGCTGTCACAACAGCTGGGAGCCATTAAATCCGCGGTGAGTGTTGCGCGGATTTCTCTTAGAGAGATTTCGGCGCTGACCCGCGGCGTTGATGAGCAGATTGTTAACACGCAAAATGTGCTTGACCAGGTGCAGGGGGACCTAAACGGGTTGTCTACTACGGCTCGCGGAGCGCAAACCGATGTGGCCGCGCTGGCAACCGCCCTCCGGACAGGCACTTTGAAAACAGTTATAGGCCTGGATTCAACTAATATTGGGCGCTACCTGACCGCGCCGGTGAAATTCGACCAAAAGACACTGTTCCCCATCAACTCTTATGGCTCGGGAATGGCAGCTATGTTCATCAATCTTTCTATGTGGATTGGTGCACTTATTCTGGTCATTATTTTCCGAGTAGAAGTCGATAAAGACGGCTTTGACTGGTTGAGTTTGCGCTCGGCTTATCTGGGACGATTTATGCTCTCCGGTGCGTTGTCTATCGGGCAGGGGTTGATTGTTAGCGTGGGCAGTTTACTGTTGGGAGTGAAAGCGGCCAGCGCTCCCGCTTTCATTGCTACCTCCATGCTGATTGGGCCGTGTTATTTGGCAATTATCTATGCCTTGGCCGCTGCATTCAGTCACGTGGGGCGAGCGCTGGCAATCTTGCTGGTAGTGTTGCAGATTCCCGGTGCCTCGGGTATTTATCCGATCGAGCTCATGCCCAGATTCTTCCGCCAGCTTTCCCCGATACTCCCATTTTCTTACGGCATTGATGCAATCCGAGAAACTATCGGCGGGTTCTATCACGGGCGTTACTGGCATGTTATATCCGTTCTATTACTCATGAGCGTCACGATGTTCCTCCTGGGGTATTTGGGCAGGCGGCGTTTCGGTTACTTCACCCAATTGTTCTACGACGATTTGGCTCGCACTGAACTGGTAGTGAATGAAGACGTTCAGCTGCAAAGTCGCGGTTACCGTTTGAGTAACATCATTGCGCTTCTGGCTAACCGGAAAGAGTTTTCCACCCGGATTAAGCTGCGGCAAGAGGGGTTCAATGCCCGTTATCCCGCTTTGATTAATGGGCTGAGTATCGTGGGGATATTAGGACTGGTAGTACTAGGTATGATTTCCTGGATAACCTCCGCCAGTAAGTCCGTGCTCCTGGGAATACTAGCTATTTGGGGAGTCGCTATTATTGGAACCTTAGTTGGCGTAGCCGTGCTGAAAAGCTCCCTAGAACGAGCAGAGAGGCTGTCGCATTTGACGCAAGATGAACTGTTCGAATCTCTGGCTCGCCAGCGACAAGTAAGCGCAAGCAAAACTGCGGGTAGCTCCAAGGGCCTGAGCGGCGGAAAAAACTGGGGTAGCGGGGAGCATCGCCTCATAAGAGCAACACCAGCGGCAGAGACGACGGAGCAAAGCGGAGACAGGTCGGCGAGCGAAACCGATGCCTCGGCAAGTAGCGAGGAGACACGATGAACGAAGTATTTTTTATCATTCGTGACGACTTCCGTCAGATTCGCAGCAGTATCATGGTTCGGATTTCCATAGTTCTATTGATTACCGTGCCTTTGTTCTTCACCTGGTTCAACGTGCTGGCCACCTGGAATCCCTTCGCAAACTCGGGAAGACTGCAGATTGCCGTTGCCAGCACCGATGAGGGTTACACCAGCAAAATCCTGAACGTAAAAGTCAATGTGGGAGACACCGTACTCAAGGAACTGGCGGTAAATGACCAGTTTGATTGGGTATTAACCAGCGAAGATAAGGCATTGGAAGGGGCGCGCTCGGGGGAGTATTACGCGGCAATTGTATTGCCCAAGGATTTTTCTCACTCCATGTTCACGTTCTATGCTGGCGGGGCTGCCCCCGCAAATATCACGCTGTACACCAACGAAAAGAAGAACCCGCTTTCAGCAAATCTCACTAACCAAGGCGCGCAAGGCGTCACCGCGAAAATTAACACAACTTTTTCGCAAACCTTGGCTGAAGTAACCGTAGGAATCGCTGAGGACGTGTCCGATTACCTAGACACTGCCGACACTCAGGTAGCTCTGGATCGGTTGAGCAACCACCTCGAAACCCTTTCTGCACAGTTAAATTCGGGGGCGAACACATTCAGTTCTTTGTCTACCTTGATAGGTTCGGCAGTGCCGCTAGCTACCGGAGCCAAACAACTGGCTGCGGGGGTACAAGACTCTTTCGAGGGGGCAATAGGGTCCACCCTCGATTCCGGGGGCAAAAGTGCCCAGGGCAGCGCCAATCCCTTCGCGGCCATCTCCTCTGAGCTGGATGATGCGGTGAAGTTGGCAGGAAGTAATCTTGCCAACCTGCAAAAACAGTTGGATAAATTGCTGGATTCCGCCAATAGCACCACCCAAAGCAGTGCTGCCACCATCGAAGAGTTGCAGACTCTGCTAGATAAACAAATCGCTGGCTTCCAACGTACGCGGGACGCCCTTGAGCAGGTACTGAGGCCAGGAGGGGCAGATTGGCAGGGGGACAAGCCTGCGGTTGACCGGTTGCTGGCAGATATGGACGCGGCGATTGCGCGCCAACAAGTACTTTCGGAACAGCTGGGCGCTATAGCCGCTGACCTGCGTCGAGGAGGAACTCGCGATTGGGAGCTGAGGCAGACGGCTAAACGTTCCATAGCAGAAGCAAAACAGGCTATTGACACCGCTCGATCCAATTATGAGAAAAACTTGCATCCAAAAATAAAAAGCCTACGGGAGAACCTTGAATCTGCCGGAGAGAATGTGGAGGTTTTCCGTTCGCATCTGCAGGCGGTGCAAGCCGACCTGTCGGAAAGTTCAGGTGGGATGATCGAGACTATGCGCCGCTCCCAAAAAACCTTGGACAATACCGCTAAAAAGATGCGGGACGGTGCCAGTCGCTTGAACCAAGCGCATGAGCAGATTACGTCCGCCCAGGCAAAAGGAGGCTTGAACCAAATAGCCACCACCTTGGGAGCTGACCCCGAAGGTTTTGCCCGTTTGATTTCTTCCCCCGTAGCGGTAGAACGTAAGGCGGTGTTCCCAGTCGCCACTTTTGGGGTAGGTATGACTCCACTCTTTACCGTGATCGCCCTGTGGGTGGGGGCGCTCCTAGCCGGGGTTTTTCTGCGCACTGACGTTTCTGCGAATGTAGGTAAACGCTACCTGGACACGATTGCAGCCCGAAAACCTGCAGATACTTCCGATGATCCAGAAACGGATGAGGGCGAATCGTCTCGCTCAGAAGAGGCAGACACGAAACCTGACGAACCAGAACCGACTTCGGGTGCGAAAGCGACCACGAAAGCCACCGCAAGAAAACCTCTATTCACCGGAGCTCAAGAGTACTTGGGACGTTACTTTATGTTCTGGATGATTGGGATGGCTCAATCCACATTGCTTATGCTCGGGCTGATTGTATTCGTGGAAATCGAACCAGCGCACCCCTTCCTGCTGATTATGGCGGGATGGGTAATTTCTACCGTCTTTACCAATATCGTTTATACCCTGGTGGTAGCACTTGCCAATGCCGGTAAAGCCTTAGTAGTCTTACTGTTGGTACTACAGATTTCTGCGGCTGGCGGAGCCTATCCGCTGGAACTTTTGCCGCAATGGTTTCAAAACATCAGCCCCTTGCTGCCCGCCACTTATGCGATTAACCTGATGCGTTCGGCTATCGCTGGGATTTATGCAGGGGACTTTGCCTATAACCTGCTGATAATCCTGATATTCCTTATTCCAAACCTGGCTCTCGGGGTGGTTTCGCGACATACGATTGCGGGACGGATCCACGACACCGCCCAGAAGATCGAAAAAACGAAAGTCATGTAGCCCGGACAGAGTGAGCAGGGAGGCTAGGTTTTTCCTCCCGCTCTGTGCGCGGGGGAGAAGTTTTTCCTCCTGCCCAAAAATTTGGAAAACGTAGCGGCGTTTTCCAAATTTTGCGCCCACCTAGCCTGCTCGGATAAAACGTCTCCCCCGCGCAAGGGTCGCGGCTGGTACGGGATTCCCGCAAGCTACGTACTGAGCGTGCAGGGGCGGATTTATGCCGTAGGGTAGGCTGCGGGCGTTAAATCCGTGAAAATGCCAGAGCATTTTCCGGATTTCGGGGCGCGAGGCAAAATCCGCCCCTGTGCGCGGACGAATGCAGGAGGAAAAACTTATTCCCCGCCTCATTTCAGGGGGAGGAAAAACCCAGGCTCCCCGCGCCCTGCTAGGCTCCCTACGTCCAGCCCCGCGCCGCCGCACAATCAGCTAGGCAGGTTTTCTACGGCTTGGCGAGTGCGTTGGTCGTAATCCTCCACGCTGTTGACAGAATTTCCCCCCAACGGGGAGGAAACCAAGGGAACCTTCTTGAAAGTCAAAGCCGGATCGTAGGGCATGGGGCGCTGGCCTTTGCGGCGCGCGGTGGAAATGATGGTTGCCACCCAGGCCAGGAGCGTCCAGATCGCTAGCACCAGTAATGCTTTGCCGAAATCTAGCTCTCCGCCGGCAATCGCGGCGCGGATAGTGCGTGCCACATGGGTCATGGGCAGCAGGGGGCTGAGGAACTGGAAGAACTTCGGAGCGGTTTCTACCGGGAAAGTTGCGCCGGTGGAGGTGATTTGCAGGCACAGCAGGATTACTGAAAGGGCGCGTCCTCGATATCCGAGAGCGGCTACGCAGGCTTGGTTGATCGCTACGAATCCGATAGAGGCTAATACTGCTATTAGCAATAATGCCCCGAAATTTTGGGCATCTAGCTTTAGGAATAGTTGCATGCCAGTTACTACCGTAACCGCTTGCAGAGTACCGAAGAGTGTCCCTATGGACATGGAGCGGAAACCGCAACTCCAGAAGCTTTCTTCGGGGTGGCGCCGCAAATCTAAGGCGGGGAAGATCAAGAAGATGGCGATCCCGCCGATCCACAGACATAGCGCCATAAAGAAGGGGGCGAATCCGGCACCGTTATGGCGTACCGGGTTTTGCCGTACCGATTCCACATCAGCAACTCCGCTTGCCGCTTCAGAGACTTTTTTAGCCTGTGTCTGGTCTACGGTGGGTACTTGCTCGGCACCATCGCGTAATCCCTCTTTTAGATTAAAAGCGCCGGTGGTTAACTGGTCGATTCCGCCCGCTAACTGTTTTCCGCCATCGGCGGCTTTTCCAGCTCCGGCGGTTAGGGAATCCAATCCGCCGCTGAGAGCGTTGACTCCCGTGCGTAGCTGCGCGGAGTTTTTGTCTAGGGTAGCGGCTCCGGCAGAAAGCTTTTGTATCCCTTGTTGTGCCTGTTCTAATCCGTTGGCGAGGGCGAATGTACCATCTCGTAAGGTAGGCTTTTGCTGTCCGCTCTTCGTTTTTGTAGTCAGAGCCGTTTGCCTACTCAGTTCCTTTACTCCCTGGTCAGCGGCGTTCAATTTGTGCTTTAACTCTTGCGGATCAACCTGGGAAAGTTTGTCCGCCATGGTCAGTAGGCCTTGACCTTTGCTGATATTTTCGGACAGTTCTTTAAGGGATACGCCTTGTTTCTTGGCCAGTTCACTGAGCAGCTGGCATTGGGGGAAGGTAGGAAGCGCCGCCGGGGGAACCTGTGCGCATTTGTCCGCCGCCTGCTTTAATTCATTCAACAACTCATTGATTTTGGCGGTGTCGATATTGGCTTGCGAAAGCGGGGTTAACAGGTCAACCAGGTCGTTTCCACTTTTAGCCAGTTTGCTAACTTCCGGTTGCATAGCGGCTATCTGCTGGTGAATCTGGGCCACTCCGCCGTCAACTTGTTTGGCTCCGGCCGCTAGCTTCGGCATATTGTGATTTAGCTGCCCCAGACCGGAATTGAGGCTGGAAACTCCGCCAGTATAGGCGGTGATTCCATCCTTTAGTTTCAGGGAGCCGTTGTGAATCTTAACGCTGCCATCAGCTAGTTCTCCTAATCCCACCACCAGGGTATCGGCACCACTCCCTAACTGATCTCCGCCCTCGCTAAGTTGCCCGGCGCCAGAGGCCGCATCGAGGAACCCCTCTTTAAGCGAGCCGGTAGAAAGCAACAGCTGATCGATATATCCGGCAGCACCCTCATTAGATAGCGCCGCTTGGAGAGCTAATGCCGCCGAGGTGGCCATCGTGCCTTGCAAATAGTTCACCGAGTCATCGGTTCGCAGCTCTAATTGAGCCTTTTTTGCGGGGACTTTATTTTCTGGGTCTGCAAGTTTTGCATAAGAACTAGAAAGATTATTGGGGATGAGCAGTAGCGCCTTATAGGTGCCATCTTTTAGCCCGGATTTAGCTTGCGGCAGAGATGCTTTGGTCCAGTCGAAGCCGGGAGCATCATCTTTATAGAGTTCTTTTTCTAGGCTTTCACCCAGTTTCAGAGTTTTGTCCCCATTAGCGCCGATGGCATCGGCTGGTTGATCCAGGTTTACCACTGCGGCTTTCAGCAGGTTGACCCGCTGCATTGGATCCTCATATGCCCAGGTAAACAGGCCGGAATACATCAACGGGATCACCAGGATACCGAGAATCACCACTATGTTGGAAAGAGTGTTCCAACGGTATTTCTTCCCCATTGTGCCTCCGATTTTTCTGGACTCACCTTTTATCTGACCACTTACGATATGTTGGCGTGCTTGCGGCGTTAACTATCGGTATTTTCGGTTTTCTGATAGTAAATAACCTTCCAGCGACACTCCCCGGAAATAGGACGGAACTGACTATCGGAACGATCTGGATCTACTGCCCATAGCTGCGGAGAAATAGTGGGGGCATGGGCGTAGCTGGGGTCGTCTCCCACATCTAAATCCAGGTAGGTGACGACTAGCTCGTCAGCTATCTCCATTCCTTCCTCATAGAGGCGAGCGCCCCCGGTGATCCAACATTTTTGTGCGCCCGTTGCCTGAGCGAGGGCGAGTGCTTGCGGAATCGAGGTCGCAATTTTTGCTCCGCTGGCCTGGTAGTTCTCTTTGCTAGTTAGCACAATGTTTAATCGCCCCGGCAGGGCTCGTTTCCCTAAAGCCTCAAAGGAGCGGCGCCCCATAATAATCGGGCTTCCGATAGTGGTGGCTTTGAAATGTTTAAAGTCAGCCGGAACGTGCCAGAGCATTTCCTTACCATTGCCGATTACGCGGTGCGCGGCCTGCGCCCAGATCATGCCGATCTTCATTTTGCCTCCTAAACCGCGATTGGAGCTTTAATAGTCGGGTGGTGGCGGTAGTTCTCAATCTCGACATCTTCCCACTTATAAGCATAAAGATTATCGGCCGGACGCAAATGTAAAGTGGGGAAGGGGTAGGGCTCACGGGATAGCTGCTCGCGCACCTGCTCCACATGATTGTTGTAAATATGGCAATCCCCGCCCGTCCAAATCAGATCCCCGACTTCCAGCCCGCTTTGTTGAGCGAGCATATGGGTGAATAAAGAATAGGAAGCGATATTAAAGGGAACCCCCAGGAACATATCGCAGGACCGCTGATATACCTGCAAGGACAGGCGTCCGCCGGCTACGTAGGCTTGGAATAGCAGGTGGCAGGGGGCTAATGCCATTTTGTCCAGCTCAGAAACATTCCAAGCAGATACCAGCATCCGGCGCGAGGACGGGTCGTTCTTAATGGTAGAAAGCAGGTTTTCGATCTGATCGATATTGCCTTTCGGGCTGGGCCAAGAACGCCACTGCACTCCGTAAACTGGCCCTAGCTCGCCCTCGGCATCCGCCCAATCATCCCAGATGTGAACCTTTTTTTCCTGCAGAGGACGGACATTAGAAGTTCCGGATAAGAACCAGAACAGTTCCTCCGCAACTCCGCGCATAAATACCCTTTTAGTGGTAATCAGGGGGAAGGAATCCGCCAAGTTATAGCGCAGCTGGGCTCCGAAAAGTGAGCGGGTGCCAGTTCCGGTGCGATCTGCTTTCTCGTTGCCAGAATCTAGGATTTTGGCCAGTAAGTCCTCGTATTGTCTATCTGCCACGCTCTTACCTTTCGCTAGTTGTTTGTCCATATTCTAGCCGGTTACTAGGCAATCTCGCGCTAGGGCTATTGGGAGGCGGAAACGAGGCGAACAGGCGATCCCTAAGACAATATCGCTTTAATCAGCGAAGAAATCTATTTTTTCACTGGAGGAAGTAGCAGGATCTGAAGTTAGATCTATCACCGGTGCCAGCTCTACCATTAGATCCTGGGCGGATATATCGCGTACCGGTCCTAAGGCGGCCTTCAGACCCTCGGCAGTTCGCCGCGCTACCGCCTTGCCGGACAGATAACCTACCCCGGCACCAATCCCGAAAGGAATTAGGCGTCCGGCGATCCGACCGGCAGTGCGCCGGTATAGTTTCTTAGATGCGTATTTCATCAGGGCTTTGTTTACCTGCCCCAAGGTGGGGGAGGAAAGGTTCTTCAGGGAGGTGCGTGCCCAAGCTAGAGTGCTGAGCCCCAACTGATCGGAAACAATCGCGGCGCCCTCTTCACCTAGCAGGCTAGATAGCACTAGGGCTCGGCGTTGTTCCCGATCGGCAGGACGCACTCCGTGCAGGCGGGAGACCCCCAAAATATAGATGGTGGTCTGCACGGCGTAGGCCGCTAGTTCCCCGGCAGTAAGCCCCAACGCCACCCCGGTGCCACCCCCCGGCAGAGCCGCTCCCGCTCCCACTGCAGAGGAAGCGTAGGCGGTGCGTTTAATGTATTGCTTCGTTAATATCTTTTCCAGATCACCGGCATCTGCCTGCGGATTAGCCTTGGCTAGTTGTAACAATTTGTGGTCAACATGTTCACCAGGAATGTCGAGGACTGCATCCACTACTTCCCCAAAACTAGAGGCGTGACGAACTTTGGTCACCGACTCGCGCAGCGCCGCCGCCAGCTGTTTTTGGGAGGCGCGATTCTCGGAGCGAAAAAACTGGGGAGTTTTAAAATCAAACATCTAGGGGTTCTCCTGGCTAACTTAGTAGTTGAAGCGGATACGATTGAAATAGCTTATGGTTATTTAGGGTAGTCGCCTGTGAGGGACGTGGCGAGCCTGAATGCAAATTAGGTACCGTAGAAAGGAAGAACGCTTGCGGGATTTCGAGCTAGAAGTTGAGTATCCGGCCTCGCCAGCACGGGTTTGTCAAATGCTCACTGATCCGCAGTTCTTGGAGTTTCGCTGGAGGCAAATCTCGCAGGTTAAATGTGAAGTCCAGGTGGAACAGGCCGGTAGTGAAACCTTTGTGTCCCGAGCAAAAGTTGACCTGGCGGAGCTAAAAACTCCAGCTACCTACGCGCGGTTACTTCCCGACCAGCTAGAGATCGAAGTGGTGGAGAACTGGCTTAGCAGCCCCTGCCCCGACCGTATTGCTCACGGCGACTTTGAAGTGCGTTTCGGCAAGGTTCCGGTGCAGGTAAAAGCCAAGAGTCTTCTGGAGGCTTCCCCGCAGGGGGCGGAGAAAACCTCGCGAAAGATTTCCGGAACGCTCCAGGTGAATATGCCGCTTATCGGGGGGAAAGTCGAACGGGAACTTCTGTCGCATCTGCAAATTTTTTCTGGGGGAGAAGAAGCAGCTGCGCGACTTTGGCTGGCTAATAACGCTGGCTAAGCGGCTTTCAGTCAGCTTAAAGGCTTAACAAATAGCTCCCGGATTCCGTAAGCGGGCACCTAGCATAGACTGGTAGTCGTGAGTGGGATGCGAGAATTGATCCGCCAATACGGTAAGGATCTATCAGAAAGCGATATCGACCATCTACATATGTTGGTTGGGGACTGGCAGGTACTCTCTGACATTGGCAGTGCTGACCTGATTTTATGGATACCTGATGACCAGGGGCGTTTTGTAGCGATTGCACATGCTCGACCCGGATCGGGGTTTACTATCCATCTTGATGATGTGGTCGGGCTATCAGCTTCTCCGAAACGTTCAGCGATGCTAGCTGCAGCTTTTGCCCCTAATTCTGGGCCAACGGTGCCCGAAGTTCGGTGGGCGGGATCCTATTCGGTGATCGCCAGCGCCCTTCCGGTACGCCATAACGGGCGAGTGGTGGCGGCACTTACTCAAGAGGTAAACATTCAATCTTTGCGGGTTTTTGAACAGCAAGAACAGTGGTTTCACAGAACCGCGAATCTCTTGTGTGAAATGATTTCTGATGGAGTTTTCCCTAATACTGCTATTCCGCCGGCTACGACTCACGGGATGCCACGCTTAATCGATGGTGCCATTAATTTGGATGCTGAAGGGCGGGTGCTGGATCTTACCCCGAATGCCCGATCCTGTCTGCGCCGCCTGGGGGTACGTGAAGAGGTTAATGGGGCGGTTCTGGCGGAACTAATCACCGAAGTGATTCAAGAGCAGACTGAGGTAGATGAGGCTCTACCCGTGGTGGTTATGGGGAAAGCGTCTTGGGTATCAGAAGTAGAATCTTTTTCCGGGATTATCTCTTTTCGGGCGTTGCCGCTAGAACAGGATGGTAAACGGATCGGCGCACTATTGCTGTGTCGGGACGTAACGGAGATGCGTCGCCGCGAACGTGAGTTGATGACTAAGGATGCCACTATTCGCGAGATTCATCATCGCGTCAAGAATAATCTCCAGACGGTTTCTGCGCTTTTGCGTATGCAGATTAGACGTTCGGAATCCTCAGAGGTGCAAGCTGCACTGGGGGAGGCTGAACGGCGGGTGGCGGCGATTGCCCGCGTACATGAAGAACTATCGCAAACCGTGGATGAAACCGTCGAGTTTGACAATATGATCTCTCGGCTGTTGCGGATGGCGGCCGCCATGGCGACTACCGACCAAGCAGTGGAAACTGCTTTTACCGGCAGTTTTGGGATGGTGGATGCCGATGCGGCCTCGGCGTTAGCGGTGGTGATTTCCGAGTTGGTGGCCAATGCGGTAGAACACGGCTTAGGCCAGCGCGGTGGCAAAGTAACCTTGGAGGCTAAACGAGATGGAAACCAACTGGATGCGTGGGTGCGAGATGATGGATGCGGTCTGGGGGATGAGCCTCTAAACGGACTTGGGACGTCGATTGTACGCACTTTGGTGCGCGGTAATTTGAAAGGCACTATTGAGTGGAGTTGTCCCGAACAAGGTACCCAGGTTCATATCCACGCCCTAGTTCAGGAGGCGGTTAATTAGATGGGAAAATCACGTAAACGACGGGGCTGGCCCCAGCTGCCCGCGCCTTTGGCGGGCAAAGTTGTAGATAACCACACCCACTTACCCCTGTGGGAAGAGCAGATTCCCCTGGTAGAGGGGGTGCGGCTGAGTCTGGAAGAACAACTGGAGCGGGCGCAAAAAGTGGGGGTAAGCGCCCTGATTACCTCGGGCTGTCAGGTAGATGAGCTAGCTCCTACCATTCGGGTGAGTCAGGATCATCCCCAGGTGTTTTGCACCTTGGCAATTCACCCTAATGAGGCGGCTTTACATGCGAAGGTGGTAGCTACCGCCCCCGATGGGCAAACTTATCAGCTGCAGCCTTGGCACGATCAATATTCCCTTGAAGAAGCGGTTGAGCAGGTATATGAGGCCGCAACTTCTTCAACTAAAACGGTAGCTATTGGGGAGAGCGGGCTAGATTATTTCCGTACTTCCCCGCAGGGCAGGCAGGCGCAACAACAGGGTTTTCGAATGCATATTTCTTTAGCGAAAGAACTGGGATTGCCCTTGCAGATTCATGACCGGGAGGCGCACGCGGATACTATTCGGATTCTGCTCGAGGAAGGCGCCCCGGAACGGACGGTGTTTCACTGCTTTAGCGGAGATAGTGAGATGGCGCAGGTGTTAGCCGACAATGGTTGGTATGCCTCGATTGCCGGACCGGTTACCTATAACGCCAATGAGTGGCTGCGCGAGGCGGCGCGAGCGATGCCTTCTTCGCTTTTGCTGGTAGAAACCGATGCTCCCTATTTAACGCCCCATCCGCATCGCGGGCAGCCGAATGCCTCCTATATGACGGTGTGGACGGTGCGCAAATTGGCAGAAATCACTGGTTCTACGGAAATCGATATGGCACAGCAGCTGCTAAATAATACCCGTGAGGTTTATGGAGGGGCGGTCACGGATTTCGCTGATTAGGGGATAATTAAAGCATCTTCACAAACCTGGGCTTAGGTATTAAAATAAGTGCTGGTATTCCGATAGTTGTAGGTCACAAACAGGTAGTAATTTTATAACGATCAGGTTACAGTTAGAGGGAAGTTAGAGATATTACCGAGTCATCGGTACCAGCGACACAGTGAGGAACCACGTGAGCAGGAAACATCGACGCACCAGCGCGAAAATGACGGCGATCTTTGCTGGTATCGCCGCCGTCATCGTCTTGGGTGGGGGTGTCGCCGTGGCCAGCGAATACAAGACGGTCACGGTTACGGTTGATGGGGCTAGCCGCCAAGTACAAACCATGAATCGGACTGTGGAACAGGTGGTTTCGGATATGGGAATCAAAGTTGGTCAATACGACCAGGTGGTTCCCGCCCTCGATACTCAGATGTCTCGTAACCAAAAGATCAAAATTGTCCATGCTCGTCCGGTGGTGTTACAAGGAACCAAGGACGCGAAGATTCATTGGGGAGTAGACGACCACGATTCTCCCAAGCTAAAGGCAACTTTCCGGGTTGACGGCAAGGAAGTTAACGGTACCTACCAAGAGGGCGCAGATCCGCGGGTAGCGGCGCAGGCCGCCGGGATTGAATTAGCCGCTCTGGATCGGGTAGTCGTGGAGGAAACCAGCTCCGATGCAGCCACTATCAAGGTTTCTCGCGTGGAGCGCGGGATCACTAAGCAGGAACAGGTTTCAGCTCCTCCCGTTAAAGAAGTAGCAGATCAAACCTTAGCGCCCGGAACCAAAGTCGTAGAGGATGAAGGCAAAGAAGAAGTCACTGCGAAAAGTACTTTCGTCGAAAAAGTTGATGGTGCGGTGGCCTTCCAATCGCCAGAGCAAGTAACTACCCTAGTTAAAGCCGAACCGAAGATCGTGCGGGTGGGGCCGGCAGATACTTCTTCCTCAGAAGAAACTGACTATGGACCCGTAGTGCCGGCGGGACAAGCACAAGAGATCGCCCATGAAAAGGTAATTGCTCGCGGATGGTCTGAAGGGCAGTTTACCTGCCTAGTTAAGCTATGGAACCGGGAATCGGGGTGGAATGCTGCCGCGCGAAATCCCAGTTCCGGTGCCTATGGGATTCCCCAGGCTCTGCCAGCGGGCAAAATGGCTTCTGCCGGTGCCGATTGGCGTACGAACGCCGCCACCCAGATCGAGTGGGGACTAGGTTATATCGCGGGACGCTACGGTGACCCCTGCGGCGCCTGGCAGCATTCAGAACGGGTCAACTGGTACTAGTAAGCTAGAGGGGTGGAAAAAAACCTCCCCGTTAATTTGCTGACCGCCAGCGTGATCCATCAGCTGTGCCACAAGCTTGATATCCGTCCAACCAAACAGTTGGGACAAAACTTTGTTACTGAGCCTAGCGCTATCCGTAAGATCGTGAGGGAAGCGGGCATCCAGCCTGGCGACCAAGTGCTGGAAGTTGGCCCGGGATTAGGATCGCTAACTTTAGGTCTGCTAGAAGCCGAAGCCCAGGTAGTGGCTTGCGAGATCGATTCGCGGCTCGCCAGTTTTTTACCGGCAACTATTCGCGCTCACGCCCCGAGCGCTGCCAATAACCTGTACTTGATTCAAAAAGATGCATTAAAACTAGTCCCGGCAGATTTAGCGGGATTAGCTAGTATTGCCGAGGACGCGAAGGAGGCTGGGAATGAGGGCGGGGACAGCATCTCGGTTGCGTCCTCCACCTCAAGTAGAGATTTTTCCCCCACGGTTTTGGTATCTAATCTGCCCTATAACGTAGCAGTGCCCGTATTGCTGCATTTATTTGCGACTTTCCCCAGCATTGAACGCGCCTTAGTGATGGTGCAAAAAGAAGTAGCCCAGCGTCTTTGTGCCCGCCCCGGCACAAAGATCTACGGGGTGCCGAGCGTGAAAATCGCCTGGTACGGCAGAGCACGGATGGGATCCGATATTTCTCGGCGCGTTTTTTATCCGCAACCGAACGTGGATTCGGCGCTGGTAGAAATTACTCGAAAAACCCAACCCGGCTTGCCCTCACCAGGAGTGGATAAGGCCGCGTACACGTCAGGTGAGGCAGCATTAGGGACACAGGCGGGGTCAACAGCGCCACAAGCAACTGAGCGGGAAGCAGTTTTCAATCTGATTGACCAGGCATTTGCCTCCCGGCGCAAGATGCTGCGGGCAGGACTCAAAACTTGGGCTCAGCCCTTAGCGGCGGTTCCCCTGCTAAAAGCCGGGGGAATCGATCCTACCCAGCGCGCAGAAAACCTGGAGATCAAGGATTTTGCGGTACTTGCCCGGCTGCGGAAGGCGCTACTTGCAGGTTTTGAAAATCTAGCGGAGAGCGTGGCAACTCCCAGTGGGCAGCTAAGTACAGTACCCACCACGTTACCGAGAGCCGTGCCGGATAGTGACGGTACCCCGAGAGGGAAAACCGGCATTGCCAGCGCGAACGGTAAAATCAATCTGGCTTTGGCTTGCGGTAAGTCTCTAGATGGTTACCACGACCTCGCAACGGTATTCCAAGCGGTGAACCTGCGAGAAACCGTGAAGATTACTTTGCGGCCCCGCGATATTGAGTTGCAGACGTTTTTTAGCGCGCCCCCCGGGGCGGTGGGATATGACAGTGCTCGTGATCAAGAGGCGCTTGCGGACTTAGATCCGCTTAACAATCTCGCAACCCGGGCGTTTATGCTGGTAGCCTCCCGTTGTGGTTACCAAGGGGGAGCTCGAATCCAGGTGACAAAACAGGTACCGGTAGCAGCCGGTATGGCGGGCGGATCTGCTGATGGGGCAGCGGCATTGCTGGCCGCTAACCAGGTACTGCAAGCCGGACTTAACCGAAAGGAATTAGCCGAACTAGGAGCAAGCCTGGGAGCGGACGTGCCCTTTGGTCTTTATGGGGGAACTTGTTTTGGGGATCGTCATGGGGATCGGATTACCCCCTTGCCGCCAGCAAAACCCTTACACCTAGTGGTCGCGGTTTCCCCACAAACTCTGCCTACCCCACAAGTTTTTAAACAATTTGACCAGCAGGAAGCGGCGCGCGCTTCGCTTCCAAAACTAGCGGATTTAGCTGCGCTGCTAACGGCAGTTTATACCGGGGACTTTGCGGCTTTAAGCGAGTTAGTTTTCAACGATCTGCAACTGCCGGCGTTGAAACTGCTTCCCGAGTTAACCGCAACTTTAGAGGCGGCGAAAGAGCAAGGGGCGTTGCCCTTTATCTCTGGATCTGGCCCCAGCGTGGCCTGTCTGGTAGAAACCGCAGATCAGGCAACTAAATTGGCGACCTCATTGGCGCAGCTAGAGCAGGTTGCCTATGCCTTGCCGCTGGCTTTTAGCGCTGATGACCCCGATATAGCTGGAAAGCAGTGGTTAGCGTGAGCGTTTTTCTAGCCGGAACCCATGAAGCCGGCGCCCTCGCCGGACCGCGCCGTCTCCTGGAGGGAATAACTGTGAGCTTGTCTCCCGGGGATCGCATCGGGATTCTAGGCCCTAATGGAGCGGGGAAATCGACGCTATTGCGTCTGCTTAGCGGAACTCAAGAACCCGATAGTGGCAGTGTTACCTATGCCCCTGAGGTAAGTTTTGCGAGCCTTTCTCAACAGCAGAGGCTCGATCCCGCTCTTACAGTGAAACAAGCAGTTCACGGCAATATACCCGACTACCAGTGGGCATCTAAGCCGCATTTGCGGCAAATCGATGAGGGAATCCTGCCGGATATAGATCTGGAGACCAAATGTGGGGAATTGTCTGGGGGACAGGAACGCCGGGTAGCCCTGGCATGTACCCTGGGCAAAGATGCTCCTATTTTGGCTTTAGATGAACCCACTAACCATTTAGATGTAGAGGGGGTAGCTTGGCTGGCTGACTACCTCAATAACCGGGTCGGATCCGCAAACGGGGCACTAGTGGTGGTTACCCACGACCGGTGGTTCTTGGATGCAGTTTGTAACCGGATTTGGGAGGTAGTTCCCGGAGTTGATCCCGGATATGGCCGGGAGCAGATTCCCGGCCACGTGGAGGAATATGAAGGCTCCTATGCTGCCTATGTGCTTGCCCGAATGGAGCGGGCCAGACAAGCCCAAGTGGCGGAAGAAAAACGCCAAAACCAGTTGCGCAAAGAGTTAGCCTGGCTGCGGCGGGGAGCCCCGGCGCGTACCTCGAAACCGAAGTTTCGCATTGACGCTGCTGAAGCCTTGATTAGCGATGTTCCCCCTTTGCGTGACAGCGTAGAGTTAGTGCGCTTGGCGTCAGCGCGCCTCGGAAAACGAGTGATCGAGCTAGAGGACGTGTCCTTTTCTTACCCGGGATCAAAGCGAAAAATCTTGAATCAAGTTACTTGGCGACTAAATCCCGGAGGGCGAGTAGGCGTAATCGGGGTTAACGGCGCGGGTAAATCCACTTTGCTGGGGATAATGAGCGGAGAACTTACCCCTAGCGCCGGCAAGGTTAAACGCGGAAAAACCGTACAGTTGGCCACCTTGGAGCAAACTCCCGAAATCCCTGGTATGAATCCCGATTTACGAGTCGTGGAAGCAATTTCCCAGATTAAAGAGCGAATCCAGTGGGGGGAACAAGAAATAACTGCCGCCAAACTGGTAGAAAAACTAGGGTTTAGTAAAGAGCGCGCCTGGACGCGGGTAAGTGATCTCTCCGGTGGGGAAATGCGGCGGTTGCAGATTGCTTCCCAGCTGCTGGCAGAACCTAATGTACTAATCCTGGATGAACCTACTAACGACCTGGATACCGATACTTTGGCGCAGCTAGAGGATCTGCTCGATTCTTTCCCCGGTACCCTGGTGGTGGTTAGCCACGATCGTTACCTGCTGCAGAGGGTGACCGATTCTCAAGTGGCACTGCTGGCAGACGGTACTTTAGCGGCGCTGCCCGGCGGGGTGGAACAGTATTTGCAGCTGCGAGCCACCGCCCAGAAAACCGCAGGCGCAGGTAAGGGGACTAACGCCAATAAGACCAGCGGTGAGGATAGCGAGGCAACTAACAAGCAGGCGCAAAAAAGCGGGGCGGAGATTTATCGGGCACGCAAAGAGCTTTCGGCGACTGAAAAGAAACTGGATAAGCTGCAACAACAGCTCAAGCAATTAGATCATGAGTTAAGCGAAGGGGCAGCCGATACTTCCCCGGAGGGATTAGCGCACCTGCAAAAACTTAATCAGCGCCGCGGCCAATTGGTTAGTGAAGCCGAAGAGCTGGAAGAGGCCTGGTTGCACCTGTCAGAAACTTTGGAATAAGCCGGGGTTGTCCCGGGTGCCCCGGCTGGTAGCTAAAAACAGCCCGTAGGGGGAGAGGTAGTTGAAAAGTCGCCGGCTTAGCGCAGAGGGCGCACCGGGGTGCCCTCGAAAGGTAGCAATAATCGCCGCAACAGGCTAGATAATTCTTTTCTTTCGTCCTCGTCCAAAGGAGCTACTAACTCTGACTCGCGCTGCAGCAGTTCCTTGAGCGCCGAATCGACCCGCGTAACCCCCTCTTCGGTAAGAGTTACCAGCACTGCCCGGCGATCATGCGGGGAAGGGGTGCGTTTGACTAGCCCCTTTTTTTCTAAGCGGTCAATCCGGTTAGTCATCGTGCCGGAAGAAACCAAGAGTTCCTGCAACAAGGTGCCCGGGGTTAAAGAATAGGGGGCGGCGGCGCGGCGCAGCACCGACAAAACATCGAACTCCCACGGTTCCATACCTTGAGTATTGAAGGCTTCTTTACGCGCCAAATCCAAGTGGCGAGCCAAACGCGCAACTCGCGAATAAACCTCCATAGGAGATACATCCAGATCGGGACGTTCAATCTGCCAAGCAAGGACGATACGGTCGACTTCGTCAGTGGCATCGGAGGAATTATTCTGTGAAATCACAAGCTAAGTTTACTTGAAGTCGAGACAATGGTCTATGTCTGATTGTCATGAATATGGTCACGAAGTTAGGTTTACCTAAAATATGGATCTGGACACAGAAAATGGGTGCTTTTGTCGTATTTTTTATTTTTACTCCCTGGGGTTCTAATGCCGGTTAGCTCTCGCTTTTCCTGTTGGCGTGGAGTTACTTCCCGGAACTGGGGTGGCAGAAAGGTCGGCAAAGTAATTCGGAACAACTGCAGGGGAAGGGGCGCGGTTTTAGGAAACTTTTTCGAATGTGTAAGATAGAGGAAGTATTCCGCCCTGGTGTATAGGTAACACGCGGGCTTTTGGTGCCTTGAGAGCCGGGTTCGAATCCTGGGGGCGGAACTGGCATTTCGAGTGCCTACTATTTCCAATCCGGCTACCTGTAAGGGGTCAAATCGTGGAAAATACGCCGTCTGCAGCGATTGTTTTAGCAGCTGGTAAAGGTACTCGGATGAAATCTGCTCGTCCTAAAGTTTTGCACCCCTTGGCAGGTAAAGCACTATTGGGGCATGCTTTGGATGCGGTTGCTGCCTTGGATCCCACCTCATTATGTGTTGTAATCCGCCATGAACGGCAAGCAGTTGCCCAGTATGTTAACCAGTATTATCCACAGGCAGTCTTAGCTGATCAAGATGAAATTCCGGGAACCGGGCGGGCGGTGCAATGCGCTCTCGATAAACTGGCGCAGCAGGGTGAACTAACAGGTACCGTGGTTATCACTTCGGGTGATGTGCCCCTGCTAGAAAGTTCTACCCTGGAAAAATTGCTGGAAAGCCACCAGCTATCCGGTAATCAGGTGACGGTGCTAACCACCCAGGTACCAGACCCCAGCGGATACGGGAGGGTAATCCGTTCCGATTCGGGCGCAGTAACCGCCATTATCGAGGATCGTGACTGCAATGAAGACCAACGCAGTATCCGAGAAATTAATGCCGGGATCTATGCCTTTGACGCCCAGTTCCTAAGCCAGGCACTTTCTGGCCTCGGTACCGATAATGATCAGGGCGAGGTGTACCTGACTGACACCATCGCCCTGGCGGCTAGTAACGGGCGGGCAGGAGCCTATCTGATCACTGACTATATGCAGGCCGAAGGTTGTAATGACCGGGCTCAGCTCGCAGGATTACACCGCGAATATAACCGGCGGATCCTTAACCAGCTGATGAAAGCGGGGGTGAGCATCGTTGACCCCGAAACCACTTGGATTGAAAAAAGCGTCAAGATTGCTGCCGATGCCCTGGTTTTGCCCGGATGCGATTTGCATGGAAACACGGTTATTGCTCCCGGAGCGGAGATTGGCCCGTTTACTTCCCTCACCGATGTAAAAGTTGGGGAGGGCGCGCGGGTGCGTAGGTGTGATTTACGGGCGGTAAATCTTGCCAGCGGTTCCAACCACACATGCGAAACCAATCTCTAAGACGCATGAGGACTTGTACAATCAAAATAACGGTATGGCGATTTTAGCCGAAAATGAAAGGTAACACGCAATGACGGGGATTAAATCTGCAGGTCAAAAACACCTTTTGATTGTGCCGGGACGGGCATACCCCGAACTTGCCCAAGGAATTGCTGAAGAGCTCCATACTGAAGTGCTACCTACCGTTGCCTATGACTTTGCCAATGGCGAGATTTACGTACGTTTCTCGGAGTCAGTCCGGGGGGCGGACTGCTACGTGGTGCAATCCCATACTGCACCTTTGAACAAGTGGGTAATGGAACAGATGATTATGGTGGATGCCCTCAAACGGGCATCGGCAGCGCGCATCACTGTAGTAGCGCCCTTCTTCCCCTACGCGCGACAAGATAAGAAGCATCAGGGACGCGAACCAATCTCTGCCCGCCTAATTGCAGACCTATTTAAAACTGCTGGAGCCGACCGGTTGATGAGTGTCGACCTGCACGCCGCCCAGGAGCAGGGATTCTTTGATGGGCCGTGGGATCACCTTTATGCGCAGCCGGTGCTGATTGATTATGTTAAACGGCGGGTAGACCAAACCAATTTGACGATTGTTTCTCCCGATGCCGGGCGGATTCGGGTGGCAGAAAAATGGGCTAATAAGCTGGGAGGCTGCGAACTAGCTTTCGTGCATAAGACTCGGGATACCACCCGTCCCAATGTGGCAGTCGCTCACCGGGTAGTAGGTACGGTTGAGGGACGCACCTGCGTTCTGGTTGATGATCTGATTGATACTGGCGGCACTATCGCGGAAGCGGTGAAAGTGCTACTCCATTCGGGGGCAAAAGATGTGATTGTGGCGGCCACGCACGGGGTGCTGTCTCCGCCTGCCGCAGAGAGGCTTTCTACCTGTGGGGCTCGTGAAATCATTGTTACCGATACCCTGCCGATTTCGGCAGATAAGCGTTTCCCGCAGCTAACGATCCTGCCAATCGCGCCCCTTCTGGCCAGCGCGATTCGGACTGTGTTCGATGATGGCTCCGTGACCGCCCTTTTCGATCAGGAATAGTATTTCCCGGGCAATAAATGTGAGTTGCCAAACCTTTAGAGCTTCCGAGTTTACCTGACCGGGTGGGGACTATATCCTAAAGCTAGGTTGCCTCGGCGAGGGCGCATTTGCGCCGTTATCGACGTGGCCGTGGGGAAACCCACGTCCTCCGGGGTTCCGCAAATATCTGTAATCCTAAGGAGGAGCGTAAATATGGCTTCAGAGCTATCTGCACAACTACGTAATGAAACCGGTAAAGGCGCAGCGCGTCGTGCTCGTCGCGCCGGCCAGATTCCGGCGGTACTCTATGGGCACACCGTAGAAGAAAACCTGCACCTTAACCTGCCGGGACACGACACTTTCCTGATCGTAAAAGATAACCCGAACGCGATTATTAACCTAGACATTGACGGGGAAAAGCACCTGGTACTGTTAAAGGAAATCCAGCGTCACCCGGTACGCCGCGATATTCTGCACATTGACCTGCTAGCGGTAAGCCGCGACGAAAAAGTGGAAGTGGAAGTTCCGGTTACGGTTACGGGCGAGCCTGCCCCGGGCACCGTGGTCAACCTGGAAATCTTCGACCTGCCGGTACAGGTATCTCCGCTGGAGATTCCCGAAGAAATCGTTATCAACGTCGAAGGCTGGGAAGAAGGCCACGTACTACGCGCTGGCGAGCTAGAGTTGCCTGCAGACGTAGTCACCACTTTGGATGACGATCACGACGTACTCTCGATTACTCTGCCCGAAGAAATGCCGGAGGAGCCGGCTGCTGAAGAGGGCGAAGAAGGCGAAGAGGCTGCTGAGGAAGAAGCTAAGGAAGAATCCGAAGAGTAACCACTGCTTTTATGGTTCGGGGAGGGCGGTAGCCCAGCGGAGATGGGGGGGGGGGGGGGCGGGCCCCCCCCCCCGAAACCAATTTAGTGGGGTAGGACGTTAATTTGGGGGTTGAAATGGAGTCATCTTGGCTGGTGATTGGCCTGGGTAATCCAGGAGAAAAATACGTGGGAACCCGCCATAATGCCGGTCATCTGACGATTGACCACTTGGCGCAATCCCAAGGAGAACAGCTACGACGCCATAAAACTGGCTGCCAGGTAGCAAGCTTACATCTGGGCATACCAGGCAGTCCTGGACCTACGGTGCATCTGGCGAAGCTGGATTCCTATATGAATACCTCAGGAATTCCCACCGCTAAACTGGTGAATTTTTTTGGAATCGATCCCACCCAAAATCTGCTGGTAGTCCACGATGAACTCGATTTAGTGGCTTACGATTTACGGCTTAAACGCGGAGGAGGTGAAGGCGGACACAACGGTCTGCGCTCCATCAGTCAGAATCTGGGAACTAAAGATTATGCACGCCTGCGGATCGGGATCGGTCGTCCTCATCCGAGGCAAGATCCCGCTGATTATGTGTTGTCCCGTTTTTCCCGCGGGGAGCAAGGTGCCCTTAACGAGGCTTTAGAGCGCGCTGGACAAGCGATAACCGAAGTGGTGACCCAGGGTTTTGTCCGGGCGCAGCAGCGTGTGAACTCTCACGCTATTTAGTACCGTTAAATTGGCAGCTAACCTAGTTATCGGCTGAGGCCGGGCTGATCTTTACCTTCGCTTCTTTCGCGTCCAAGCCCGGCAGCGGCCCCGCATCATGCCCTAATTGGGCTTGCAAATCAACCAAACTAGCCAGGGTGGGAGATAGTAGAGCTTCTTGCACATCCGGAACCAGGGGCAGTAAATCCATCTGCACCTGGCAGGCAAGCCCTAACCCTTTCGCAATTGCGGACTTATCGGCACCGCTAAAACCGGAGTAGGGCTGATAAGTTGCTTCGCGAGGATCAGAATCTAACTGGGCAACTAGTTGTTGTATCTGGCGCAGCAGCAGGGGAGTGACCACGTTAGAAACCAGGTTTTTTAACTGCACATCCTGGCTTTGCGCAACGTTTTTCTCGATATTAAATCGCAGGGAATCTAGTTGTTTAATACTGCGGGAAATCTGGTTTTTTTCCTGCTGACTTATGGGTGTTTTGGCCCGCTTCTGTGGGGTTTTGGCGGCTGGGGTGGCGCGGTGCCACTTACCTTCTCGGTAGCTTTTCGCCTCCAGCGGGGTGGTTTTGGCAGGCGGTAGCGTAAGAGAAGAAGCTGCCGCGATCTGCTTATTTTCTCGCTCCATCGCCACCCCGGTAGCGAATAGTATTTTTGCTAAGTCCTCGGTTTCCTTAGCACGCGCGGTATCCTCCTTGTCGCCCTCACTAGCTGCTAGCTGCTGGCGCGACAGTAAAGTAAGTGCCCCGGCGTCATTTAAGATATCAGCCTGGCAATTAGCCAGTTTATGGACTAAAGCTTGCCCATTTCCGGGGACGCGATAGTCGGCAGGCTCTGGCAGGGCCTCTGGTTTTTCTCTGCCCGAAAGTTTCACTTCCTGGGTGGGCCAGCGTTGCCCCAGGACTTTACTGCGGGCTGTGAAGTGATTTTTAAAAGCCGCTAACTTTGGGTCAGAGCCAAAAACAGTTTCGATGCCACTAGCAATCGCTTCTTGACAGTAACTGGCACGATAGCGTGCCATCTGGGTTAGGCTTGCGTTCACTGCGTCGCCGGAACCATCATCAATCCGCACCCCGCAGCCAGAAAGGCTCAGCGAAGCAACTAATAGCCCAGTAAGGGGAACAATCCAGGTTTTCTTCATCAAAGTTAAGTTTGCCACGGGTAACTTGTTTTTTGAAATGATAAAACGGTAAGGCGAACAAGAGACGAGGAAAAATGACTAAACCTAGAACCAAGTTGGAAAATGAACTTGTTGATCTGCTGCGCCCAGATTGCGAAGCGGCCGGCCTTTACCTAGAGGAAGTATCGCTAAACCGAGCCGGGAAATACACCCGCCTGGTGGTAACGGTAGATTTACCGCGCGGACCGGGCGCGGTGAATGAAGAACAGCTATCACAAGTAACTTTGGAGATTTCCCGGCATTTAGATGAAGCTGACCCGATTAAAGGAACCTATAACCTGGAGGTCTCTACCCCGGGAATCGAGCGGCCCTTAAAGGAGGAACGCCAATTTTCTAGGGCAATTGGACATCGGGTAAAAGTGAAAAAATGTGATGGTACCCGCGAAGAGGGTAAGCTGGTGGATACAACAACTGAAGACATCGAATTGGAAACTGCCACTGGCCGGCGCACTATCGCTCTAACAGATATTGCGCACGCCCAAATGGTGGTGCAGTTCTAAAGCTCGTAAGGAGCATCATGGATATTGATATGGCCGCTTTACGGATGGTAGAGGCGGAGAAGGGCGTCAGTCTCGATACCCTTATGGCTGCTATCGAAGACGCTTTACTAAAGGCGTACCACAATGCCCCGGGAGCACTTGAGGACGCGCGGGTAGAAGTTGATCGCAAAAATGGCCATGTAATGGTGATGGCAGCGGAAATCGATGAAGACGGCAATAAGATCGGCGAATTCGATGACACTCCTTCGGGGTTCGGACGGATCGCTACTACCACTGCCCGCTCCATTATTATGCAGCGGCTGCGGGAAGCCGAGGATGAGCAGGTACTGGGCTCTTTTAGGGATAAAAAGGGCGAAGTGGTTTCCGGGATTATCCAGCAGAGCCGAGATAAAGATGTCGTGGTGGTAAAAGTTGGCGAATTCGAGGCGGTTTTGCCGAAAGCCGAGCAGGTTCCAGGCGAGCAATATCGCCACGGGCAGTGGATCCGGGCAGTAGTAGTAAAAACTATGATGGGTGAAAAAGGGGCACGGATCGAGGTTTCGCGTCGCCACCCGGATCTGGTGCGGGGGCTATTTTCTCGGGAAGTCCCCGAGATTACCTCGGGTGATGTGGTGATCGAGTCGGTGGCGCGAGAAGCTGGCTACCGTACCAAGATTGCGGTGCGTTCTACTCGTCCTAATATCAATGCTAAAGGGGCTTGTATCGGGCCGATGGGACGGCGGGTACGAGCCGTGATGAATGAGCTTAACCACGAAAAAATCGACATTGTCGACTATTCCGAGGACGTGGCTACTTTCGTCGCTAATGCGCTCTCACCTGCGCATGTTACGTCTGTCACGGTAGAACCCGCCGAGCATGTATTGGCACATGTGGTGGTTCCAGATTTCCAGCTATCTTTAGCTATCGGCAAAGAAGGACAAAACGCGCGTCTAGCTGCTCGTTTAACGGGAGCGAAGATTGATATTAGGTCTGATATGGATCTTGAAACCGCCAGTGAGGAAGTGCAATAGCCGATTTCTATGTGCTCGCCCTACTGTAGGTGGCTTCGGCTTATTGCAGTCAAGGCGCTAGTATAGATATCGGAACCTAACTTTGGTTGCAATGGACGCACCGGTTCTAGGCCTTGCCTGACCGGTGCTTTCTTGTGGCTAGGCTAGGGTCGTTTAAGTAAGGTTACCGGCATCTACCCCCCAGTGGATGCCCGATACAGGAAAGCAGGGTTGGAAGCTGATGGTCACCCGATGAGCAACCAGCGATGATCTGCCAATTTAAGCAATAGCCTGCTCCATGCTGGGCAGGCCAGCAAGGAGAATTGTGGCAAAACTTAGAGTTCATGAGTTAGCGAAAGAGCTCGGAACCACTTCGAAAATTGTGCTGCAGGCACTAAAAGAGTCGGGGGAGTTCGTTAAAAGCGCGTCCTCGACTATTGAGGCTCCGGTGGCGCGGAAAATGCGAGAGCATTTTGCCAAGCTAGCGGAAGAGGTCGAAACGGCAGCACCCAAGGTGAAAGCGGCAAAGAAGAAAGTCGCTAGTTCCGTCGCTAAAACCAAAGTCGCGAAGGCGCGGGCGGCAAAGGATGCGAAACCAGCTGCCCCCAAACCGGCGGATCGGGTCGAGCCGGAAAGTGAGGCGGATAAGGCACAGCCGGAGAATAAGAAGGAAGCGCCTGCACCTGCTAAAAAACCTGCCACTAGCGCGGCGCCTAAACCAGGGCCGAAGCCGGCTGCTAAGCCGGCTGCGAAACCAGCCAAGGCGAAGGCATCAGAGAAGTCGACGCGTCCCGGTCCTAAACCCGGTAAGACAGGCGCTAAACCTGGTCCTAAACCAGCTCCGCGTCCGGGCGGTCCGCGCCCGGGTAATAATCCTTTTGCTTCAGCGCAAGGAATGCCACGACCGGGCGGTCCGCGCCCAGGCAATAATCCTTTCGCCTCTTCACAGGGAATGCCGCGTCCCGGCGGCAGCTCTGGGCAACGTAAGAACTCCGGTCGGGGTCGTCCCGGGCGGGGAAATCGGCGTGGCTCCAGTGCCACTCCGAATGTGATGCCGGCGCATTCCGCGACGGCTCCGATGATGGATCAACCGGCTCCCTCCCGTGGTCAGCGTCGCGGCGGAGGCGGGCAAGGCGGTCCTGGTGGTTCGGGCGGTCCGGGTCGTCCCGGCGGTCACAAGATGAATAACCGTGGTCGCGGCGGTTTCGGTGCCACTCAGGGGGCATTCGGTCGCGGTGGATCCTCGAAAGCTAAACGCCGTAAGTCCAAACGCGCGAAACGCGCCGAGTACGAGCAACAAACCGCTCCCAAGATTGGCGGCGTGCAGGTTCCTCACGGGGATGGCTCTACGCCTTTGCGTCTGCGTTCGGGGGCTTCACTAGCGGATATGGCCGATCGGATCGATTGTGATCCCGCATCCTTGGTTACCGTGCTGATGACCTTGGGGGAGATGGCTACCTCTAACCAGTCTTTGGACGAGGATACATTGATGACCCTCGGTTCGGAACTGGGATATCAAGTACAGGTAGTTTCCCCCGAGGACGAAGACCGCGAACTGCTGGAATCCTTTGATATTGACCTGAAAGAGGAAGAGCAAAGCGATGAAGAGGACGCCTTGCCGCGTCCTCCGGTGGTTACGGTTATGGGTCACGTTGACCACGGTAAAACCAAGCTTTTGGACGCGATTCGCGATACCGACGTGGTGGGCGGAGAGCACGGCGGGATCACTCAGCATATTGGTGCTTACCAGGTAAACATTGATATGGATGATACTCGCCGCGCGATTACCTTCATCGACACCCCCGGTCACGAGGCGTTCACCGCTATGCGTGCGCGCGGGGCGGAGGTTACCGATATTGCGATTTTGGTGGTAGCTGCTGATGACGGGGTAATGCCTCAGACAGTGGAGGCAATCAACCACGCTCAGGCCGCTAATGTGCCGATTGTGGTCGCGGTCAACAAGGTTGATAAGCCGGAAGCCAACCCGGATAAGGTTCGGGGGCAACTGACCGAATACGGTTTGGTGTCTGAGGAATACGGCGGCGACGTAATGTTCGTGGATGTTTCAGCTAAACAGCGTAAAGGAATCCACGAATTGTTAGAAGCGGTGCTGCTGACCGCGGATGCTGCTTTAGAGCTGAAAGCTAATCCGGATGCGGCAGCCCGCGGGGTAGCGATCGAAACTCGCCTGGATAAGGGACGCGGCGCGGTGGCCACCATTTTGGTGCAGCGCGGTACCCTGCGCGTGGGCGATTCGATCGTGGTGGGCTCGTCTCATGGACGCGTGCGCGCTATGCTCGACGAATACGGTAACCAGGTTGAGGAAGCCGGCCCCTCATTCCCCACGGCAGTGCTGGGACTTACCAGTGTCCCGGGAGCAGGTGACTCTCTGCTGGTAGCCGAAGATGAACGTACTGCCCGCCAGATTGCCGATAAACGTCAGGCACAGCAACGTGCTGCTCAACTGGGCAAACGCCGCAAGCGGATTTCGCTGGAAGATTTCAATGCTGCTTTGGAGCAGGGCAAGGTAGATACTTTGAACCTGATTTTGAAGGGCGACGTCTCTGGTGCGGTCGAAGCTTTGGAAGACTCACTGCTAAAGATCGATGTGGGCGAGGAAGTACAGTTGCGGATTATTCACCGCGGCGTGGGCGCTATCACCCAAAACGATATCAACCTGGCCAGCGTGGACAACGCGGTAGTTATCGGCTTCAACGTTCGCCCGGCGCAGCGCGTAGCCGAATACGCTGATTCTGAAGGCGTTGATATGCGGTTCTACAACGTTATTTACCAGGCGATTGAAGATGTCGAGAGCGCTATGAAAGGTATGCTCAAACCCATTTACGAAGAAAAGCAAATGGGTATGGCAGAAATCTTGCAAGTGTTCCGCTCTTCCAAGTTCGGTAATATCGCCGGTTCGGTGGTGCGTGAGGGTCTGATCAAGCGCGGCGCGAAAGCTCGCTTGGTGCGTGACGGCGTGGTAGTGGAACCGGAACTGCAGATTTCTTCTTTGCGGCGCGAAAAAGACGATGTCACCGAAGTTCGCGAAGGCTTCGAATGCGGTATTTCGCTCGGATTCAAAGAAATCAAGGTCGGAGACCAAATCGAAACCTGGGAAATGGTGGAGAAACCGCGCGATTAGCATTACTGGTCGGTTTTCCGGACGCCCTGATTGGGTGTCCGGAAAACCGCATTAGGTAAAGGAGTTTTCATGGCTGATCAGGCTCGCAGACGCAAAGTAGAAGAGCGGATTCAAAATACGGTGGCGCGGCTTTTAGAACGGCGCATCAAAGATCCACGCATCGGTTTCATTACCATCACGGATTGTAAAGTCACCGGGGATCTGCAACATGCCACCGTTTTTTATACGGTTTTCGGAGACGAGGACGACCGTAAGAATACCGCGCGTGCGTTAAATAGCGCGAAAGGCTTGATCCGTTCGGAGGTAGGTAAGGCGCTGGGAATTCGTCTTACCCCCACTATCGAGTTCGCGCTAGATGCTCTGCCCGAACAGGCCGCCAGTTTCGAGGAGAAACTGGCTAGTGCCCTGCAGTCTGACCAACAGCTGCGGGGAACTTCGCAGGCGGCCTCCTATGCCGGGGAAGCTGACCCTTATCGCAAGCCGCGGCAGAAGAAGGTTTACGAACCAGAATCACCCGTGCCTACTTTCACCGAGTTTACGCTTGGCGATGAGGACGCAGCTGCGGGAGAGACAACCGCTGAGGCTGCGGAATATCCGGATAACGGGACTAAAGATTTCCCAGAAGATTCCGACTTAGAAAGTTAAGTAACCCAAGTGCTAGACGCGCTTAATCAGGCTCCAGATTTTGCTCCCGCGGGCGCAGATCTGCAAGTTCCTCGTGCCGATAATACTGCCCCTGCTGGGGTAATTGCGGTTGATAAACCCCTGGGGGTTACCAGTCATGATGTAGTGGCGCGCCTGCGCCGCTTGGCGGGAACTCGCAAGGTGGGACATGCCGGAACCCTAGATCCGGCGGCCTCGGGAGTGCTAGTTGCCGGGATTGGGCGGGGAACGAAACTGCTGCAATACCTGCAAGGACAAAAGAAAACTTATGTTACCCGGGTGTGCTTCGGGGTAGAAACCGATAGCGAGGACGCCGAAGGCACCATTACCGCGACCCGCGGAGCTACGCTAGCGGATCTGGGCAGTCTAGAAAGTGCGCTTTCCTCTTGGCGCGGACAGGTAATGCAGGTTCCGAGCGCTTTTTCTGCTCTGAAGATCCGCGGTAAACGGGCAGCGGATCGAGTACGCGCCGGGGAAGAAGTCCGGATGGAGCCCCGCCCGATTACTATCTATGAACTACTTAGCCTGGGCGAGCCGAAAGCGGGTGAACTGGCAGGTACACCGGTGGTTTACCAAGACCTGCAAGTTACTTGCTCGGCGGGTACCTATGTTCGCGCCCTCGGAAGGGATCTGGGAAACCAATTGGGAGTAGGGGCGCATCTGGTGGCGCTGCGCCGCCTTCAGGTCGGCTCCTTTAGCGTTAGCGGCGCTGCCAGATCCGATGTGCCTTATAACGCCTATAGCCTGGCTGAGTTATCTGGGTTGGTAACGGCAGGCGGGGAACTGCCGGTAGTGAGCCTGGAAGACATCTGCCAGCATCTGTTCCCCAGTTGCCAGGTAACCCCCGAAGTTATCACCGCTTTAGGTTATGGCCAGCGCCCGAGAATTGACTCTCAGCTTGCGCACGATCTTGGTATTAATCTTGAGAACACGTCTTCACCAGGAAACATATATGCTTTAACGGATTCTTCGGGTAGTCCAATCTTTTTGGCGCAACAAGCCGGATCTTTTTGGCGCACTGTACTCAACCTGCATCCATCGGTTGATTAGATAGATCTCGAGATCTGAGGAACCTAACTAGAGCTTGCAACTTTTATATAGCTGTCGATGTGCACAAGAGTAAAAATTTAACCCTTAACTGCTCCTTCAGTCATCCCGGATATGAAGAACCGCTGGAGACAGAAATACAAAATTACCATGGGTAGTGCTACCCAGACTGCACCTGCTGCTAGAAGGGTAGATCCTTGTGTGTACTGTCCTTGGAAGAACGCTAGTCCCAGGGGAGCCGTCATCACTTGTCCTGACGGTGACATTATTAAGGGGATCAAGAAGTCGTTCCAAGTCCACATGAAGGTAAGAAGGATCAACGTAATTAAAGGTGGTACTGCTAAAGGAACCAGAATGGAACGCAAGATACGTAGATTCCCAGCACCGTCGATACGTGCTGCCTCTATTATTCCCGGATTGAAGTTTCGAAAGAATGCCCGCATCCAAAAAGTTCCAAAAGCAAGCGACTGCGCGATTTGTGGCAAAGCGATCGCCCAAATGGTATCGGTCAATCCTAGCGAACGAAAATCATAATATAACGGCAAAACAATGGCTTCTGTAGGAATCATCAGTCCTAGTAGGAATACAAAGAAGATGATTTTTTCCCCACGAGGTTTCAAAATGGCTAGGGCATAACCACTCATTATTGACAGAACTAATGCGATAAAAACAACTATGACAGCAATACGGAATGAATTCCACATGTATTCGGAGAAATGACCGCGGTGCCAGGCGCTTACAAAGTTCTCAGGATGGAACCAGGTAGTATCTCCTACTTTTTCGGCTGATAAAGCGAGGTATACGACATAGAGGATGGGGGTTAGGGTCAACACGGTTGCTAGCAACAGCAACGCGAAGGCGATTACTCTTTGTTTCGTCGAACGCATAGTTATTCTCGCTCTCCAATAAGGTTTACACCTAGGTTGATCAAGAAAATAATAAGGGTCAATACAACAGCTAGAGAAGAAGCTACTCCTACTTCTCCTAGCCGGAAGGCGTGGTTGTAAACCTCATAAGAGGGGACAGAGGTAGAAGAACCTGGACCGCCTGAAGTTGTGATGTACACGAGGTCGAAGGTTTTTAAAGCTGCGATAATTGTCAACGTTAGAGACACAACGATTTCTGCGCGTATTCCCGGAAGCGTTATATAAAAGAACTGGCGAATAGGGCCAGCGCCATCAATACGGGCGGCCTCGTAATAGTCTTCTGGGATCCGCGTCATCCCAGACATTAGCAGTACTGTAACTAGTCCAGTGGATACCCAGGTGCCAATAAAACCTACAGCAATCAGAGCAGTATTAAAATCACCTAGCCAACCGCGAGTAATGCTCCCTAAGCCTATTAGGCGTAAGGCGGAGTTGATAAGTCCGTTTGGCGCATAGAGTTGGCGCCAGGCTATGGCTAGAACCACCATAGCTATCACTTGTGGCAAGAACACAACGGTTCGGAAAAAACCGGTACCTGGAGCTTTTGCTCGGATTAATAGAGCTGCTAGTACCATTCCAAGAGCCAAGGGGATTATGGCGTAGAAGATAATTAATACCACCGCGTGCCCAAAGGAAGATAGTAGTACGGGGTTAGAAAACAAGGTGCGATAATTGCCGAAACCTGCCCAATGCGGATCGGAAAGGCCATCCCATTCATAAAGAGAAAACCCGAATACCCGGAATATGGGGTAGAGCATGAAAAGGCTATAGAGAATAATCGGAGCAGCTAAAAGTGCCCAGGCGCTCAAACCTGTTCTGCGTCTTGCTCGTCTTTTCTCCCGGTGATATTGCTTCACTGGAAATCATCTCCTAGAGGAATATTAAGCTCGGGAGCCGGTAGGTCGCGGCTCCCGAGCCTAATAAACGAATTTAGCGTTGTATGGCTTTGGTGTAGTGCCCCTCCATAGTTTCAATGAATTTATCCGGGTTGCTTTCGCCAGCTAGCAGGCGTTGTAAAGCTGCTCCTAGATCTTTATCCATAGTGGGGGAGGCATAGTTCATATAGGGAAGAACATTTCCCTTGGTGGTTAGCTCCTCAAAAGCAGTAAGGACATCCGCGGTAACATCGGTTTTGTTGCCAACATAACTGGCAGTGTCATTGATGGGGACGTTACCGGTTTCTGCCAATATCTTCATAGCATCTTTGTTGGTAATGAAATCTATGTAGGCAGCAGCCACGTTCTTATCTTTTGCTTTGCTAGAGATAGTGAAAGGTAGACCAGTTCCTCCTGTGGTCTGTACCTTGTCCATGTTTTTGCTCATGGGTGGCAGCATGAACTTGACATCGTCTTTCATAGCAGCCTGTAGGTCAGGAGCTAGCCAGGAACCTGCGATCAGGAATACTCCCTCTTTTTTGCTGAAAGACTGCCAAACTGAGTCATAATCTAAGCCGTTGAATCCTTCGTTGAAATAGCCATTCTTTGCCCAGGTCTCCAAAGTTTCAGCAGCCTTTTTGTTTCCTTCACTCTTCCAGCTTGTTCCTTGGTTTCCAAATCCTAGCGTGCGGACGGTGTCGGCGTTTTCATTGGCTCCTTGAACAACTCCCCAGACATGAATTCCAGGCCATTGTTCCACGTTGCCCAACATGAGGGGAGTACCACCTTTGTCTTTAATGGTCTGTAAATCTTCGGTGAATTCCTCCCAGGTTTTGGGCGTGTCTAAACCGTATTTTTTAAGTTCAGAGGGTGCGTAGTAGATGCCGACAGATTCTCCTACCTGGGGCAGACCGTATAGATTTCCCGTGCCGAAGTCTTTGCCATCGGCAGAGTATCGAGCGTAGTTCAAGATATCTTTGGAATAATTCTTATCCCATCCATAGGCTTTTGCCCAGGGTTCTAGGGGGACTAATTGTTTTGCGCTAACGAACTTACCCATCATTGAACGGGCATTATCTGTTTGCGCAACGTCCGGGCCATCTTCACCCGATAGCGCAAGAGCAAGTGTAGTAGTCAGATCATCGTATGATTTTGATACTCGCTTAATTTTGATATTTGGATACTTTTCTTGGAATTCTTTATTGAGTTTTTCTATTTGTTCATTTTGTCCGCCGCGGCTTTCTTGATCCCAGACTGTCAAAGTTTGCTCAGGTAGCTTGGATATATCAGTGACTATTTCGGTAGTCTTCTGATCACTAGATTCGCTACTCTTTTGGGGAGCGCAGCCGCCAAGGGCTCCAATACTGAGTGCTGCCATCGCAGTTATTGCTACAGTTCGTTGCCAATGCTTCATTGCATTTCCTTTCAATTTCTATTTTATTATTGGGTCATTTTTTGGTAGAAGATTTTTAGTTCTTGGAAAGTGGGTGTGGCAACGGAAGATCCTGCCCTACTTGCTTGCAAACTAGCAGCATGAGTTGCGAGGATCGTCGCCGGAAGTAGATCCAGATTGGCGCTTAGAGCACAGATAAGTCCAGCAGTAAAAGTATCGCCAGCTCCGGTGGTGTCTTTCACGGTGACCTGGGGGGCAGGCACACTAAAAGTATTGCCATTGCTCAGGTGGGCATAAGCTCCTTCATTCCCCAAGGTAACCAGTACGTCCGTTCCCGCGCTAGCCAGCTTTTTGGCTGCCAGAGCCGGGTTAGGGCAGCCGCTAAGAAGACAAGCTTCTTCGGCATTAGGGACGAAGATATCAACGTCTCCCACTCGGGTGCATAGTTCCGGGTTCTGGGTATCTTGCCAACCAATGTCGGCAATTACCTTGGTTCCGTTGTTACGCCACGACTGTATCAAGGGAAGATTAGTGTTAACATCGCTCAAACCGATTGCCACGAAATCTGGTGGAGTGGTAAGAGAGGGGAGCGGAGGGACGGAAGGTGAGCCATAACTTATTAGCGCACGCTCTTCGTGGTAAGGCAAAGCCACGGTTAGGTTTTGTTGTGCCGTATGTTGGGAATACGCCAAACCTACCTTAGCCTTTGTCAATTCGTGTTCGCAGAGTTTACCAACGAAATCATCGCCGATAAAGCTGCATATTTCGGTGCGCATTCCCAAACGGGCGCAGGCGATGGCCTGATTGGCTATTCCTCCCGGGCTGTACTGTAAGGACTTTGACCAAATCTCCTGTCCTAAAGTTGGTAAAGAACTAAGTCCCGAAAAAGTTATATCCATAAAAAGCGGGCCCGATAGCATCACTAAGGTATCGTCCGCAGCGCTATCGTATTGCTGGAAGAACTCCGAAAGATCACGCATGTGACTATTATTGCACAATAAATGACGAAAGTTGCGTGAATTTGCGTAAATCTGAAAGAAAGTGGGATAAGATTAGGACATGCTGCCACATCAACGTCGGATGCAAATTGCTAGCATCGTGAAGAAAAGCGGGGATATGACAGTTGATCAGCTAGCTCAAAAGCTTCAAGTTTCAACTTCTACTATCCGTCGTGATTTGTCTTTGCTAGACCGAGAAGGAATGCTAACACGGGTTCGTGGGGGAGTAATCGAGTCAGATGCTAATCCCTTCGCCGAGGTAGCAGCGTATGCGCAAGAAGAAAAACAACGAATAGCAAGGCTTGCCTCACAAATAATTCCTGAACGCGCCACGGTAATTATAGATATTGGTACGACTGGTGCTGCGCTTGCTAGAGAGCTGCGAGGGCGAGATTTGGTAGTGATTACCGCCTCCTTGGCGGTAGTAGATGAACTGCGGGGCTCCTCTCAAACTGAGCTAATTGTACTGGGGGGAGTGCTACGTCGATCCTATTGCTCGCTGGTTGGAAACATTACTGAAAATGCGCTGGCACAGATTACCGCTGATTACGCCTTCCTGGGGACTTCGGGAGTGCGACCAGACGGAATGGTATTGGACTCTACTGGTATTGAAGTTCCGGTTAAGCGCGGTATTTTGGAGCACTCGGTAAATACGTATCTTTTAGCAGCTGCTGATAAATTTCCAGGTTCCGGCCTGTTGGATGTTACGTATCTGAAGAATTTGACCGGATTAGTCACCACGGCTCCCCGAGCTAGTCTTCCCAAACAGTCCGAAAAAATAGAGGTGATTTTTGCATGAAATTAGTAATAATTGGGGGTGGAGGTTTTAGAGTACCCCAGGTTATAGAGGTTCTAGCAGATCCCAAAGCAAAACTACGTGTCAATGAAGTTGTGCTGTACGACGTAGAGTCTTCTCGCACGGACGCGATTATGGCGGTTTTAACCGGATCTGGTTTTCTAAACCGGCCAACAAGTCCGAGAGTATCAGCTTGCTATAACCTATCCGAAGCGCTAACTGATGCCAATTTTGTGTTTTCTGCGATGCGTATCGGGGGTACCTGTGGACGTATCACGGACGAGCGGGTCGGGCTAGGTCATGGGGTACTCGGACAAGAAACTGTCGGCGCGGGTGGATATGCCTATGCGCTTCGTACCATTCCCGCTGCCGTCCAATTGGCTCAGATTATTAAAGAGGTCGCTCCTGACAGCTGGACAATCAATTTTACTAATCCAGCCGGGATTATTACCCAGGCGATGCGCCAAATTCTCGGACGCAGGGTGGTTGGTATTTGTGATACTCCAATTGGTCTAATGCGCAGAGCATGCGCGGCACTAGGGGTGAATCAAGACGATGTGGACTTTGACTACGTAGGATTAAACCATCTCGGTTGGCTGCGTACACTGGTGAAAAACGGCGAAGATCTTCTTCCTGGATTAATTGCAGATGATGAGCTATTAGATCATATGGAGGAGGCTCGTACCATAGGAGGAGACTGGATTCGCGCCCTAGGGATGCTTCCCAATGAGTATCTTTTTTACTACTACTTGAACCGTGAATCCTTGGCGCGTATCAAAAAAGAACCTCAGACGCGCGGAGAATTCTTGGATAGTCAACAGCGTGGATTTTATCAAGATGTTTTGGGTAATCCTGAGAATGCCTGGAATATATGGAACCAGTACCATGATGAACGGGAAGCGACTTATATGGCAGAATCTCGTGAGCCGAGCCAGCGCGCAGGGCGACGCTCTGAGGATATAGCTGGGGGAGGCTATCAAGAGGTTGCTCTGGGAATCATGGAATCGCTCACTGTGGGGACCCAATCCCGAATGATCCTTAACATAGGTAATGCTGACTGTGAAGACACAGATCTACTGATTCCAGAATTAAATTCTGAGGCGGTAGTCGAAGTGCCTTGCCTGGTGGATGCAAAGGGTATTCATCCCCAGAAAGTAGCGCCGGTGACTGGGGCAGAGCTAGGGCTAATAACCTCGGTTAAGGCCTGCGAAGAACTAATTATCGACGCTGCCTTACAGGGGGATAGAACTAAAGCATGGAGAGCGTTCGCGTCTCACCCGTTAGTAGATTCGGTGCTAGTAGCCCGCAAGTTACTAGACGAATACTGTGAGAAGAATCCGTTAATTGCTGAGGTATTCACCGAGTAATAGTCCTAGGTTCCTGGTATCCATTTGTTCGCTGGAAAGCAGGGTACTAGATGCTTTGTTGCACTCTCTTGTCCCTGTTAGGCTCTTCGGGGATAGGCATCGTTGAAAGGCAGATAGTAAGAATACGGTACCTGTCCTGAAAGTTAGTAAGCCGAATCGTACAATTTGTTCCTGCCAAAGCCGAGGCAAAAGATATCGCTATTGGCGTCGCCAGTGGAGGGCAAGTGGCGTTCTGTACTAAGTTTACAAAGTAACTAAAGGAGGATCATGAGCGAAGAAAATAAAGGTACTTGCGGATGCGGTTGCGGTTGCGGCGGTAAAGGCAATGGTCGCAAGACTGCGGAAGAAAAACGCACCGGGGAACTGGGAGTGCCGGCGAATGGGCGGCCAGAACTGAGCGTGCGGCAAAGCGAAAAGTAGATCGTGGAAATCTGGACCGACTCCCCGAGGCTGGAAAAAGACCAGCGCACCGTGGCTGCCATCGGGATTTTCGATGGGGTACATAAGGGGCACACCCGGATTTTGAAAACCGTAGTAGAGCGGGCACGGCGCGCGGGAATAAAAGCGGTGGCGATTACTTTTGATCCCCATCCTTCCCACCTGCATCATCCGGACAACCCCACGCTTTTGATTCAGCCACTTCCTGATCGCCTCGACGCGATGGCAGCGCTAGGACTGGACGCCACCTGGGTGGTGCCCTACACCTGGGATTTAGCTAATCAAAGTCCCCAGTGGTTTATTGACCACTATTTTGTGCAGGGGCTGCAGGTTAAAGAGCTCGTGGTCGGCGAAGATATGCAATTCGGTAGAGGTAACCAGGGCAATATTGAGACTTTGCGTGAGGCTGGCCGAACCCAGGATTTCCAAGTTATTGAAGTTGCCGATATTACCGACCAGGCCTTGCGCCGTTATTCCTCTACCCGGGTGCGTGCATGTCTAGCTGAAGGTGATGTGGAAGGGGCAGCCCAGATTTTAGGGCGCAGTTACCGGCTGCGCGGAATCGTGGAACGGGGTTTCCGCCGCGGCCGTCAGCTGGGGTTTCCTACCGCCAACTTGGGAAACACCCAGGGGTTAGCGATTCCCGCCGATGGAGTCTATGCGGGTCGGTTAATCCGTTCAGTACCGGGAACTAACGCGGTGGAGCATCTGCCGGCCGCTATTTCGGTAGGCACTAATCCGCAGTTTTCTGGGGACAAGGTTACGGTAGAAGCGCATGTGCTGGGGCGAGCTGACCTTGATCTTTATGACGAGCCGGTCGCGATAGATTTTATTGCTCATCTGCGAGACATGCTCAAGCTAGAGAGCGTAGAAAAGCTGCAGGCACAAATGGATGAAGATCTGCGGGCTTGCAGTGAAATTTTGGGGGTTCCTCCAGCAGGCAGGGTTGATCCCAAAGAAGTAACTGCGCTCTAAGTCTGCTGGTCGGCAACTGTTTACAACACCATCACGATCTGTACCAATACGATTTTTGCGATGATTCCGAGGGCGAAGGTGGCGGAATATCCGGATTCGCAACGCTCATCGGGGATGGTGGTCTGTACGTGACTGAGGATTGCCGGCTGCCCCACGAAACCGGCAATCGCACCCGCCATTCGGGCAGTCGATAGCCCCAAGAATTTTCCGAGCAACCAGAATGCCACTAGCACTGGCACCATCCCGGCAGCCGCCAGTAACCCGATTTTTATTCCGGTAAGGGAAAAAGCTTTGGCCGCGAAGGCTTGCCCAGAAGATAAACCTACTGCCGCCAGGAATAGCACCAGCCCCATTTGCCGCAACATATTATTTGCCGAGGGCGCGAGAGAGAATACCAACGGCCCCAACCGGTCAATACGCCCTAGTATTAATCCCACTACCAGCGGCCCTGCCGCGGCGCCTAATGCTAGTGAGCCTAAAGACCCCAGGGGAATAGTGATTAACCCTAGCGCCACCCCGGCGGCGATCCCCAGCCCGAATGGCAGATAATCGATAGCCGAGATTTTGTGTTCCGAATCCCCGAAAGTTTTAGCGATATCTGCTTCGCGTTCTACCGGATAAACCACCAGTACCCGATCTCCCAGCTGCAGGCGGGTTCCGGCGGTAGCAAGTATATCGGTATCGCCGCGGCGTACCCGGGTAAGTAATGATTGGAATCGAGCCGGCAAAAACAGATTAGCGACTGGGGTGCCTACTAGGCGGGTATTTGATACCGTGAAGCGGCTAAAGTTCACCGCCGTGCGGTCATTGGAGATATCTTCTTCTATCGGTTTTCCTAGCGCCTGTCCGGCAGTTTTAACCGCATCCGGAATTCCTACCAGGAACGCTAAGTCACCTTCTTTTAGTTCCCCATCGGGGTGAGCCACCCGCATTTTGCCGTCCCGTAGCAGATAGGAAATTCGTAGCCCGCCTTCCGAAGACCCCACGACCTCGGCAATCCCCGGTATTTCCTGGATGCGCCTCGGGTTTTCTACTCGAATAGTTTGGGTAGCTAGCCCCGCAGCGGAAGCGGGATCGGGATCGTTTTTCGCTGGCAGTTTTACCCGCATGAGTGCCGTTACTACCACCATGGTGACGATTACCCCCACCGGGTAGGCGATCGCGTATCCTACTGCCGGCTGGGCGCTTCCTCCCGCCGCATCGGTCGCGGCAGCTAAAGCGGGGGTGGTGGTTAGCGAACCGGCAAACATGCCTCCCAGTAGCGGGGAATTCAGCCCCAAGGCTTTGCCTCCGAAGGCCACAATCAAGGCATAAAGGGCAAGCAAAGCAACTGCCCCAATCAAAAGGGGTGCTTGTTTGCGCAGGTCGCGAAAGAACGAAGCGCCTGCAGCCAGGCCGATAGTGTAGACAAATAGTGCCAGGCCGATGGCAGATACCAGGGAAAGATTCTCCCCAAGCGCCGGGTCGAGGGCGCCAGCGGCAAGACCTACGAATAAGGCTCCGGCTGCTCCAAACTTTAACGGTCCGAACGGGATCGAACCGAAAAGGGTGCCGAGGGCGATCACTAAAAATAGGGTCAATAGGGGAGAAGAGGCGAGTATTTGCATCACCTCTTTAGGATAGCCAGGTTAATCTGCAAAATGCATTTTGCCATGTCAGCTAGCTGGCTCTGGCCAATGTGATCCTTTAGCTTGGCGGGAGGCAAAGAGTAACTGCCGCCAGCCTGCGGACTATTTCTCGCCGGTTGAGCTTGCGTTTTCGCTTTGATCCCTAGCCGCAACTAGCGAGGGGAAGACTTCATGCGCCAGGTTCTCGATTTGGGTTTGCAGTATTGGAGCCAGCCGGTTTTGAAATTCGCTGCGCTCCATGGAGGCTACCGGCTCTAACTGGACGATATAGCGCATCGTTGCCACCCCGTAAATCATGGACATTAGAATTTCGATGAGCGCTTGAAAATTGGTTTCCAATTCCTCATTCACCTCTTGTCCGGAAGCTATTTGCAAAGTATTCAAGACTTCCGCGCCCCCTTTTAACAGATTTTCACTCATATAGGCGCGAAAACGTTGGGTGGTTTCGGAATCGGTAATTAGGGCGCGCATTAGGGCTTTCATTCGATCTTTCGTCAGGCGCTCTTCGTAGAGGGTAAAGGCAAAATCAAGTAGACGATCGGCTATTCCCTCAAGTCCGGGTTCCCATAGCTGCAGGATTTGCTGCAAGGGATCTAGGGGTAAGTCAAAACAATCTCGAAAGAGCCGCTGCTTAGAGCCGAAGTAATAGCTAACCATCGCCGGGTCACAACCCGCTCCCTTAGCAATCGAACGCATCGTGGTGCCGTCGTAGCCGCGGGCAATGAACTGGGATTCGGCAACCCGCTTAATCTGTTCGCGCATTTTCCCGCGCGCTCCCCGCGGCCCCCTCTCGCGGCCAGGGGAACTCTTGGCTGTTTTTTGGGCAGGAGATGAGGCTTTCGCCTTCTTAGCTCCCGGCTCTAAATCCCGAGTGCGCGAATTAGCTAACATTTCCTTTTCGTAATCATCGGTAGCTAATTCATCGTCCCCGGAACTATCTCGGCGGACTCTTTTTTGCCTGCTCGTGCGTTCTCGCTGGTCGTCGCGGTTTTCTCTGGGTTTCGCATTCATAGTTTTATTCTAATTTCAACACCTAGTGAATTTAGCGTTTTCAGCTTACCTTGAGGTGGTGATAACGACTCCGGGAGATGCTATGAGTAAGACAACTGCCCCCTTTGAACTCGCGGGCGGAGATGACCTGTCCTCAAGTAAGGACTCTCATACGCTCAAACTGGGCATCGATATCGGTTCCACCACGGTAAAAGCGGTGCTACTTGCGGGGCGGCAAGTAATCTTTTCCGACTATCGCCGCCACCACGCGGATGTGCGCGGGGAACTGGCCGGCTTGCTGCGCGATATTAACGCCGCTCACCCGGGAATCAGCGTAAAAGCCGCGGTTACCGGTTCCGGGGGGCTATCGGTTGCCGGAGCCATGAAAGTACCTTTCGTGCAAGAAGTTATTGCCGGTACCAAAGCGGTGGGCGATACTCACCCGCAAACCGATGTGATTATCGAACTGGGTGGGGAAGACGCCAAGATTACCTATCTGCATCCCACTCCGGAGCAGCGCATGAACGGTACCTGTGCGGGAGGCACCGGGGCTTTTATCGACCAGATGGCCACCTTGCTACACACCGACGCCTCCGGTCTAGACAAACTGGCCGCGCGCGCCAATCAGCTTTACCCGATTGCCTCGCGTTGCGGGGTGTTCGCGAAAACCGACCTGCAGCCCCTGCTTAACGAGGGTGCGGCGCATGAAGATCTCGCGGCCTCGATCTTTACCGCGGTCGCCACCCAAACCATTGCGGGACTGGCCTGTGGACGCCCGATTCGCGGAAACGTCATGTTCCTGGGCGGGCCGCTGCACTTCCTCCCTAATCTGCGCAAAGCTTATGAGGAGCTGCTCCCCAAAGCCGATAGTTTCTTCACCCCCGAACATGCCGAACTTTACGTGGCCTTAGGGGCAGCCTTAAGCGCTGATAAAGGGGATTCGCGAAGTCTAGAGCAGTTAATAAGCGACCTGACCACCGGGAAAATTGACACTGATTCCAAGCGGATGCGCCCGCTATTTGCGAATGAAGAAGAACTCGCGGAATTCCGTGCCCGCCACGACAAGGAAGTAATCCCGCAACTACCATTATCCCAGGCGCGGGGACGCTGCTTCCTGGGGGTAGATTCCGGATCTACCACGATTAAAGCAGTCGTGATTGACCAGGATAAACGGATCGTGTTCACTCACTATGCTTCTAACGAGGGCGACCCGGTTTCCGCGGCAGTCGAGATTGTGCGGCGTATCCGCACTGAGCTTCCCGAGGGCGCCTATATTGGGCGTGCCTGTTCTACCGGCTATGGGGAGGGGCTGGTGAAAACCGCCCTTAACTTAGAGCAAGGGGAAGTAGAAACTATGGCGCATTTCCGCGCCGCGGAAGACCTGCTGCCCGGGGTGTCTTCGGTGATTGATATCGGCGGGCAAGATATGAAATATCTGAAGATTCGCGCTGGAGCCGTGGATTCTATCTCGGTGAACGAGGCTTGTTCGTCTGGTTGTGGATCTTTCCTGCAAACTTTCGCCGCCACTATGGGAACCAGTGTGCAAAGCTTTGCTGCGGACGCGGTAGCTGCCAAAGCGCCGGTGGATTTGGGGACGCGCTGCACCGTGTTTATGAACTCTTCGGTCAAGCAGGCACAAAAAGAGGGCGCGAGCCCGAAAGACATTGCGGCGGGGCTTTCCTATTCGGTGGTGCGTAACGCCCTCTATAAAGTTATTAAACTCAAAACCCCGGAAGAACTGGGGGAAAAGGTAGTTGTCCAAGGGGGGACTTTCCTTAACGACGCAGTCCTGCGGGCTTTCGAGCTGCTAACTAAGCGGGAAGTGGTGCGTCCTAATATTGCCGGTTTGATGGGCGCCTATGGGGCGGCATTGATTGCGAAACAAGGTGATGACGGCCAGGGGGAATCCACCCTGGCCACCCTAGAGGATTTGGAGAAATTCCAGGTAGAGACCACCCGCAAGACCTGTAGGCTGTGTCAAAACCACTGCCAAATGACCATTTCTACCTTCTCGAATGGGGAACGGCACGTTTCCGGGAACCGCTGTGAACGCGGCGCCTCGCTAGAAAAAGTACCCAAGAAGTCCGCGCTGCCGAACCTGTTCGATTGGAAATACAAACGGATTTTCGGGTATCGCCGCCTGACCGAAAAGAAAGCATTCCGCGGGGATATCGGGATTCCCCGGGTACTGAATATGTACGAAAACTATCCGCTGTGGTTCACCATGCTCACCAAGCTGGGCTTTAGGGTGATGGTATCGGGACGCTCCAACCACGATCTGTTTGAAACCGGGATGGAGTCGATTCCCTCCGAAAATATTTGTTACCCCGCGAAACTGGTGCATGGGCATATCGAGTCCCTAATTAAGAAAGGGATAAAAACTATTTTTTATCCCTCGGTGATTTATGAACAACAGCTGGTGGAAGGGACCGATAACTGTTACAACTGCCCGGTGGTGGGTACCTATCCCGAGGTCATTCGCAACAATATGGAGTCGGTACAAGATAGCGACGTCCGCCTGATCAGCCCCTTCTTGAACCTGGGGAATCGAGAGTTCCTTCCCAAGCGGATCGCGGAAGTATTCGCTGATTGGAACGTGACGGAAGCGGAAGCGAAAGCCGCCCTGGATGCGGCCTGGGAAGAAGATGCCGCCGTCAAGGCAGAGATTCGGGAGAAAGGCCGCGAATCTTTAGCGTGGATTCGCGAAAACGGGGTGCGCGGGATTGTGCTGGCTGGACGTCCCTATCACCTGGATCCGGAGGTTAATCACGGGATTCCCGAGTTGATTATCGGATTAGGAATGGCAGTATTTACTGAAGATTCGGTGCTCGATGGCCGCCTGGAGCGACCCTTGCGGGTGCGTGACCAGTGGGCTTACCATTCTCGCCTCTATGAGGCCGCCGCCCGGGTGGGTGATGAACCCGATCTGGAACTGGTGCAGCTAAACTCTTTTGGTTGCGGTGTAGACGCGATTACCGCTGACCAGGTACAAGAGATTTTGGAGGGGCGCGGAGACGTCCACACCGTCCTCAAGATTGACGAGGTTTCGAACCTGGGAGCCGCCCGGATTCGTCTGCGCTCCCTAGATGCGGCCACCAGGGAGCGGGAAAGCTCCACGGTGCTTACCTATCCCAGTGCCGATCGAATCGGTGACCCCGATGCGGCGCCCAGAGAGTCAGAGGAAGCGGCAGTTCCTACTCGCATAGATCCGGCAGCCGAAGCTGCGGAGGAAGAAGCCCGCCTGGCGAAAGCCGGTCACTTGCAGGTGCGCTCGCAGTTCACCGAGCAGATGCGCAAAGATGGTTGGGAGATTCTGGTTCCCCAAATGGCGCCGATCCAGTTCCGTCTGGCGCAGCCGGTGGTGCGGCGTGCCGGTTTGAATGTACGTTTGCTGGAACATACTTCCCGCGAATCAATGGAAACTGGCCTCAAGTTCGTAAACAACGATTCTTGTTACCCCGCGATTGTGGTGATCGGGCAGCTGATAGAGGAGTTTACTTCCGGGCGCGCTCACCCAGATAAAACTGCGGTCGCGATTTCGCAGACCGGAGGAATGTGCCGGGCAACTAACTATGCATCCTTGCTGCGTAAAGGGTTGCGGGATGCCGGGTATCCGCAGGTGCCGGTGATTGCGGCCTCGGTACAAGGGATCGAGGAAAATCCGGGATTCCAGCTGTCTTGGGCGGAAATCCACCGGATTTTGCAAGCTATCTGTTTAGGTGACATGCTGCAGACCATGCTTTTGCGCATTCGCCCCTACGAGCTGGTGAAAGGCTCCGCTATGGAGCTTTATCGGCGCTGGGATCAGATTATCCAGGAATGGTTTGCGGCTGGAAAATACTCGGCGACTTGGGGCGGGCGTCTCAGCTATTCCCGCTTGATTAAGGAATGTGTCAAAGAGTTTGACGCATTGGCGTTGAACGATGAACCGCGCCGTCCCCGGGTTGGTTTGGTGGGAGAAATCCTGGTGAAGTTCCACCCGGACGCAAATAATCACGCGGTGAGGGTGATTGAGGAAGAAGGCTGCGAAGCGGAGCTGCCTACCTTGATTCAGTTCTTCCATTATTCTTTGGCCAGCGGAAACTTTGAGCGGAATGAAATGGGGCATTCCCGTAAACAGAAGTTAGCGATGGATGCGGGGCTGTGGGCCTTAGAGCGCTACGAGGACGCGATTCGCCGGGCTTTTGAAAAGACTAACGGCAAGTTCGAGATGCACCGGAGAATCAAAGACATGGCGGCGCGTTCTGTCGATATTGCAGGCATGGGTAATCAGGCTGGTGAAGGCTGGTATTTGACCGCAGAAATGGTGGACATGATTGAGCATGGCTGCCCCAACATTATTTGCGCCCAGCCTTTTGGCTGCCTGCCGAACCATGTGATTGGCAAGGGTATGTTCCGGGCGTTGCGTAACCGTTATCCGCAGGCCAATGTGGTGGCGGTTGATTATGATCCGGGTGCTTCGGAAGTTAATCAGCTGAACCGGATCAAGTTGATGATTGCGACCGCTCTGCGCGGCGAGGAAGTTGCTGATGATTTTGAGGATCTGCCCGAGGGCGCGAGCGGAGGCGGCTGCGGATGCGCGTCCTCGTGTGGAAGCGGAGTGCAGTGGAATTCTGAGGTTCAAGTCAGCCCTGCCGGTAGGCGTTCCCTGCCGATTACCCCGGTGAGCGCCGCACGCTAAGACTGGTGAATTACTAGCCGAGGACACCCCGTTGTGACCCCGGTAATACCGATATTAACCCTTATGTCAGCAGCGCGCAGGGGAGTGTCCAGCTTTTTCTGCGCGCATTTTATTCCTGGGAGGTAGGGGAAGTCTCGACTTCAAAAAGTTCCAGGAGGGCGCGGAAAGTATCTTGCCCGTCTAAGCAGGTATCAAGTAGGAATCCTGGTTGCGCTTCGTATTCTTTTAAGCCGCGGTAGTAATAGTACTTTTTACAATCTTCAATAATAAAAGGCACTAGATTGTGTTTTAGGCATTCCTTAAAGGCAATCAACCGTCCTACGCGCCCATTTCCATCCTGAAAAGGGTGGAATTCCAGGCGCGCTCTGTAAATTTATTATTGAAACTTCCGCAGGCGCGTATGCCTAAGACCCGAAAATCTTTACTTCTCACGGCAAGAAAACAGCAAAAAGTAAAGATTTTAAGGGAGTAAGGTAAAGATACGAGTGAGTTTCTGGATGTTTCAAATCAGAATCAGCGCTATAGTTCCTTTCCCTGGAACAGCTGCCTATGAGAACCTATGCGAATGAACCTGATGGTCTGGTTTTTTCGTAGCTGGTGATAGACCACTACCACGTCGAACACGCCTTCCTGTAAATGTAAACCCCAATAGCCGGTGTAAGTTCCCCTTGGGTTGGTTAGCTGATGAGGGTTGTAGGTAGGCGGTATCTCCCCGATTTCCTCAACAGTGTAGATTAGCTCGCGTATTTCGTCTTTGATGTGGGGCTGATGGCGAACTATCTGCTTAAAGTCAGTTTGGAACTGGCGGTCAAAAATGATTTTCATGCTAGGGAGTCCAGAAAATCTGCCGCCTGGTTTGCGTCCTCAAAAACTGCTCCATCTTCCGGATCTTTACCTTCGATAACTCTTTGCGTGTGTGCCAGGGCGTGAGCTGTCTGTGCATTGGGAGTGTAGGTGAGGGCGGGACGGATCGGTAACGCCTGCTCTCGCACCGCTTGCTTTAAGAACATATTGAGTGCGGTTGTCATATCAAGCCCAAGGTCATCGAAAAGCTTCTCGGCAGACCGCTTGGTTTTTAGGTCTGTTCGGAAGTTAATTCTGGTGGCTGTGGAAGTATTCATGCCAATCATCCTATAGTCCGATAGAAGTACTTTGTACTTATATTGTACTCCGAATGCTGCGGTTAGTTAATACCTAGGCGTACTTGAGTTCGTGATTCCCCTCAGATGGCTTAGGTGGTACAGTCATAGCATGAGTACCACGTATGTCGCTGCTGTGGGAGATCGAGGGCGTTTAGTGATCCCTTCGGCGCTGCGTCGCAGCCAAAAGTGGGAACAGGGCACCCAGCTATTGATGTTAGATACCCCAACCGGTGTTATCACCATGACCCAAAAGCAAGCTAAACGGCTAATAAAGAAGCAAATTGGGGCAGGCAGCCTGGTGGAGGAACTGCTGACGGAGCGTCGCAACGCCGCTCAGAAAGAATCTCTCTAATGTTTGTTTTAGATGCTTCCGCTCTCTTGGCTTTCTTGCAAGAGGAACCCGGTTGGCAGCGGGTAGAGCAGGCACTGGGGCAAGGGGTGGTCGGCGCGGCTAACTGGTCTGAGGTTACCCAAAAACTACTCGCTCGTGGGGTTGATAATTCCCTGGCTACTAATTTGTTGTTTTCCTATGGTTTGAAAGTGGAAAGCGTAAGCGAATCTGACGCAGTCGCGGCAGCGAAACTATGGTACCCCGGGACGAACCTCTCCTTAGGTGATCGGCTCTGCCTCGCCCTCGGAAAACGTTTAGATGCCACCGTCTTGACCGCCGACAAAGCCTGGGGTGAGGGCGCGGGTATCGAGCAAATCCGCTAGCTGCCCTTCAGCAAGTTGTCCCATCTTCGGGATCTGTATCTGCGATAACTCTTTGCGTATGCGTCAGGGCGCGAGCTGTCAAAGCGTTAGGTACTGGGCGGCGCGGGGCAGAGGCCAGGGTATCCCACTGGGTAGAGGCAAGGCGGCGTTCGCTGCCGCTGATCAGGTCAAATAAATCCGGTTGCCACCAGCCGCGTTTCCCACGCCCGATACTAAGCGGCGCCACTATTCCCGCCGCGACTAAATCTTTAGCGGCGTTCTCGATAGCGGGACGAGAAACCTTTAAGGCTTGAGCGGCAGAAGCGATAGTGAACATCGGCAGGTTGGGCAGTTGCTCCCGCAAACGGTTAGCGGCCGCATCAATGCGCAGGGCCCGGTGGTGCTCACGGAGGTACCAGGCATCCAGGCGCGCCTTCCAATCGGTTTGCAACTGTTCAACTTGGTTCTTAAGGCTTTCGGAAATGGTGAGCGCAATCTGGCAAGCATCCAAGAATACTTTGATCCACCGATTCACCGCTGATATTGCCTGGTCGCTGCGGGGGGAGGCGAGGTGGCGGTAGGAGGAAAGTGCGTCCTCGTAAAGGTCAGTTCTGGTGGCGAGCGCCAAAGATAGCGGCAGGGTAGCCCCCTGGGTGAGGCCGCGGCGAGTTAAAACAATATGGATCAGCGCCCGACCAATGCGGCCATTGCCATCGGGGAAGGGATGGATGGATTCGAACTGCGCGTGCACCAGCGCCGCCTGTAGCAGCGGCCCGTGTTCTGCGCCATTTAAATACTTGATCAGGTCATTTAGTAAACTATCGAGGCGCTGGGGGGAAGGTGGAATATAACTGGCCGTCAGGGGATGGTAGGAGCTGCCCCCTAGCCAGTTTTGGCTGCTGCGGATCCCTTGCCAAGTTTCCTCGTGGATTAGCTTCTCCTGCAAATCCACAATGTCCGCAAGTGAAACCGTCTCGGCGTTAGCTAATTTGCTGGTTGCGTCCTCTAATATCTGGATATTGCGGATGACGTCCCCGGCGGTGCTGCGCGGATCGGTGCCGCTTTTTTCTTTCAGCTCGGCACGAGCCAGTTCGCGCGGAGCAACCTGTAATCCCTCGATATTGCTGGAGGCGATAGCTTCACCGCGCAGGATTAGCCGTGCCAAAGACTCCATGTCTAGCTGCGAGATTAGCGGGGAAAACGCCAAGATTTTCCGCTCCAATAGGGCAGCGGTGGCGGAGTTTTCTTCGGTAATCACGGCATTTCCCGCCAGCAGGTCAGGGACGTAGGAGCGGTAATCGCCGCTGCGCCGCCCTTCCCGAGAAAACGCAGACAAATTCGTTGCCCAATGCCGCTTTTCGTAATGCCCCATGTGTTCGCCTCCCCGGGATTTAGTCTTCCGCCACCATTGCAGCGGCGCTGCCGTCATTGCCGTTGTTTCCGATATCTCCGGTATCGGCGGTATCGGGGTAAGTCTTACTCTATTTTCGCACTTAAAACGAGGTAATTGCAAGGATAAGACTTATCCTTGCAAAAGTGAGGGGCGGGTGAAAGGATAAATGCTATCCTTACAAAACTTGGGGGCGGTTGTAAGCGTAAGCCGTAGCTCTTCACCGCGAGGGCGGATTTGGGGGTAACCGAACTAGGGGTAACCGAGGATGCCAACCGATTTCGGAACCTTCGGTAAAGCCTCTGTGAGCTCGCGCTAGACTTTAGCCATGACAAAAGATGAATGTTCCCCGCAATCTTTGTCCGAAACACCGCAGGCGCCAGGAAAAACTGTTACTGAGCGAGGCCCGAGCTCACGGATCAAAGCATTGGACGGGATGCGCGCGTTAGCAATAGTCGCAGTAGTTCTCTACCACCTGCGCCCCAGCGTGTTACCTGGTGGGTTTATCGGGGTGACCGTATTCTTCGTGCTCTCCGGGTTCTTGATTACTCGCTCCGTTGCCGGCGCCCTCGATAAGGGAACTTTTTCTTACTGGCGCTATTTGTTGCGGCGTTTTTGGCGGCTGTTTTTCCCGATAGATATCACTATTGCGCTTAGTGCGGCGCTTACCTATCTATTCGCGCCCAGCCTGCTGCTGAAAGTGCAAAGTGACTGTCTACCAGCGACCTTGTTTGTCAGTAACTGGTTTTATATTTTCCGCAACGTCCCCTTTTTCGCGGCGGCAGGGCTGCCTTCCCCGCTCACCCACCTGTGGTTCCTGGGGGTGCTGGCGCAGTTCTATGTGGTCTGGCCACTGATTGTTTACCTATTGCTGAAAGTGAGGCGGGCAGCCCCAGCGATTACCGCGGTCTTGATTTTGGCATCTGCGGCGGCAATGGCGATCTTTTGGATGGCGGGAGAGGACGTAACCCACGCCTACTACGGGCTGGATACTCGTGCCGCAGAGCTACTGATGGGTGCGTTCTTGGCATTTATCATTCCCCAGGTTTCCTCGCCGAGTTCCGGGTTCGCTGCTAAAACTACGGGCAGGGGAGGAATGCCACTGCAGGTGCTGGCAGTCGGTTGCCTCGTTTCGTTACTAGTTTTCGCCTTCTGGGGCAGCGGGGAGATGCCGGCGATGTACCTCGGCGGGTTCCTGCTGGCGGCAATCCTCAGTGCGCTAATAATCAGGGTGACTGTTTTAGAGGACGCGGTCATTTCAAAACTGCTAAGTAACCCGGTTTTTAACTACCTGGGTTCGCGCTCCTTCGCCCTCTACCTGGTGCATTTCCCAATCCTGCTGATGCTGAATCCGGCTACCCGCACAGTTACGCCCTCCTGGTGGCAGCAACTTTTGCAGCTACTGCTAGTGGCAGTTGCGGCAGAAGTTTTCTATCACCTGGCAGAAGCGCCCGCCACTTTGCTAAGTGCCCTTTGGAAAAAACCGGGGGAGAAGAAAGTCGCGAAACTAAAGGCGCAGAGCTGGCTGCGCAAACTCCAGCTCACGGTGTTTGCAGTGCTTTCGGTGCTGTCGCTGGTAGTGACAGCAGTACTGGCGTTTTACCCCGCTAATTGGGAACAGATAGCTAAAAACCGGGCGGTGCAATTGCGTCCCGAACTTGCCGCTACTGCCGCTCCCTCCCCGCAGGTAGAGAAGCATACAGTTAAAGACGAGGACGAGAAAGACAAGGCGCAAGAAAAGCCGGAAGAAGAGCCCAAAGGGATAAAACCGGTGGCCAAGAAGGTTCCCAATAACTTGGACACCACCGGGTGGCAGATCGATCCCACCACCGGTACCTGCAACGCCGACGTCCTTATTATTGGGGATTCGGTAACTGACGAGGCTACCCCGGCGATTAAGAAAGTGTTGCCAAACGCGGTAGTCGACGGAAAAACTAGTCGCCAAATCCAGCGCGGCCCGGAGGTACTTGCTAGATACCAGAATCAGGGGATTCGACCCCGGGTCTTGGTGTATGCCTTAGGCAGTAATGGGGTGTTATACGGCGACCGGCTGGTGCAAAATCTGATCGACACCGCCCAAGGCCGGCCAATGTTCCTGGTAACTATCCGCGATCCTAATCCTTTGCAAGACATCAATAACGAAATATTGAACCGCCTGGCAAACAATAATCCGAATGTAGGGATTATCGACTGGTGGGCGGCCAGCGAAGGACATCGAGAATACCTGGTAGATGATGGCACCCACCCCACCAATGCGGGAGCCGCAGTGATAGCCAACCTCTACAAGCAAGCCCTGTGTGGGCAGTAGGGAGTTAGGCGCAGCTAGGAAACTACTCGAAATTCTCGAGTAGTTCGACTAGCAAGTCTTCGAGCAAGGGAATCTGGGTGTGTTGGACACCGGCTGGATTTTTATCCGAAAATATTAATTGTTGCTAACCGCTTCTAACAGCAGAAAAGCTCTTGTTTTCTATAAATAATTGAAAACGTGTCCCAAAGTACTTGCATCTGTCCCATGGTGTGCCTATGCTTGTGTGTAACGAAAGGGGACACCTTGAAGAAACGCAATGTAATCAATCTGATCAGGTATCACGAAGACAGAAATGAATCTGCATTCCGCGCTGAGGCGTCAGAAATTGCCCGTGACTTTGAGGCTGCCGGTGACGTGGAGCTAGCTGCATATATTATGGCTCTCATTTCGGATGCTAACGCGTTTGTTCCACAAGCTTTGAGGGAGGACGGGGGAGATTTTCTCCGTCGCTTTGAGTCTGCTTCAGCACCGTTGCCTCTCCCGGAGGCTATAGCCATGGACGTGACCGGTGTATGCAATGCGATCTCCCACAATATCGGGGTAAACAAGTTTTTGTTCCAAGGCCCTCCGGGTACCGGGAAAACTCAGACATCTCGCCAAATCGCCAGAATAACCAATCGTGAGCTTTATCTGGTGGATTTTAACGCGGTTATTGACAGCAAACTTGGACAAACAGGTAAGAATATAGGTCGCCTTTTCGCGGAAATAAACGATATGCGACACCCCGATAAGGCAGTGGTTTTGTTCGATGAAATAGATGCCCTGGCGCTTGATCGGGTAAATAACCATGATGTTCGGGAAATGGGTAGAGCCACTTCGGCATTATTAAAGGAACTCGACTCTCTAAATGAACAGGTGGTATTGATAGCTACTACAAATCTTTATGAAGAGCTAGATAAAGCCCTCGTCAGAAGATTTGATTCCATCATTGATTTTGGTCGCTACGGCAGGGACGACCTGTTAGAAATTTCTGAAGTGATGTTGAGCGGATTGTTGGACAAGTTCAAAAATGTGGCTCGCAATGTACGCTTGTTCCGAAAAATCATGAATCAAATGCCGGAGATTCCTTATCCGGGAGACCTTGAGAATATGCTGCGAACCTCGCTTGCCTTCAGTAAACCTGGTGATCTATACGATTATCTGCGCCGTCTCTACTCCCAGGTCTGTCCGGGTAAATCTATCAAGGATTATGCGCAGCTGAGTCGGCAAGGTTTCACCTTGCGAGAGATTGAAGTCCTCTCCGAGGTGCCGAAGACAACTATTTCCCGGGAACTACGGGAGGTGCGTGGTGAATAACCTGCTTCAGCTTAAAGGTCAGTTCCATACCAAGGGCGCTGGGCGGCCGGGTTCGCCCCAACTACCAAAGAATGGGGAAGTTAGTGCGAAACACCTGCTAGATTTGCGTCAACAGCTGGTGGAAATAAAGGATTATTGGCGTAAAAAGCAGATTCCCTTCAATCCCTTGATTAGCGTTTACTATAAAAAAATAACGGCTAAAAGTAACCGAATTCGTCGCTTGCTCGGCGGAGGCAGCTCTAGGGCTAGTAATTCCATTGTGGGAGCCCGCTTCGAGGGTTACTTGGACAACACCCACCATGTAATTACCTATTGCGTCAGTGAAACCATAGTTGATGATTCCATTGATGTTTTGGAAAGCTGCGCAGCAATAGTTGATAAATACGGTGGCAGTATCGATTATGAAATATTGGAGCAAATAAAAAAGACTTTCAAAAAAAAGAAGTGGCCTTATGAGCCGTCTAAGAGCATCTTTTTACAGGTAATCAGGGATGCTTATTTTGCTGAGCGTTTCGGCATACGCACTCAGCAGGAGGTAGTTGACGGCTGGGTAGTTGTAAATCTTTACGATACCGGCTACAGCGATGTTCGCGATTTTCTAAATGGTTTGGGTTTAAGGGTCACGCCTGACCAAGTGCTGGGAAACGCTCTCCGGCTGAGCCCGGATCAATACAGTGTATTGATAGGGAAATATCCCTTCTTGGTATCGATGGCGATTTCCGATATCTCCAAGTTGACTCCCGAAGAGTTCGATGAGGTGGGTATCAATCCTTTGGATATACCTAAAGCGGGTAATGAACCCATCATCGGAGTAATTGATACCCCGTTTGATGAAAATGTGTATTTTTCCGATTGGGTTGAGCCAATAAATCTGATTCCCCCTGAAATTGAAATACATCCAGAGGATTGTGCCCACGGCACAAAAGTTACATCGCTTATTGTTGATGGTCCGAGCCTAGTACCGGACTTGGATGACGGTTGTGGTCGTTTCCGGGTGCGGCACTTCGGGGTTGCTACGGGGTCGCGATCGGATTCGTTTGCATTCATGAGGCGAGTGAAAAGTATCGTGGAACAGAACCGTGACATTAAAGTATGGAACATTTCCCAGGGTTCTGTGCGAGAGGTAGCGCGTAACTTCGTGTCTCCCGAGGGCGCTATTCTGGACGAATTGCAATCTCGTTTTGATGACGTTGTTTTTGTGGTGGCAGGTACCAATCAAACCCATGAAAAGCAACAGAAGATTGGGGCTCCCGCTGATTCGATTAACTCCTTGGTCGTAAATGCAACCTCATTTTCGGGTGAAACTGCCAGTTATTCCCGAAGTGGTCCTGTCTTGGAATTCTTCAAAAAACCTGACGTCTGCGCAGTTGGTGGCGATCAGGATGTCCCCATGTATACCTATGCAGGAAACGGGGGTTCTTGGGTACAGGGGACTTCTTTTGCGGCACCGTGGATAGCGCGGAAAATGGCCTATTTGATGCAGATAATGGGATTTAACCGCGAAGTTGCCAAAGCGCTGATAATTGATGCGGCTGCGAGATGGAAATATCGCGAAGATTCTAAACGGGGATATGGTCAGGTTCCCATTCGCATAGAGGACGTGGTTCAGTGTAAAGATGATGAAATTAAATTTGTCTTGACGGGGATTGCTGATTCCTATGAGACTTATAATGTCGATATTCCAGTACCAGTTGTTAATAGCAAGCACCCGTATATTGCGCGTGCCACGTTGTGCTATTTTCCCCCGTGTGACCGCCGTCAAGGCGTGGACTATACCAGTACTGAATTGGATTTACACTTTGGGCGTATTGATGACAAGGGTAGTTTGATAGCACTTAACAATAATCGCCAAGGTGAAAATGATGATTACACTACTGAGGCTACGGCGCGCAATAGCTACCGCAAGTGGGATAACGTCAAACATATCGGTGAGGTTTTTCGCAGGGGTCAGCGCGGTAGGAAGGCATACGGAACACAGATGTGGGGTTTGAAAATCCGCAAGACCAGCCGGTGGGATAATCCTGCGAGTGCCCCATTTGGAAATCTGCGGTTTGGGATAGTGGTTACTTTGCGGGAAATGGATGGTGTGAACCGTATAGATGAGTTCATTCAAAAGTGTTCGCTGCGTGGTTGGATTGTGAACAAGGTGGATATACAGAACCGCTTGGATATCTACAACGCCGCCGAGGTCGAAATAGATTTTAAAGAATAGCTTTTATCTTTACAGGAAAAATGCGCATCGGAACCCATCTTGCTATCGGAAGCAATTCTTTGGCTTTAGCGGGGGAAGGGGAGAACCGCGCGGCGCAAACAGTCGGTTCGGACTTAGAAGTTACAGTTTGCAAGATAGTGATGATTTGCGAATGGAAAACCTCAATCGAAGGATGGTTAAGAAAAACGGTATGACGAAGAATAGTAAAGCTAAAAAGAGCCTCGGGAAAAGCACTTCTCGGACAATGGTTAAGCATGATTCCGGGCAGTTCCTGGTATTCACCGCTCAGCCCGGCGCGGGTGTTGAAGTGCGCTATGAGGACGGCACGATTTGGCTGACACAAAAGCTGATGGCACAGCTGTTTGACGTGGATGTGCGGACAGTCAACGAGCATCTGAAGACCATTTTCTCTTCCGGTGAGTTAAGCCCTGAGGCAACTATCCGGAATTTCCGGATAGTTCGACAAGAAGGCTCTCGCCAGGTAACTCGCCAAATCCAACATTACAACTTAGACGCGATTATTTCCGTTGGTTACCGCGTAAATTCTATTCGCGCTACCCAGTTCCGGCAGTGGGCAACCGCTGTTCTTCGTGACTTCACTTTGCGTGGCTATATTATCGACCGCGACCGTATGGAGTCGGGCAACATACTGGGGCATGACTATTTCGAGCAACTGCTCCAAGAAGTACGCGAGATTCGTCTCTCGGAGCGCCGCTTTTACCAAAAGATAACTGATATCTATGCCACCGCTGTTGACTACAGCCCCAATGCCCCCACCACTAAAACTTTTTTCGCCGCCGTGCAAAACAAACTGCATTATGCGGTGCATGGTCATACCGCTGCGGAGTTGATTGCCCAGCGAGCTGACGCCGCAAAACCACATATGGGTTTAACGACTTGGAAAAACTCCCCAGACGGGAAAGTCCTAGCCAGCGATGTTACCGTAGCCAAGAACTACCTCACGAAAGACGAATTGGCAGATTTAGGACGAATCGTTGAAGCCTATCTAAACCTGGCGGAATCACGTGCCAAGCGGCATATTCCCACCACCATGGAAGAATGGGAAGAATTTCTGAACCGAGTACTCACTCTTGATAGTCGCGAACTTTTAGAGAGCGCCGGGAAAATCTCCAAGAAAATAGCCGACCATAAAGCCAAAGAAGAACTGGAAAAATATCGGGTGATCCAAGACAGGGAATATCAGTCAGATTTCGACAAGTTCGCTGCCAGAGTCCTGGAGGCCACCAGCCACCACGAGGAAGCTAGAGGATACACGGTAGAGGGTGTGTAAACCGGCAGGCTGCTTAGGGTAGAGCATTCTTCTCGCGGTAATATCAGGGTATCTGGGAAGTGTTTTCATCGGCGCGCAAGGGAGAGGGCTACTAGATGTCGCAACAACGCCTGCAACTTACTTGGTATAACAAGGACAAGGCTCTGATTCCTACCGAGACCGGCAAATATGGTTACACCTGGGTTGATCCCGCGGATCCGCGTTACTGCGAAACCCATACCCTGGTCTATGACGAACACGTTCAGGGCAAGCAAACTCCCAAGAGTGAGGAGTTTGAGTATTCTGAGTGTGCTGACCTGGAACCACAAGATGACAACCTGCTGATTTTGGGGGAGAGCGGGGACGTGTTGGAGGCGCTTACCCGAGTGCCAGAGCTGGCCGAAAAATATGTGGGCAAAGTGAAGCTGATCTATATTGATCCGCCGTTTAATACCGCGCAGACTTTCGCCAATTACGAGGACAACCTGGAACACTCGGTGTGGCTGACTATGATGCGTGACCGCTTGCTGCACTTGAAGAAACTCTTGAGTGAGGACGGATCCATTTGGGTACATCTGGATGACGTGGAAGTACATAGGATGCGACTGCTCATGGACGAAGTGTTCGGTGCTGGGAATTTCGTAGCTGAAATGCAATGGGAAAAAGCATATGCTCCAAGTAATAATGCATCTGGTATTCCGATGGTTACAGACACGATTCTCGTTTATCGAAAGACCAGTGCTTTTGAACGCAATAAATTAGCAAGAAATGCGGCGATGAATTCCCGATACTCCAATCCAGATGGGTCTGCGAGGGGTGCCTGGCGACCTGATAATAAGAGCGCGCGTCACACGAAAGGAAAACGACAACACCCTGGTGTCTACGGGATACAGCATCCGATTACCGGTGAGATGCTCTACCCAGCCAGCACGTCTAACTGGCGGTTTGAACAAGACACGATGCTGGACATTATGCGGGAATGGGGGAATTATCATCGGGGCTCTATCACTGAATGTGAATTGGCGGCGCGACGCGAAATAGAAGGCCCGGGAACTGAAATGAGAACAGACGTTCTGCCACTAGTAATTCCTGATTGGGGCGAAGCTGATAAAGAGCGTGCTCTGCAGCGTTATCTAGAAGGTGATTGGCCTGTGTTTTACTTTGCAGAGAAGGGATATGGGGGAATCCAACGGAAAACTTATCTTGCCGATCTTAAAGGAACTATCCCGAAGAATTTCTTGCCCTACGAAGAAGTCGGACACTCTGACTCGGCAAAAAGAGAAATTCAGATGTTATTTCAAAACGATGTTGCTTTCGCCACCCCCAAGCCGGAGCGCCTCCTAGAGCGGATTATTCATATTGGCTCAAACCCCGGTGACATTGTCCTAGATTGTTTTGCTGGCAGTGGTACTACGGCGGCGGTGGCGCAGAAGATGGGTCGCCGCTGGGTGACCTGTGAACTGGTCGAGGATACTTTTAAACGCTTTACTCGTCCGCGTTTAGAGAAGGTGGTTAACGATAGTGATCCGGGTGGTATTACGCGTACTAAGGGTGAACGCGTTGACGCGACCGATGATGGTTTACCGGAGGGACTAAGCGCTGATGATGCGCAGAGGCTGACTTCCTTACTTAACAAGGCCATTAGCGATAGCCCGGAGTTGAAGAAGTCAGCGGATATTCGGGCGGTTAAGCAGATGGTGAAGACTCGCCGCTCTAAAGACGTGGTTAATTGGCGTGGGGGTGGCGGTTTTCAGGTGGCGCACTTGTCGCCGGCTTGTTTTGATTATGATCCGCAGTTGGGGCGAGTGATGCTGACGGCAGAGGCAACCGGGCAGGTGTTGATCGAGTCGGTAGCGGCGAATCTGGGGTTTAGTTTGTTGCATCCTGATGATGATTATGTGTTTGACGGTCGGCGTGGGAACTCGCTGCTGAAAGTAATTGAGGGGGTGGCAACTGTTGAGGTTGTGGATTGGTTGGCCTCTCAAATTCAGCCGGGTGAAACGATGGTGTTGGCTGCTACCAGTGTGATGGATGGGGTGCGACAGCATCTACGAAAAAGGGTGAAGGGTTCGCGGGTGGTTGCCTTGCCGGATGATGTTTTTCCTTTTAGCGCAGGGGGTGAGCGGTAATGGCGGGTCGGCTGAATATTAGTTTTGATTCGGACATGCTGGAAGAAATTAGCGCCCAGTTTGATTTGCGGGCTCCCAATAAAGAAGCACTGCGCCAGCTGGTGTTTACTCTCGATGGGGATTATGACCCGGCGGTGATGCAGGTGCTCAACCTGGCGACCGGGGTGGGGAAGACCTATTTGATGGCGGCATTCGTGGAGTATTTACGCCGTCAAGGGGTAGGTAACGTGATGATTGTTACCCCTGGTAAGACGGTGCAGGCGAAGACGGTACAAAACTTTACTGAGGGATCCTCACGCTATATTAAAGGCGCAAATGTGCGACCGGACGTAGTTACTCCCGAAAATTACCAACCGTGGACGATTCGCCAGAACGCTCAGGCTCAGTTGTCTTTTGGGCGGGAAGTGCCCATGCTGGCGTTTATTTTCAATATCCAGCAATTGATTGCCCCTAAGTCCGAGGATGGGGATACTCATGGCGGTACCCAAGAGGCTATGCGGCGTAAGCCCCGCAGGTTTGATGAGAACGCGGGGGTGCTTTTTGATTACCTCAAAAATCTTGATGACCTGGTAGTGATTGCCGATGAGTCGCATCTTTACGGTACGAGCGCGGTAGCGTTTAACGCGGCTCTCAAAGAGTTGGATCCGGCAGCGGCTATTGGTTTGACTGCCTCGGTGGATAAGAAAACAGATAACGTTATTTTCGAGTATCCGCTCTACCGTGCAATTCAGGATAAGTATGTGAAGGCTCCGGTGTTGGCGTTCCGCAAGACTGGTTATGGCGCGGGTGAGGCATCGGAGGATCAGCAGTTGCGTGATGCCTTGCAGCTTCGCGAGATTAAACAGACCTGTTACGATGCTTACGCGAAAAAGCAAGAGCGCGGTCATGTTAATGCGGTTGCGTTCGTGGTGTGCTCGGATGTGGAGCACGCTACCCAAGTAGCGGATTTGTTGCGCACCCCGGAATATCTGGGTAAGGCTGAAGCGGTGCTGCAGGTGGATTCTAAGCATGAGGACGAGAAAACTCAGCGTCTGCTTGATGAGCTGGATCGGCCTTATTCTCCGGTGTTGGCGGTGGTTAGTGTTAACAAGCTCAAAGAAGGATGGGACGTCAAGAACATTGCCGTGGTGGTGACATTGCGGGCGATGGCTTCGGAGGTTTTGACCCAGCAGACTATGGGGCGCGGGCTGCGTTTGCCGTTCGGGAAGTATACGGGGGTGGGGCAGATTGACCAGTTGGATATCATCGCCCACCAGTCATTTAGCGAGCTACTGGCCGCCGAGAATGTCCTGCAGCAATTTGGCTTGGAAGAAGCAGTAGCCAGCCAAGATAACACTAAGGTGCGCGAGGCTATCGAAACAGCCGGTAACGAAAACTCTGCCGTTCCCGCTGCCGCTGACGGTGATAGCGTCAGCCAGCCTACTGGGTTAGCTACCGGTGAAAATTTTCCGTTTGAGGATTATGCGGGAGTTTTTTCCGCTCAGGAAGGTTCGGTGCTGGTTGGTGAGCCGGGGGAGCCGGGACTGCCTGGGCTGGGAGTGCGTGCTATTAGTGAATCTGGGGTAGATGCCGCCCCGGAGCGGGAGCCAGTTACGATTGAGCGTAACCCTGAATTTGCTGAGGTCAGCTACCAGTTCCCAGTGACTACGGTTACCGTTAGCCAGCCACCTATTGACTTGTCAGAGATAAGCCCTGACCAGATCGAGCAGGCGGCGCGGAGGGTTACCTCTACTGGTGACGTGTTGTTGCGTAAAGAAATTGTTGCCGCGTTAGGGAAGAAGCTCCGGGCTGAAGACCGTGAAAGCGCCGAAGTGGATTCAATCCATGTTGATTATTCCGAGGCGCAAAAGGCCCTGGTCAAATTGGTAATGGACATGCCACTTGTCCCCAAGACAAAACAAGACGTTGTCTACGTATCTAAGCTGCTGGTTCCAACGTTTATGAAATTTGCGGCATTGCCGGGCTGGACGGTTAAATCGCTGGCATCTGCGCGCGATGAGTTATCTAAGCTGGTTCGCGATTACATTGCCGAGACGCTGCGCGCTACCCGCGAAGTATCCACTATTCACCTGAAAACCCTGCCCGGCTCAGGCTACACCCTACCATTGGGAGAAAAAGTTCATGACCAGATTGATAGCCGCGAACAGTTCGTGCGGGGACGGGTTTATGGGGGCTGGTTCAAGTCTCTGTTCGCCGAAGAATCCTTCGACTCCTACACCGGCGAGTACGTACTGGCCAAACTGCTAAATACTTCGCCGGGAATCGAGTGGTGGCACCGTTTGCACCCGCAAGATGGGGCTTTCGTGTATTACAACTCTAAAGATCGTTATTTCCCAGACTTTGTTGCCCGCGACAGTGATGGTGTCTACTGGATTATCGAAGGGAAATCAGAGCGCGGACGTGACGATGATCAGGTGCAAGCCAAACGTAAAGCCGCAGAATCATTAGTTCGGCGTTTGATTGCCGAGGACGCCTATGCTGATCAAAACTGGGGATACTTAATCGCCTACGAAAATGACACCGCCCGCGCAGATTCCTGGGAAGACCTCAAAGCCTTCAGCCAACCAGTCACCAATGTCGTCTAACCACGGCATCACCGCCGTCTAGGCTGGTAATGGCAGAAAATAATTTGAGAATAATAGCGCGGGGGATTGGTTTTATCCGAGCAGGCGCGGTGGGCATAAGAATTCGGAAAATGCCTGCGGTCTTTTTCCGAATTCTTGGGCGGGAGGAAAAACCAAGCTCCCGCGCGTAACCGGACAGCTCGAATAGAACTATTGCCCGCGGGATCGGGTGAAGATGGCAACTATCCGGAAAATCCGGATAGTTCGCGGCAGGATATTGGGGTGCCACAGTTATCTGGATTTTCCGGATAATTGGTAAGTGCGGCTCCCGGCGTCACTGTAACTGCCTGTTTGGGCAGGGAAAAGTGGCAAAATCAGCTAAGATGCCCCAAAGAATATAGAGTTTACAGCGTGAATATCCCGGTGCAATATCGTTCCTTACTCTCTCCTCCAGAACCACGCGAAGAGCGCTATCAATATGGGCGCTCGCTGCGCGAAACCGTTCCCTTTTCTTCCCTGGCGGCCTGGGTGCCGGCGCCAGACCGCGACCCCATCGCCCTAATCCAAGCCTCCCACCAGGGCAGAGTCGAGAATCTGATCCCCATCCGGGTAGGGCGCATGGCGTCCTCGCCCTACGGTTTCTTGCGGGGAGCCGCGGTAGTGCAAGCTGCCGATTCGGCTGCCTTGCCCGCCAGCGGGATTCAACCGGTAGTTTGCGGGGATTCCCACCTGGGGAACTTCGGTTTTTACCGTTCCCCCGAAGGGGAACTGGTGATGGATCTCAACGACTTCGATGAGGCACATACCGGCAGTTGGGAATGGGATCTGCGTCGCCTAACCGCCTCGATTCACGTGGCGGGGCGGGAAAATAGTCTCTCCGAATCTAAATGCACCGATGCGGTAATCGCCTGCGTAAACGCTTACCGGGATGAAATAAGTCTGCTGGCGGGGCGTCCCCTCTTTGAACGCGCTTTCAATCGGATTGACCTGGAGAAACTTACCTCCAGAGAGCTAACTCCCAAGTTGGTGAAAGAGATCGAACGCGCCGCCGCCAAAGCTATGAAACGTACCTCGGATCGAGCGCTCCCCAAGTTCGCCCAAGAATCCGAAGGAAGCCTGAAGATTACCCCCGAACCTCCGCTAACCACCCAGATACCCCCAGCTGATTGGGATAACCTGGCACGCGCCCTCGACGAATATCTGCACACTATTCCCGCGCAATGGGCGCGAGTATTAGGCGGATACACCCTGGTAGATATTGCGCAGCGGGTAGTAGGGGTAGGTTCCGTAGGACTGCGCGCCTATATCGCGCTGCTACAAGGTTCCACCCCCGAGGACGTAATCTTCCTGCAACTCAAACAGGCCCGCCGCTCGGTACTGGCACAATATGTGCACGGCTCAAAAGAATGGCACGCCCACCAAGGGCAGCGAGTAGCTGAGTATCAAAAAGCGCTACAAACCGTATCGGATCCGCTGCTGGGGTGGGCGAGCGTAGGGGAGCGGCAATACTATGTGCGCCAGTTCCGCAATATGAAAGGAACGGTGCCCCTAGACCGGCTGGGTGCGAAATCATTGTGTGATTACGCAGGAATCGTGGGGTTGCTGCTCGCGAAAGGCCACGCGCGTACCCACGGCGCCTCCAAAATCGCCGGCTACCTAGGAAAATCGGATAAACCGGGACAAGCTTTCGCCACCTTCGCCCGTGCCTACGCCGACCAGACCGAGGCCGACCACGCCGAGTTTTTGCGAGCTATCAAAGACGGCCGGATGCCCCAGCCCGAGGGCGAAATGTCCAGCGCCTTCCGCGCCGGTTAGGATCTGCCATAGAGCGCGGGGGCTGGCTCGGTAAAAGCACTCCGGGAACCCCGTGACCTGCTCTGTAAAAAATCAGAAAGAGGGCTTTACGCTATCCACTAAAAGGGTAACGTAACCGATTCCTTAAGTAATGGTTAGTAGCGTGTCCCTCTCGTATCTTTTACCGGCCGCGCCCCCTGGTCGCACTGAGCTACCTTCTCAGCGCGGGGGATTAGTTTTATCCGAGTCGGCTAGGCGGGCGCAAAATTTGGAAAACGTCGCTACGTTTTCCAAATTTTTGGGCAGGAGGAAAAACTAATCCCCCGCGCGCAGCTTGCGCGAGCGTAACCCGCCCCTGCGAGTGTCCTAGTTCACCTAGCTATAAATAGGGTTACCAACAGCGATAATGTTAGGCTAGAAAAGCCGTTACAAGCCGGCCACGGATGCGTCATGCCCGGGTGAAACTGCCCCGGAGCTCCGTGCAACAAGTAGCAGAAAAGGAGAACCCAGTGGCACTGAGTAAAGAAGAAAAAGCCAAGATTATGGAAGAATACGCGACCCATCCCGGTGATACGGGTTCGCCTGAGGTGCAAATCGCGCTTCTATCCAAGCGGATTAAAGATTTAACTGAACACTTCAAAACTCATGCGCACGACCACCACTCCCGCCGCGGCTTGATGCTGCTGGTAGGGCAGCGTCGTCGCCTACTCGGTTACCTAAAAGACATTGATATTGAACGTTACCGTTCTCTGATCGCTCGTTTAGGTTTGCGTAAATAGTTTGCTAATCGGCCCGGTTAACGCCGGGCCGAATTGCTATCACCCCGGTTTCGGTCTTCGGTGGTGGCCTCCGGATCAGGCGCAGCAGTTTCTAGTCGCCTTTCTCCGTGGGTCTCGATCGTTGACCGCCCATCACAAGGTGATAGCTCTCAGGAGGGCATTGGCCCTAGAAGATGGAATACAAGGAGTAAATAAAAGAAAATGATGGACGATCCAGAAGTGATTGCCTCCGAGGCAATCATCGATAACGGTCGTTTCGGACAGCGCACCGTGCGCTTCGAAACTGGCCTACTCGCCCAACAGGCTGCCGGCAGTGCGCTGGCATACCTGGATGATGAAACTACAGTTCTATCTGCCACTACGGTAGGTAAGAACCCGCGCGACCAGTTTGATTTCTTCCCGCTCACCGTTGATGTGGAAGAGCGCCAATACGCAGCGGGACGTATCCCCGGAAACTTCTTCCGGCGGGAAGGACGCCCCGGCACGGAAGCGATTCTGGCTGCTCGCCAAATTGACCGGCCGTTGCGCCCCTCATTCGTAAAAGGGCTGCGTAACGAAGTACAGGTGGTAGCTACGGTACTGACCGTACATCCCGATGATGCCTATGACGTGCTAGCCATCAACGCCGCCAGCATGTCCACCCAAATCTCTGGTCTGCCCTTCTCCGGGCCGATCGGTGGCACCCGGCTGTCCCTAATCGATGGACAGTGGGTAGCTTTCCCGCGTTACAGCGAAATCGAGCGTTCCACTTTCAACATGGTGGTTGCCGGACGGGTTATTCAAACTGCTGATGGCGGCGAAGACGTGGCCATTATGATGGTAGAGGCCGGCGGCGGCGAAGGTACCTGGGATCTTATCCAGCAGGGACAGACCGCTCCGACTGAAGATGTAGTAGCTGCCGGTCTGGAAGCCGCTAAACCTTTCATTAAAGAACTTTGCCGCGCGCAAGCGCAGGTAGCGGCCAAGTGCCAGAAAGAAACCCTAGAGTTCCCGCTATTTAAAGACTTTGAGGACGAACACTGGGATGCGGTGGCCGAAAACTGCCGCGAACAGCTAGACCAGGCGGTACAGATCGCAGAGAAACTCGATCGGCAAAACCGGGTTGATGAAATCAAAGACCAAATGCTTTCCGACCTGGAAGAGCGTTTCCCCGAGGGCGAGAAAGAGCTCAAAGCCGCTTTCCGCGCCCTCGAAAAAGAGCTAATCCGTACCCGCACCCTAAACGAGGGCGTGCGGATGGATGGACGCCAGCCCAACCAGATTCGCTCGCTCTATGCGCGCGCTGGAGTGCTGCCCCGCCTGCACGGATCCGCGATTTTCCGTCGCGGCGAAACCCAGGTGCTGGGGGTAACCACCCTGAATATGCTGCGGATGGAACAGCAGCTCGATAACCTCAGCCCGGTGACCCGCAAGCGCTATATGCATCAATACAACTTCCCGCCCTATTGCACCGGTGAAACCGGTCGCGTGGGCAGCCCCAAGCGCCGCGAAATCGGTCACGGTCACCTCGCGGAAATGGCGTTAGAGCCGGTACTTCCCTCCAAGGAAGAATTCCCTTACGCTATCCGCCAGGTATCCGAAGTTATGGGTTCGAACGGATCCTCATCTATGGGTTCGGCTTGCGCCTCCACGATTTCGCTACTAAATGCGGGCGTGCCGCTAAAAGCCCCGGTTGCCGGGATTGCCATGGGGCTAATGAGTGAGCCGAACGAGGACGGGACCACCAAGTACATGACCCTGACCGATATTTTGGGAGCCGAGGACGGCTTTGGGGATATGGACTTCAAGGTCACCGGTACTCGGGACTTTATTACCGCCCTACAGCTGGACACTAAGCTGGACGGTATCCCCTCTGACGTGCTGAAAGGTGCGCTAGCTCAGGCTAAGGAAGCCCGCCTGGAAATCTTGAACCTGATTGAACAGGCGATTCCAGAACCGGACGAAATGAGCCCCTATGCTCCGCGCATCATCACCGTACAGGTGCCGGTAGACAAGATTGGCGAGGTCATCGGTCCGAAGGGCAAGATGATTAACCAGATTCAAGAAGATACTGGCGCGGAAGTAACTATCGAAGATGACGGCACTGTCTATATTTCTTCCTCCGATGCTGAATCTGCCGAAGCTGCCCGGGCAGCAGTCAACGCGATTGCTAACCCGCAAATGCCTGAGGTAGGGGAGCGTTTCGTAGGGACCGTGGTTAAGACCACCTCCTTCGGGGCATTCATTTCCCTGACCCCCGGCAAGGACGGGCTGCTGCATATTTCCCAGATTCGTCGCCTGGTAGGGGGCAAACGCATCAACCAGGTAGAGGACGTATTGGGCGTTGGTGACCAAGTTCAGGTAGAGATCGAAGAAATCGATGAACGGGGCAAGCTATCGCTGGTGGCGGTACTCAGTGAAGAGCAAGAGGCCGCGTTAGCTGAAAACGAAGCTAAGCAGGAATCTCGTCGCTCCGAAGACGAAGATCGCCCGCGTCGCTCTCGTAACCGCAGCCGCCGGCATCGCAACAATCGCCGTGATGATCGGCGTGAGGATCGCCGCGACGAGCAATCAGATGGTGACGACGAATAGTCGATAACTAAGTTGGCGAGGGCGAGATGATATCTCCCCCCCCCCCCGACGCAAGGT
>OBWS01000022.1_pt1 | contig 109413 bp, 89 predicted proteins | sample 1495291 | NCBI WGS metagenome assembly OBWS01 (sample SAMEA2580090, study PRJEB22360) | human gut metagenome | biome: human gut; feature: human-associated habitat; material: faeces | place: Denmark | collected 2008/2010 | reverse complement strand
TTCCTCGGTTCCGCGAGAAGTACTGGCAGGACTACGACATCCGCCGCGCCTTCACCGCGCAGATCATCATCGACAAGCTGAAGAAGCGCGACGGCATCACGATCGACAACATGACCGAGGCGCTCGACCGCTGCGTGGAAGACGGCGTGAAGGAAATCGTCGTGCAGCCGACGCATCTCATGGGTGGCCTGGAATACACCGACGTGAAAGACGAACTCGACAAGTACGCCGACAAGTTCGACAAAATCTCGCTCGGCGACCCGCTGCTCACCTCCGACGACGACTACAAGAAGGTGGCCGCAGCCATTAAGGAGAACATGGCATCCTTCGACGACGGCAAGACGGCGCTGTGCCTCATGGGCCACGGCACCGAAGCCGATTCCAACGCCGACTATGCCAAGATGCAGGAAGTGTTTAAGAACGAGGGCTTAACGCAGTTCTTCGTCGGCACCGTCGAGGCTGAACCGACCTGCGAGGATGTTATCGCCGCCGCGAGCGCCGCAGGCTACAAGAAGGCCGTGCTCGCGCCGTTCATGGTGGTCGCGGGCGACCACGCGAACAACGACATGGCAGACGAGACCGACCCCGACAGCTGGGCTGCGAAGTTCGTGGCCGCCGGCTTCGAAGTGACGTGCCTGCTCCAAGGTCTGGGACAGAACGTCGCGGTCGACGACATCTACGTCTCGCACGTGGACGACGCCATCGCCAAGCTGTAAACTCGCCGCGCACGGGGGCGCCGGTCGCGTCCCCGTGCAACGGGCATGCGCCTTCCCCGACTGACGGTGCATGCCCGTTGCATTCGCATCCCGCCCGCCCACCGCACGGCGCGGGCGGTCGAAGCGATTGAAAGGAACCCCTCCATGTTGAAGAAAACCCTCGCCTTCGCCCTGTCGGCGGCGCTTTTCGCGTTCTCGCTCGCCGGCTGCGGCGGAAATTCAATCGACAGCGCAAAGGCAAGCGATGCCGATTCCCGGGAAAAGACCGAACAGGCGGCCGATGCGCCCGAGGGCGCAAGCGCTGCCCCCATCACCGCCGACAAGGTGGCCGACGGCACCTATCCGATCACCGTAGATTCCAGCTCGAACATGTTCAGGATTGTGGACGCCCAGCTCATCGTGGAAAACGGCTCCATGCACTGCGTGATGACACTTTCCGGCACGGGCTACGGCAAGCTCTTCATGGGCACGGGTGACGAGGCTGCCGCCGCGAGCGAGGCCGACTTCATCCCCTATGTGGAAAACGCGGAAGGCAAGTACACCTACGACGTGCCCGTTGAAGCGCTCGACGAGGACACCGCCTGCGCCGCGTGGAGTATTAGAAAAGAGCAGTGGTACGACCGCACGCTCGTGTTCGAATCCGCCGGCGTCGATCTACGCGCCGACGCACTGAAGTAACGCCATGCGGTCGATTCTTCCCAAGGGGGAAAACAGGAAGCGCCACAGCATCGCGGCGCGCGCGATTGCCTGCGTTCTCGTCGCCCTGCTCGCGCTTCCTTTCGCGGGGTGCAGCGCGAGCCCGAACGCGACCGGTGGCACGGCGGGCTCTCAGGAATACACTGTGAGCGTCTCGCTTTCCGGTGGGTCAGGGCGTGCAAGCATCGCCTCGCCCACCACAATTGTGAAGGATGGCGACACCTACACCGCGACCATCACCTGGTCGAGTTCGAACTACGACAAGATGACCGTCGACGGCGTGGACTACGCGCCCGTAAACGACGGCGGCAACTCCACGTTCGAGATACCCGTCACGCTCGACGAGGACATCGCTGTGTCGGCCGAGACCGTCGCCATGTCGACGCCGCACACCATCGACTACACGCTCTACTTCGACTCATCCACCATGAAGGAGAAATCGGGCGACGATGCAAGCGGCGGCTCCCCTGCGGAAACGGCTTCAAGCGCCGCGGCCGACTTCCACAACGCCGATTTGGGCTGCGGCTGGGAGCCGACGGGGACGCTTCAGCTTGAATACGCCGAGCACTTCACTGTCGACGAGTTCGAAGGCGGCCTGCGGCTTATCTGCGTTTCGAACGGGGAGCGCTTCCTCGTGGTGCCACAAGATGCGAAGGTACCTGATGGGTTGAGCTCCGACATCGCGGTCATAAGGCGCCCCGCCGACAAGGTGTACCTCGTGTCGTCGGCGACGATGTGCCTGGTCGACGCGCTCGATGCGAACGACAATATCCTCATGTCGGGCACGAAGGCCGACGATTGCTCGGTCGCGGGCTTCAAAAGCGCGCTCGAAAGTGGGGCGATCGCCTACGGCGGCAAGTACAGCGCGCCCGACTACGAGCGAATATCGGCCTCGGGCTGCACGCTCGCCATCGAGAACACCATGATCAACCACACGCCCGATGTGAAGGAAAAGCTGCAGAAGCTCGGGCTCGTCGTGCTCACCGAACAGTCGTCGAGCGAGCCCGAAGCACTCGGGCGCCTCGAGTGGATTAAGCTTTTCGGCGTCCTGTTCGACAAGGAAGACGAGGCCGCGCACCTGTTCAACGAGCAGAAGGCCCGCGTCGAGCAAACGTCGGGGCTCGCGTCGTCAGGTAAAACCGTGGCGTATTTCTACATTAACTCGAACGGGGCCGCCGTCACGCGGCGGGCGGGCGACTACGTGGCGCAGATGATCGAGCTTGCAGGCGGCAGCTACGCACTCGATGACGCGCAGACGGCGTCGACGTCAGGTTCGTCAGTAACGCTCGAAATGGAGCGCTTCTACGCGACGGCGAAGGATGCCGACATCATCGTCTACAACGGCACCATCGACGAATCGGTTGCCACCTTGAACGACTTCGTAGGCAAAAACGCGCTATTGTCGCAGTTCAAAGCCGTGAAGAACGGCAACGTCTGGGTCACAAGCGCCGACATGTACCAGCAGATGACTTCCACCGCCGACATTATCGACGAGCTGCACGGGGCGTTCACCGGCGATGACGCGAGCGACTTCCATTATCTGAGGAAGCTCGGCTAGCACCATGAGAAGCCGACTTTCCATGGCATACGACGAATCGGGGCGCGCCGCGCGGTGTCGCGTCGTGACGGCGCTGCTCGCTGTTGCCCTCATCGTGCTCGTCGGGGCCAACCTGTGCATCGGGAGCGTGCTCGTGCCCGCAGACCACATCCCCGGCATCCTTTCGGGCGGCGCGGCCAATTCCATGGAAAGCCAGGTCATCTGGGAGATTCGCCTGCCGCGCGTGCTTTCAGCCGTGCTTCTCGGCGGGGCACTTTCGCTTTCCGGGTTCCTACTGCAGACGTTTTTCAACAACCCCATCGCCGACCCGTTCATCTTGGGCGTCTCCTCGGGCGCAAAGTTCGTCGTCGCGCTTACGATGATCGTACTTCTGGGCGCGAACCAGGCCATGTCCTCGCCGGCCATGGTGGCCGCAGCGTTTCTGGGCTCGCTTATCACCATCGGCTTCGTGCTCCTCATCGCACGGCGCATAAGTTCCATGGCCATGCTCATCGTGGCGGGCGTCATGGTGGGATACATCTGCTCGGCGGCGACGAACTTCCTCATCGCCTTCGCCGACGATCAGTCCATCGTAAACCTGCACAACTGGTCTTTGGGTAGTTTCTCGGGTTCGAGCTGGGACGACGTCGCGGTCATCGCGGTCGTGGTGATCGCCGTGAGCGCATGCGTGTTCGCGATATCGAAGCCCCTTTCCGCCTTCCAGCTGGGAGAAGCCTACGCGAAAAGCGTCGGCGTGAACGTCGCACGTTTCCGCGTGGTGCTCGTCCTTCTAGCGAGCATGCTCTCCGCCTGCGTGACCGCGTTCGCTGGTCCGGTGTCGTTCGTAGGCATCGCGGTTCCGCATCTCGTGAAGTCGGCGCTGAAGTCGTCGAAGCCCATCCGCGTGATTCCTGCGTGCTTCTTGGGAGGCGCCATCTTCTGCGCGGGCTGCGATTTGATCGCGCGCACGCTGTTCTCTCCCGTCGAGCTTTCCATCAGCGCCGTCACCGCCATCTTCGGCGCGCCGGTGGTTATCGCGCTTATGTTGAAGAAGCAGGTGAGGTAGATGGGGGAATTCGTGCCGCGGCCCAAAACGCTCGGAGGGGAGTCGAACCTCGAAACCCCGGTCGAAACGCAGGCTGACGGAGCACCGCTTTTCCGCATAAGCGACCTGTCGGTTGGCTACGACAAGAAGGTCGTAGTCGAAGGTGTCAATCTGGAGGTTCGCGCGGGCGACGTCGTGGCGCTCATCGGGCCGAACGGCTCGGGCAAGTCGACCATCTTGAAAACCATCACGCGCCATCTGGCGCCGCTTGCCGGCGCGGTCGAGCTCGACGGGCGAGAGATTTCCCGATGGAAGACGGCGGAGTTCGCAAGGAACCTTGCCGTTATGCTGACAGATCGCCCCCGGACCGAGCTCCTCACCTGCCGCGATATCGTAGAGGCGGGAAGGCATCCCTACACCGGGCGAATGGGCACACTCTCGCCCGACGACCATAGTCGGGTCGACGAGGCCATGAAAACCGCACATGTGGAAGAGTTCGCCGAGCGCGACTTCATGCAGATAAGCGACGGGCAACGCCAGCGCGTCATGCTCGCACGCGCCATCGCGCAGGATCCGCGTGTGCTCGTGCTCGACGAGCCCACGTCGTATCTCGATATCCGCTACCAGATCGACCTGCTGCGAATACTTCGCCACCTTGCGAAATCGCAGAATGTGGCTGTCATCATGTCCATCCACGAACTCGAGCTCGCGCAGAAAAGCGCCGACAAGGTGATTTGCGTGAAGGACGGTTGGGTCTTCCGCGCCGGCGCACCCGAGGACATATTCACGCGCGAGACGATTGGCGAGCTCTACGGCCTTAAACATGGCACCTTCAACGAGCGCTTCGGCAGCGTGGAAATTGGGCGCCCACACGGCGATGCGCACACGTTCGTCATCGCCGGCGCAGGTACGGGGTCAGCTGTGTTTCGCCAGCTAATCCGGCAGGGCAAGGCGTTCTACGCGGGCGTTCTGCACGAAGGGGACATCGACTGCGAGCTTGCGCGCGACCTGGCGACGGAATGCGTGGCCGAGCGCGCCTTCGAGCCGATCGGGGATAAAACCATAGCCCGCGCCAAAGAGCTCCTCGTCCACTGCGCGCGTCTTATCGTGTGCCCCGCCGCCTTCGGCACCATAAACGCCCGCAACGCAGAGCTCGTCGAGTTCGCACGATCGCATGGTATCGAGGTCATGCGAGCGTGCGAAGGCGCATCGGAGGATTCCAATGGATACGCCTAGGCGCGGCCCAAGAAATCGTCCGCATCCCCATCTGACACTATTTCACCGCAACTTAGAAGGTGTCGGCGTATAACGCTTCACCCCAAATTAAATTGATTCGTTGAATAGACACATTCCAAATCTTTAGACTTCGTTTAATCTACAAGTGGGTATTATCACACATTAAGCACACGTGAAAGGATATACCCATGTCGCTTACACAGTCAGCAGAGCGTGCAGCGCTTAACAAGCTCATCGATTATCTCGACGACAACCCGCAAGAAAACATCGACAAAATCATGGACCTCGTGAACAAGCTGGTCCCCAATCGCGTATTTCCTGTACAGCGAGAGGCATTCACCAATGTCATCAAGAGCCGCGGCAATTGGTATGACCTGATCATGCGTGTGTTCAGCCTTAATCCCCAGATGCGAACCAAACTGCTTAAGACCCTCATTGTCGACGCCAACCTGCTTGCTTGGCCAGAGCAGGAAAAGAACCGCGAAAAGTACCAGTGCAACGTTCCGTGGGCCATCCTGCTCGATCCCACGAGCGCCTGCAACCTTCATTGCACGGGCTGCTGGGCCGCCGAGTACGGCTACAAGCAGAATCTCTCGTTCGAAGACATCGACTCTATCGTTACACAGGGCAAAGAGCTCGGTACGCATATCTACATCTATACCGGCGGCGAGCCGCTCGTCCGCAAGCACGACCTGATCAGAATTTGCGAAAAACATCAGGACTGCGTGTTTCTCTGCTTTACCAACTCCACGCTGATCGACGAGGCCTTCTGCGACGATATGATTCGCGTAGGTAATTTTGTCCCCGCCATCAGCGCCGAGGGCAATGAGCACACCACCGACGCCCGTCGCGGCGAGGGTACCTACGCAAAGATCGAGCACGCCATGAAACTCCTGCGCGAGCGCGACTTGCCGTTTGGTATCTCCACCTGTTGGACCAGCGCCAATGCCGATACGGTTGCTACCGAGGAGAACATGGACTGGATGATCGGCGAGGGAGCACTCTTCTGCTGGTACTTCCACTTTATGCCGGTTGGCCGCAATGCAACCCCCGAGCTCATGCCCACGCCCGAGCAGCGCGAGCACATGTATCACTTTATCCGCGAAATGCGTGAGAAGAAGCCGCTGTTTACGCTCGACTTCCAAAACGACGGCGAGTTTGTAGGCGGATGTATCGCCGGCGGCCGCCGCTACCTGCACATCAACGCCGCCGGAGACGTGGAGCCGTGCGTGTTCATCCACTACTCAAACGCCAACATCCACGATGTGAGCTTACTCGACGCGCTGCGCTCTCCCCTCTTTATGAAGTACTACGAAAACATGCCGTTTAACGACAACTACCTCAAACCATGCCCCATGCTCGAGAATCCCGATGTGCTGCCCAAACTAGTCGCCGAGAGTGGCGCAATGAGCACCGATCTCATCGAGAAGGAGTCACCCGAGCAGCTGCGCGAAAAGACCCAGGCTGCCGCCGAGGCATGGTCACCTGTCGCCGACCGCATCTGGAACGACTCCGACGATCCGCTATACGCCAAGCGTCACGAGGATAAGTCGCAGGGCATGGCCGATAGCGACATGCACAAGTTCGAAAAGCAGGGCCGCACGCTCAAAAACGGCGATTAATGCTGTTCTACACGACAAACGCTCAGAAATGAAGCGAAGCAGTCTCGAGGCTCATCTTCGAGGCTGCTCCGCCTTACCATCAAAACAGTTTTACTAAGTTGCGGTGAAATAGGGACTAGATCGGCCTTCCAATAACCAAAACAATCCCTATTCCACCGCAACTTCTTTAAGTTGTTGAATTATCGATGCTATTCGAAGCGAGATTCCAGACTCGACAGGCCGTTGAGCGTGAGGTCGTTAGCAACCTCCGAGACACGCTCGATAGGAACCGAGCCGTCAGACAGCGCCCACGTGCGATAGATACCGATAATACCCGATAGCAAAAACGCCAAATAGTAGTCGAACATCTCGTCCTTGAGACCTTGAGGCAGCAGATCGCGCTCGGCAATCTCGTGCTCGAGCGGTGCACGAAGACGAGCCATAAAATCATCGAGCGGAATGTTCTCGATCAGCTGACGATTGAGCACCAAGTTGTTGCACAGTGCCTCGTTAACGGTTTTAAAGAAGGTCGCCGCCGCGCCAAGAGCGCGCTCATTGGTGTCGCCGTCCATGGAAGCAAGCGTTTTCTCGACCGAGTCGACAATCATCTCCACCACATCGACGGCAATGGCATCGAGCAGGCCATCAACCGTACCAAAGTGAACGTAAAAGGTCTTGCGGTCGACATTGGCCTCGCGCGCGATGGCACTCACCGTAATGTCTGCCAGCGGCTTTTCCATGAGTAGGCGCTCGAAAGCGGAAAGGATGGCATTGCGGCTGCGAACGATGCGGCGGTCAAGACGCGGTTTGCTGGTAGCCATGGGCGTGTCCCTTCGATATGTGAGCATTCATCAACAGATGAGAGATAATCTACGTAAGAGGATTATCCCCCAAACAGCACAAATATGCCCCGCATCATGAAGAACGCACGACTGCCCTACTGCGACTTAGGGTGCTTCTTCTTATTGAGTGCCGACGGAGATACGCGAATACCGTCGCCTGTCTGGCGCACATAGGCTTTATGAGCCGGCTTAGCGGTCCCAGAAGCCTTCTGAGCCTGCTTCTTGGGATCAACGGTAACAGCATTCGCGGGGTGCGGCTTAGTGGGCGCAGAGGGCGTCTGAGGCGCGCGGTCGAGCTTGCGCATCACGCGATCCCAGCGCGCATGGATGCTCTCGCTGTGAGCGCTCTTAAGCCCCAGCAGGGGCGCAGCCAAAATGGTCGGTGAGATAAACGTAATGAGGCGCCACAGCAGATAGCCAGCGGTCGATGCCGAACCGAAGAAATGACCCAAGAACAATGCAAAGCCGCCCTCAGCGCCACCAGTTCCACCGGGCAAGGGAACCGCAGAGCTCAGCAGCTGGACAAAGGCGCTCGCGGCCATGACCGAGAAAAAGTCGACCTCGTGGTGGCCAAAGGCAAGCATCAGGAAATACGGCACCAGATAGAAAAACGCGAGCTGCAGCATGGTGATAAACACGGTGACCAGCATGGAAGAAAAATGTCCGGCTGAAAGCTTGAACTTCTCGGAGAAGGAGTAGATCTCGCCATCGACAAACGTGCGCCATCCCTCGATCTTAGTGGCCGAGACACCAATGCGCTCAAGCCAATTGATGATGCAATGGGCGACGCGCGTGACGGTCTTAGGCATGAGCGCGACGGCGAAGATGCCCAGCAAGATGCAGCAGTGCCCACCAAAGCTAAAGACGCACAGCAACGTCATGTCGCCATAGCGCTCGGCAAAAAACGGCATGCGAGCAAGCAGGAGGATAGCGCCCCAGGCAACGAGGCCAAACTGGTACACGATAAAGCGCGTGAACTGCGTGGCGCCGGCCTCGCCGACATTTTGGCCCGCCTTGGTCAGGCGGTAGATCTGGGCGGGAGTCGAGCCCATCATCATGGGCGTCAGGTTGCCAAAGAAGATGCCACTCGCCTCGACCGAGATCAGGTCGCGGATGCCGACGGGCGAATATGGGTCGAGCCAGACGGCGATCGCATAGGCCACAATGCCAAAGAACAGATACATGAACATGCAAAGACACGCGACAACGAGCCATGGCGCCTGGACGCTCGACATAGCGGCCCAGAACTGCCCCATCTGCCCGGTTACCACCAGATAGACGATATAACCCACCAGCACGACGCCGATAAAGATGGCGCCGCGGCGTGCGCTCTTATTGTCATCTCCGCCCGAGGCCTCAACCTCGACCTGGGGCTTAGACGTATGCTGAGAGGACTCCGTCATGAGACTCCTTCTAACAGTCAAAATATCTTGGATATTGTACCCGTAAGGGCCATAGGCAGAACGCAAAGCTCTGGTTCAAACGGGAATTGCAGACGGTTGTTTGATAACAAAAAACCCGGACTTCCATGGGAAGTCCGGGTATCAGATGCGTGGTAGCCCGTACCAGATTCGAACTGGTGATCTCCGCCTTGAGAGGGCGGCGTCCTAAACCGCTAGACGAACGGGCCATGGAACTCAGCAGAAAAGAAGTGGTAGCCCGTACCAGATTCGAACTGGTGATCTCCGCCTTGAGAGGGCGGCGTCCTAAACCGCTAGACGAACGGGCCACATGACATCTGCACTGCCGTGCTGCGAGGAAATATATTACGGGACAAAAAACGTCAGCGCAAGAAGAAATTCCAAATTGCCGAAAAATTGTCGGCAGGTTATGGAACACGCAGGTAAACTGGGTAGCTAATTCAAGTTGAGATGGACCAAAAGAGCTTCGCGCTCGTTGGGAATGTTGTCTTCGATCACGGCGTCGAGGGCGGCGTTGAGTAGCTGGCCTAGCTCGGGTCCCGGTTTAACGCCGGCACGGATCAAGTCGCCGCCGTTGATGGAGAGCATCTTGAGCGTATAGGGCTCCCCCGCCTTCAGCAGCTCATGCGCCATCGCGCGCATCTCCTCAATCGTCTCAACGTAATAGAAGCAAGACGGGGCCTTGCCGAGCGTATCGGCACGCTTAAGGTCCATGAGCTCGTCAATCAGGCGGGCCGTGTCGACGCCCTCACCCGAAAGCGCGCGCATCATATTGAGCAGACAGGAGCGCTCGGGGCGCAGCGGCTTGTCATGGTATTTGATGAGCAGGCACACGTCGCGCACCAAGTCGTGCGAGAGCGCCAGGCGATCCATAATGACGCGCGCCATCTTGGCGCCGAGCTCGGGATGACCGTAGAAGTGTCCGCTACCGGCATGGTCGACCGTGAAGCACTCGGGCTTGGACACATCGTGCAAAAACGCCGCCCACATAAGGCTCGACGAGGGCGCGACGCCGTCACACAGCGCGAGCTCCCCCGCCACCGTCAGCACACGGGCGATATGCACGTAGACGTTAAACGCATGATAGACACTGCGCTGATCAAACCCGCGACCCGCTGCCAACTCGGGCACGGCGGCGCAGATGAGCTCGGGATAGCGGAGCATCGCGTCTCCCCCATGACCGGTCGAAAGAATGCCCTCGAGCTCAATACCCACACGCTCACGCGCCACGGCATCGAGCAGCGGCGCGCACTCGGCAAGCGCTCGCTTGGTCTCGGGCTCAATCATAAAGTCCAGACGGCAGGCAAAGCGCACCGCACGCAGCATGCGCAGGGCGTCCTCGTTAAAGCGACGCTTGGGATCGCCGACAGCGCGAATCAGCTTGCGCTCCAAGTCACCCTGGCCGTCATAGCGGTCGACAAGCCCACGCTCGGGATGCCAGGCCATGGCATTGACGGTAAAGTCGCGGCGCGCCAGATCGTCCTCGAGCGAGGCGGCACGCTCCACACTCTGGGGATGACGACCATCGGTGTAAAAGCCATCCAGACGGTACGTGGTGACCTCGATACGCTCGCCATCGGAAATAGCCGTGATTCCGCCAAATTTAATGCCCGACTCCACAACCGCGATGCCGGCGGCCTCGAGCGCCGATTTAGACTCCTGCCACAGGCCGCTACAGCACATATCAACATCGTGGCTGGGGTACCCCATCAGGGCGTCGCGCACCCAACCGCCCACGTACCAAGCCTCAAGACCAGCCGCCTCAAGCACGCGCAGGACGCGCAGGGACGCATCGGACGGTTGCGTACCGTTGAGCGAAACATTGCACATGCCTATGGCCTCCTGCACTTGTGAGCGTTAATCGATGGTTCTCAAGAAGTCTAACAAGAAACGAGAAAGCACGCACACGCAATCGCGTCGTCGATTAGATAAAACGAGAGAGCAGACGCCGCGTACGTTCAGCGCGCAAAAAACACCCGCCTTGGTAATCCAAAGCGGGTGTTCGGCAACGACGTATCGATGCTGCTAGCAGACCTGGCGAACCTCGATGTGCTTCCTATATTCGTCCACCTTGGCAAAATCGCCCAGACCGGGGCACTCGACCACGTTGGCGCCGGTGGCCATCGAAAGACGCAAGGCATCCTCAACGCGCTCGGGGGCGTCGTGCCACACGGACAGGAAGGCAGCGAGCGAGGAATCGCCGGCGCACACCGTCGACAGCAGCTTGACGTCGAAAGTGCGATTGGCAAACCAGATGTGCTTGCCGTTGGAGAAGTACGCGCCGTCGCCACCGAGGGTCAGCAGCACGTTCTTGGCGCCCTTGGCGTGCAGCTCGGCCATCGCGCCCTTGACGGACTCGTCGTCGCCACCGCTCACCTTGATGCCAAAGATGTCAAGCAGCTCGTCGTCATTGGGCTTGATCAGCAGTGGCTCCAGAGCAATGAGGTCTGCCAGCTGATGGCTCGAGATGTCGAGGACGAACTCGGCCCCCTTGGCCTTGACACGGCGCAGGACCTCGGCCAGGAAGCCCTCGGAAGTGTTGGGAGGCAGCGAGCCGCTGATAACCAGGCAGGTCATATCATCGAGCGAATCGATGAGCTCAAACATCTCCTGCTCATTGGCCTCGTTGATGGCGGCACCGGCATTGACCATGTTGTACTCGGTGTCGGGACCGGCGTTGAGGAACACGTTGACACGCGTGATGCCGTCGGTCCACACGGGCTTGACGGGCACGCCAAGGGCCTCGGCGCCCTTAACGATAAACTCGCCCGAGAAGCCGGCGAAGAAGCCCAGGATCGTGGTGTCGACACCGTAGTGGTCAAGCGTAAACGAGACGTTGAGGCCCTTGCCGTTGGGCGTGTAGACGGCGTTGCGGGTACGCGTGACGGTGTTGGCAGCAAGACCGTCACAGGCGATGTTGTAATCAATGGCGGGATTTGCAGTGAGCGTGTAAATCATGAATGTTCCTTTCACGAGGCAACGTGTTAATGAAAGTATATTCCACACAACGACAAAAGGCTACAACAACTCGGTGAACGGTGTGGAAGCGATGAAGCACGGCAGGAAACCTCTCCCCCATGGCGAAACAAAAAAGGCGCCCCGGCCGAAACCGGGGCGCCGCATGCGCACGAATATGTCGCGTTTCGATTACTGACGATCGAGCTTGCGGACAGCAACGCGCTTGCTGTACTCATCGACGTGACCGAAGTCGCCAATACCGACAGACTCGGCAACGTTGGCGCCGGTGGCCATAGCAAGCTTCATGGCCTCCTCGACGTTGTCGCGATCCCTGTACCACTTGTGCAGGAACGCAGCGAGGGTGCAGTCGCCGGCGCAGACGGAAGAAACCAGCTTGATGTTGAACTCACGCTTGGCGTACCAGATGTCCTCGCCGTTGGAGAAGTAAGCGTCGCCGCGGCTACCACGGGTGAGCAGCACGTTCTGAACGCCAGCGTCGTGAGCCATCTTCATGGCAACGCGAACCTCGTCGTCGGTGTCGACCGGCACGCCGAAGATGGCCTTCATCTCGTGATGGTTCGGCTTGATGAGCAGCGGCTTCTTGTGAGCGAGCTCCTTTAGCTTGTCGGAGGACAGGTCCAGGACGACGTCGGCGCCACGAGCCTGAGCGTGCTCCATGACCTTAGCCAGGAAGTCAGGCGTAGCTTTGGGAGGCACGGAGCCGGAAACGATCAGGCACTCGAGATCGCCCGCGGTGTCCAGGATGTTGTAGAGCTCCTCCTGGTGCTGCGGCGTAATAGGAGCACCCGGGTTCAGGATGCCGTACTCGTGCTGGCCATCGTTGACGTAGGTGTTAATGCGCGTGATACCGTCGGTCCAGACCGGGCGGCAGAGGCAACCCAGGTTCATGACCTCCTCGACGATGAACTTGCCCGTGAAGCCAGCGAAGAAGCCGAGCGCGACGGTGTCGACGCCCATCTTCTTAAAGGCGAAGGACACGTCGAGGCCCTTGCCGTTAGCCGTGTAGCTGGCCGAGCCGGTGCGGACGTTCTCGTCGGGCTCGAGCGGAGAGCTCGAAACCGTCATGTCGACAGCCGGGTTAGCGGTTAGCGTGTAGAACATTTACAGTACCCCCTGTATATGTGAGGGCCGCGTGGCCGGCCCATTCCAACCACGCGGTTACCTCTGATACCAAATTAGCGAGCTGCGGACTCGAGCAGTGCCTTGACCTCGGCGGCGGTGTTGCAGGCGAGTGCCTTCTCGGCGAGCTCGTCGCACTCGGCCTTGGTCCACTGGCTGATGGTCTTGCGGGCGCGCAGGATCGACGGAGCGCTCATCGAGAACTCCTCCAGGCCCCAGCTGATCAGCAGCGGCTCGAGCAGCGGATCGGCAGCGGCCTCGCCGCACATACCGACCATGATGCCGGCCTTCACGCCGCTCTCGATGATGTTCTTGAGCGAGCGGAGCACGGCGGGATAATAAACCTGGTACAGGTTGGAGATGGTGTCGTTGCCACGGTCGGCGCACATGGTGTAGCCGATCAGGTCGTTGGTGCCGATGGAGAAGAAGTCGGCAACCTCGGCAAGACGGTCTGCGAGCAGCGAAGCGGCGGGCGTCTCGACCATGATGCCGACCTCGATGTTCTCGTTGAACTTACGACCCTCTTCGGTCAGCTCGGCCTTGCACTGCTCGACGAGCTCCTTGACAGCCAAGACCTCCTCGACGCAAGTGACGAGAGGGATCATGATCTTGACGTCACCGAAGGCGCTAGCGCGCAGCAGAGCGCGGAGCTGGACCTTGTACTGGTCGGGATTGGCCAGGCAGTAACGCACGGCGCGGAAGCCCATGAAGGGGTTATCTTCCTTGACCATGTGCAGATACGGAATCTCCTTGTCGCCGCCCACATCGAGCGTGCGGATGATGACCGGAGCGCCCTTGAGCGCGCTGGCGACCTTACGGTAGGCGTTGAACTGCTCCTCCTCGGAAGGAAGCTCAGCAGAGTCCATGAACAGGAACTCGGAGCGGAACAGACCGATGGCCTCGGCGTCGTGATCGAGCGCGTTGGGCACGTCATCGGGGTTACCGATGTTGCAGGCGATGATCTTCTTGATGCCATCGGCAGTCACGGACGGCTTGCCACGGAAGGCCTCGAGGGCTGCCTTCTCGGCAGCGAAGGCCTCGGCCTTAGCGGTGTAGGCAGCAAGCGTCTCCTCGTCGGGATCGGCCTCGACGATACCCTTGCCGCCATCGACGACAACGGTCATACCGTTGCGCAGCGCGGTGCAACTGTTGGAAACCGAAAGGACAGCCGGGATCTCGAGGGCGCGCGCAATGATCGCGGAGTGCGACGTGCGGCCACCGGTCTCGGTGACGATACCGGCAACGTGGGCCTTATCGATCGTGGCGGTCATGGACGGCGTGAGGTCGTGCACGACAACGACGGTGTTCTCGGGCAGGACGGAGAGGTCGACGACCTCCTTGCCCAGCAGCTCGGCCAGAATACCGGTACGGATGTCGGCGATGTCGGCCGCGCGCAGACGGAACATCTCGTCGTCCATAGACAGGAACATGTTCTCGAACATGGTCGAGGTGTCCATGAGCGCCTGCTCGGCGCAGGTACCGCCGTCAATGGCGGCGTTGATGGCGTCGGTCATGCCCGGGTCCTGAGCCAGGACAATGTGTCCGCTCATGATCTCGGCCTCGGCCTCGCCCACCGTCTCCTTCATGTGGTCGGCCTGAGCCTGGGTCTTCTCGCAGAAGACCGAAAGAGCGGACTGATAGCGCTCCTTCTCTGCTGCCGAATCAGCAACCTCGTGCGGCTCAAACGTCAAGTCGGGATCGACGGCAACCATGACGGTGCCGATACCGATGCCCTCGGAAGCGTTGACTCCCTGATACATTCCCATTCCTCTCTCCGTGTCATGTGATAAAGCGTTTTGCCATATCCATGACAAAAGAGCGCAGCTACCTTACAACAGGTCACTGCGCCCCCAAATATGAACTTAGTTGTTCAACATGCGACCCGTTTGAGTTCTACTCGCCAAGACCGCTCTTGATGAGCTCGATGGCAGCAGCCAGAGCCTCGGCCTCGTCAGCGCCGTCGCACTTGACCTCGACCTCGGTGCCGCAGGGGATACCAGCAGCCATGAGGGCCATCGGGGACTTGCCGTTGACCTCCTTCTCGGGGGTGACGACCGTCACGTCACAGGCGTACTTGCCCATGGTGGAGGCGAACAGACCAGCCGGACGCATGTGCAGACCCTGAGGATTAACGAGGGTAGCCTTCTCAGAAACCATAATTGACTCCTTTTTGTGTTTAACCCCTGTCATGCATGTGGCAGGAGTCAGATTCACGACGTTGTTTATATTAACTCACATCAAACGGTTTTTCATTGTGTTTCAGACGAATTATTGGACAGATGTGTTTGTCGTCCGCTTGCTCGCCGGGCGGGGCGATTAAGTTTGCTGCTCTACAGTCCTGCGCAAGACGGAAAGCACATTAAGTGCTTTCCTTTGCGTGCGGAACTCGCGACAAACTTAATCGCCCCGCCCGGCGAGCAAGCTGCGGAAACTCGGTCGGTCCAGACTAATGTCGGCTGAAAAGAATTCTGGCTGATAACCTGTTCGCGACAAAGACTCGATAGGCAGCCCCCTCTATGCCCTTTTGTAAGTTGCGGTGAAATAGGGATTGAATTTGGGGTTGAATCGTTTAAACAGTCCCTATTTCACCGCAACTTATGGGAGGGATAGAAAAAGGGCGGAGGCCCTGGAGAGGGACTCCGCCCTTTATACAGGGGGCGATGGTATTCGCGTACCGTGGAATTAGACCAGACGGGCGTTGATCGTCTTGGCGATCTCGGCAGCGTCGGTAGAACCCTTGACGGTGGCACGGAAGTCCTCGTCCATGAGCGCCTCGGCGACCTTAGACAGGATCTTGAGGTGCGTAGTGCCGGCCTGGGCACCGGGGATGAGCAGGGCGATAGCCACGTTGACGGGAGCGCCGTCCATGGTGTCCCAACCGGTCACGCCGGACTCGTCCTTGACGACGATGACGGCAGCTTCGGTAATGGCGTCGGACTTGGCATGCGGAATAGCGAAGCCCTCCATCATGCCCGTGGTGCCCTCGGCCTCGCGGGCAAGGAAGGCGTTCATCACGGCGTCGGCATCGCTGGCGATACCGGCCTTAACAGCCTGGTTGGAAACGAAGCTCAGAGCCTCGTCACGAGAAGCGAAGTCCTCGGCGACAAAGACATTCTCGACCTTCACGAAGTCGGCAGCCTCGGCCATGGGGGCCTCGACGGCAGCGGCCTTGGGGGCCTCAACCGGCTTGGCTGCAGGAGCGGCCTTCTGGTTCTTCTCGAAGTCGTACTTCTTGAAGGCCACGAACAGGATGCCACCGACCACAGCGCCGATGAGGATCGCGAGGACCCAAAGCGGACCGTTCTCGACAACGGGCAGGACCAGGAAGCCACCGTGAGGCGCCGGATCGTGAACGTTGAACATAATGGTCAGGATCGAAGCGATAGAGGAACCGAGCATCATGATGGGCATGACGGGCCAGATGTTCTTGGTCATGAACGGAATGGCGCCCTCGGTGATGTGGGTGCAACCAAGGATGAGGTTGACGACACCGGCGTCGTGATCCTCCTGGCTGAAGTACTTCTTGCCGACAACGACGGCAAAGGTGGTGATCAGCGGCGGAACGATGCAGGCGGCGGAGACGGCAGCCATGAAGTTGGTGCCGAAGTTGTAGGTATCGGTGCCAACACCGGCGGCCAAAGCCTCGGTGAGCATAGCGGTACCGGTGACGTAAGCAGCCTTGTTGACCGGGCCGCCCATGTCAAAGGCGCACATGCAGCCAATGGCAAGACCCAGGACAACGGCGCCAGAGGCGGACAGGCCCTTGAGGAAGTCCATCATGGCGGTGTTGATGGCAGCCATGGGGCCAGAAATGCCGAGCATGACCAGACCGACGATAGCCGTCGAGAACAGCGGGTACAGGAAGATAGCTTTAAGGCCGTCCAGGTTCTTGGGCAGACCGGCAAAGACCTTCTCGAGCAGCAGGATGACATAGCCGGCGAGGAAGCCACCGACGATGCCGCCCAGGAAGCCGAAGCCCACGCCGGCGCCACCGGCGTCGATCATGCCGGTCTCGGCGTTAACAGGCAGGCCCTGGATGGCGATCATACCGGCAACAAAGCCGGGGACGAGCGCCGGGCGCTTGCCGATGGACTCGGCGATATAGGCGGAAAGCACCGGAACCATGAGGTTCATGGCGATGCCGCCGATGATCTTGAGCATCGCAGCAAAGCTGTTGTAGTCAGACGCCGTCGAATCGAAGGACGTAATGCCCCACAGGAACGAGACCGCGGTCAGGACACCACCGGCAACGACGAAGACCAGCATATGGCTGACGCCGTTCATGAGGTGCTTGTAGATAACGTGGCCGATGGACTCCTTCTCCTCAACCTCGTCCTCGACATCGGCAGCGGCTGCAACCGTGCTGTCGCCCTTGGCGGCGAGCGCGCGGTCAATCAACTTACCGGCGGCCTCAACGGACAGGGCCTTGGAAACACCAACGGAAACCATGGGCTTACCGGCGAAACGCTCAGCCTGGACATCCTTGTCTGCTGCGACGACGACGGCCTTGGCACCAGCGATCTCACTCTTGGTGAGCTCGTTCTCGACACCGACCTGGCCATGAGTCTCGACCTTAATGGTCAGACCGCGCTCGGCAGCTGCCTTCTCCAGCGCCTCCTTCGCCATGAAGGTGTGCGCAATGCCGGTCGGGCAACCGGTCGCGGCGATGATGTCAAACTTAGCCATGTGTCCCTCCTTCTTGAGTACAGCGCCCGCGGGCGCTCCCCTACACGCGCTTCGATGCGCGTTTTTCCACAACTGAAAGATACCAACCTACCGTCCGCGTGAGAAGAGACAAGGTGCAATTCTCTGGTGAAAGGTTCTTTCATAACCGTAAACGGTAAGTGAAAGTTTACCATCAACACTTGAAACGGCAAGGTGTATCTTGTAATTAAAAATGCCCGTATACTATGGCATTGCGAATCAAATTAGATTTTCATACCAACCAGGAGCCATCCATGACCGATAGTAGCAAGAGCGCACTTTCCCTCATTAGCACCCATCAGGGATACAGCGAATCCGAGCAGCGCATTGTCGACTATATATTGGAGCACCAGTCCGAGGCTCCACGCCTCACGGCGGCTCAGCTCTCACGCGCCGCTGCCACGTCCGAGGCGACCGTTTCGCGCTTCTGCCGCAAGCTTGGGTTTGGCAGCTTCCGCAGCTTTCAGTTTTCGTTGGCGAGGGATTTGGAAAGCCAGCGCAACGAGGGCCTGACCGACGAGGTCTCGCTCGACAATATGGAGCAGAGTCTAAAGAACATCCTGGCTGCCAAGGTGAGCGAGCTTAATGCGACTATCGACGGGATCGACCACGATACGCTGGCGGCTGTTGTGCATGCCCTTAAGCATGCAGGGGTTATTGAGTTTGCGGCTGTGGGCAATACGAACGCGGTTGCGCTCGATGCGACGTTTAAGTTTTCGCAGCTGGGCCTGCGCTGCATGGCGAGCACCATTAGCGAGACATCAATCGGCTTTGCGCTCACGTTGCGCCCGGGTGACGTTATCGTGCTAATCTCAAACTCTGGCAAATCGCGCCGACTGAATCGCATGGCAAAAGCGGCTCGCGACTGCGGCGCAACCGTGGTCGTCATCAGCAGCGATAGCAAGTCTCCACTTGCGCGCCTCGCCGACTACACCTTTAATACCGTCAATCACGAAGCGCTGCTGACAACGGGTGACTTCGCGTTCTCCAAGATCAGCGCCACGATGATCATCGAAGTCATCTACAACTTCCTGCTGCCCGAGATTGAAGACGCTCGCGAGCATATCAGCTACTACGAGGAGCTCATCCAGCCGGATAAGGTCGTTGAGTAGGTAAATTGGGGAGCCGATAGACGCCCTTCGCCACGAAACCCGCCGCAGTCGAAAGGGGGGGGGCCAAAAGCCGCCCCTCGCCACGAAACCCGCCCATCTACTACGTTTTAACCGCAACCGCCAACCATACACCCAAAATAGAGAAAACCGCAGGCGTTCTACCTGCGGTTTTCTTTTTGCAATTCTCGGCGTGGTTGCCGATGCCCAACCAAACGTAGTAGATGGACCCGTTTCGTGGCGGCCGGGTTGGACATGCGTGTGGCGACTCGACCTAGGCACGCGCCTCCGCAAGCATCTGCCTGGCGTGCGCCAGGCTTGCCTCGGACTGATCGCCGCTCAACATGCGGGCGATCTCGGCGGTACGCGCTTCGCCGGTTACCTCGTCCAAATGCGTCTGGGGAACATCGCCTGGTTCCTTGCTGACAACATAATGCTTATCGGCCATGACGGCGACCTGCGCCAAGTGGGTTACGACAATCACCTGATGCGTAGAGGCGAGATCTGACAGCACGCCCGCGAGTGCACGCGCCGTGGAGCCACCGACACCAGCATCGACCTCGTCAAACACCAGCGTATCGACACCGTCCGCGTTACCGAGGACAACCTTACTTGCCAGCATGACGCGGCTGAGCTCGCCGCCCGATGCAATGCGGCGCAGGGGACGTGGAGTCAAACCGGCACCGCTGCGGTATAGCAGCTCGTAGCTCGAAGGACCAACGGGCGTCCACTCAGCACGGGGAAGATCGCGCGACTCCCAGACGAGCTCGGCACTACCCATCTCCAAGCGCGCCATCTGGCGGCCAACCTCGTGGCAGAAGCGCGGGGCCGCCGTATTTCGAGCGCGCTTAAGTGCCTTGGCAGCGGTAAACAACTCGCGCTCAGCGCTCCCGAGTGCCTCACGCGCCTTTTTGATCTGCTCATCGCCATCATCGACCAGGGACAGCAGCTCTTGCGAGCGATCGCGCATGGCAAAAACATCGTCCATAGTGGGACCCCACTGACGCAACAGACCCTTGAGGTCGGAATACCGCTCACGCATGCGAGCGAGCTCGCGCGGGTCGAAGGCGATGCCATCGCGATAGGCACGAAGCTCGTTCGCGCAATCCTCAAGGGAGATACAGGCATCCGAAAGTGCATCGGCGATGTCACCCAGCTTGCGATCGACGGTCGCCATTCGGGAAAGTTCTGCCACGGCGCTGTTCACGGCGTCGAGCGCTCCCCCTTCGGCGGCAAGCGATGCATGGGCATCGTTAGCCGTGGCAACCAGTACCTCGGCATGTTCGGAGCGCGGCAGCAGTTCCTCGAGTTCCTCATACTCGCCCGGCTTGGGGTCGACCTCGCCGATGCGCTCGAGCGCAAAGCGCGCCTCCTCGACGCGGCTCCCCTGCGCACGCGAGGCCTCTTCGACACGTCGAACCTCCTTAGCGGCAGCCCGCGAAGCCTTAAAGCAGGCGCGGTACGCATCCAGCGCCTCGAGCGCAGAGCGTCCCGCCCACGCATCGACCATCGCAACGTGATGCGCCGGATCGAGTAAGCGCTGGTGCTCGTGCTGGCCGCACAGATCCATCATCACGCCGACGCGCTCCGAAAGCTCGCGCACGCTGGCGATGCGGCCGTCAATCTTGACGCGGCTGCGGCCCTCGGCGGAAAGGCTGCGCTGGACCGTGAAGCCTTCCGTGTCGTGCGGGCCGTCAAACAGGCGCGCCTCGACGCTCGCCAGCGCCTCGCCCTCGCGCACCGTCGACGAATCCGCGCGCTCACCCAAAATAAGCTTGAGGGCCGAGAGCAGCGCGGTCTTGCCGGCGCCGGTCTCGCCGGTCAGGACAGTCAGGCCGGCACTCGGCACCAGCGTCGCCTCGCGAATGAGTGCAATGTTAGAAACCTGCAGCTCATCGATCATGGCGGACTCCGTAGAATACGCGGCTCACCGAGTTGTAAAAACTCTCGGGGCCGTAGTCGAGCAGCAGCACATCGCCGGGGCCTCGGCGCACGGCCACGCTCTCGACCGTGCCGTCGCAGGTAATAAACTGTCCATCGATAGCGATCGCCGGAACGCTCGGACGGTCATCGGACATAAAGATTTCGACGACATCGCTCGGCGAAGTCAAGAAAGCGCGAGCTTGAATGGTGTGCGGCGCAATGGGTACGCAGACCATGCCCGTATAGTCAGGGCTCACGATGGGGCCACCGGCGCTGAGCGCGTAACCCGTAGAACCAGTCGCCGTCGAAACGACGACACCGTCACCGCGTAGGCGGTCGATATGGTGACCGGACACCGTGATGTCAAACTCGACCATATCGGACAGGGGGCCGCGCGTAAGCGCCATGTCGTTGAGGGCGAAGGTGCGCACGACATCCTTCGTACCATCTTCGCGCACGGACACGATATCCGCGGCGATGGTAGCGCGACGGCTCACATGCAGCTCGCCGGACAGGGCGTCGCTCACGACCTGCAGAATGTCGCGCTCCTCGGGACTCGCAGCAGTTAAAAAACCCAGGTGACCATAGGAAAGACCGAGGATAGGAATCTCACGATGGTTGAGGATGCGGGCAGCGCGCAGCAACGTGCCGTCGCCGCCGAGCGTAATGACCAGATCGGAGCCGTCAATATCAGGCGTGCTTTGAATCTTCGATCGCTGGTCGGCAGCCCATGCGACCTCATAGCCCTGGCGCGTCAGCCAAAGCTCGAGCATCAGGCCGCTCTCGACCGCCTCTTGCTTGTAGTAATTGGGAACCAGAAAGACCTTCATAGCGTTGCAGCTTTCTCGCTCATAACCGATACCTGGGATTGCAGCTCGTCTTGCGAGCGATCGCCGGGGTCAAATCTCGTGCCGTACAGGAAAAACTCAACGTTGCCCTTGGCACCATGAATGGGCGACACGCACACATCGACCGGGAACAGGCCCTTGGCAGCAAAGAGTTCAACCGCCGCCACGAGTGTATCGCGGCGCACGGCGGGATCGGTCACAATGCCGCCCTCGCCCACCAGCGCCGCCGGAGCCTCAAACTGCGGCTTTACGAGCGTGCAGAATGCACCCGTAGGCGCCAGGCACGCCAGTACCGCATCGATAATGTTCGCGATGCTGGTAAACGAGACATCACACACAGCCAGGTCGATAGTGCCGGCATAGCCAAGCTCAGGCAGCTGCGTCACGTTTGTGCGCTCATGCAGCGTCACGCGATCGTCCTGGCGCAACGACCAATCGAACTGGGCGCGACCCACGTCCACCGAGACAACGGTCGCAGCTCCGCGCTTGAGCAGGCAATCGGTAAAGCCGCCGGTAGAGCAGCCCACATCCAGACAGGCAAGGCCCGTCGGATTGATACCAAACGCATCAAGCGCGCCTTCGAGCTTAAGACCGCCGCGGCCAACATAGGGAATGCGTCCCTTCACGTGCAGCGGCAGGCCCGGGGTCACCTTAAGGCCCGGCGAAGTCAAGCGCTCACCGCCACTCGAGACCAAGCCGGCCATAAGAGTGCGAAGGGCATCCGCGCGATCGGCGCAGATGCCCTGTGAAATCAGTTCGTCATCAAGACGCACGCGTTTCATGAATGCCATCAACCATTCGTATCCGGAGATGCGGCCTAGCTATCCTGGGATTCGTTTGCCGCATCCTCATCGTATTCCTGCTCGAGCTTGTCGGCCTCACGCGGCGTCAACTCAAACTTGTCGACCATATCGACCGCGCGGGAGCCCAGCTCAATCGCTTCGTCAAACAAATCGAGCGAACGCTCCAAGGAGGTATCCTTGGAGCGAACGGTAGCGATGATCTGATCCAGACGGTCCGAAATCTCATCAAAGTTACGGACAGAACCCTCTGGCATGGCTACTCCTCGACGGAGTCGATGTCAGCCTCGGCGGCGTCCGCATCCTCGGCCAGCACGCCAGCCTCAGCCTGAGCAACCGCAACCTTGGCGGCAGCCTCGGCAGCCTGCGCCTCCTCGCGAGCGCGATCTTCGGCCAGCAGCTCCTGGTACAGGCCCTCGCCCGGCAGCTCCTCGCTGCGAGCGATCTTGCCCAGCACGCCGTTGACGAACGACGCGGACTGGTCGGTGCCATAGGCCTTGGCAAGCTCGACAGCCTCGTTGATCACGATGGCGTCCGAGACCTCCTCGTCGGTGAGGAAACGCATCTCGTAAACAGCGATACGCAGCAGATTGCGGTCGGCGCCGGGCATGCGCATAAGATCCCAGTTCTTGGCAACGGATCGCAGAGCGCAGTCGATGCGGTCGATATGCTCGTAGGCACCGCGGCACAGCTCCAACGCATAGGGGTCGAGGGGACCCTTCGAGATCAGGAAATCACCCTCGAGGACGCGCTCGAGCGGGCTGTCCGTGGCCTCGGCCTGGAACAGCAGCTGCAGCGCCTGACTGCGGGCAAGCGTACGCCCGCGATAAACCTTAAGGCTCAAAGGTTACTCCTTGGGGAAAACGAGGCCGTCAATGCAAACGTCAACGCGCTCAACCTCGACGCCCACCTGAGCATCGATGGCGGCGACCACGGCGACGCGAACGGCCTCGGCGAGTTTCTTGAACGGATAGCCAAAGAACACCACGACACGCACGGTGAGTGCGAGCTTGCCGCCAACGACCTCGGCCTCGACCGCCGGCTCGGAAGCCGGGGCCTTGGACGAGAGCATCATGGAGACAAGGTTGGTGGCAAGGTCCTTGACGCCAACGGAGGCGATGCCCTCGACATCCGACACGGCGCGCGAGACGATGGCGGTCAGAACATCGGGCGAAATGCCGATGCCGTCAATCTTGATTTCCTGGGGCATGAGTCCTCCTAGAAGAGTTGGTTGCTAGACGCGGGAGACGAACTTGCCGTCGCGGGTGTCAACCTTGATGACCTCGCCCTCGTTGAGGTACATGGGGACCTGGATGACAGCGCCGGTGTCAATCGTGGCCGGCTTGGTGGAACCCTGGACGGTGTCGCCCTTAAAGCCCGGGTCGGTCTGGACGATGGTGGTCTCGATGAACATCGGGGGGGTCACGCCCATGAGCTCATCGTCGGCGAAGAGCAGCTGGCAGATGTCGTTCTCGCGCAGCCACTTGGAGTTCTCGCCCACCATGTCCTCGGGAACGGGAACCTGCTCATAGGACTCGTTGTCCATGAAGATGTAGTCGGCGCCATCGTTGTAGAGGTACTGGAACTCGCGGGTGGTAAGCATGACGCTCTCGAACTTGGTGCCGGCGTTGCAGGTGTTCTCGACGACGCGGCCGCTCTTGATGTCGCGGGTCTTGTAGCGCACAAACGCGCCGCCCTTGCCCGGCTTGACATGCTGGAACTCGACGATGGTGTAGACCTTGTCCTTGATGCGGAGACCGAGGCCGTTCTTGAAGTCGGCGGTAGAAATGGTAGGCATAGCGACCTTTCTTGTTATGGGCAGAACGCACAAGCGTCCAAATTACATACGACAGAAATTATACACTTGCAGACGGCGCCTGCAGCGAGCGCATAAAAAGAGAACGCGGGGCGTCCGAATCGATCCGAACGCCCCGCCCCAAACTATCTACCGAAGTAGACTAGCAGTCGATAACGTGCAGGTCGTGCGGGGTCTTGGTGAAGGGCTCGTAGCCGTTCTCGGTGACCACGCCGTAGTCCTCAAGGCGCACGCCGCCCACGCCGGGCAGGTAGACGCCGGGCTCCATGGTGACAACCGAGCCGATCTCGATGGTGTTCTTGCTGCGGTTGAAGTTGGGCAGCTCGTGGATGTCGATGCCCACGCCGTGGCCCAGACCATGGTTGTAGTAATCGCCATAGCCGGCATCGCCGATGATCTTCTTGGAAAGCTTGAAAATGTCGTTGCCCTCGACGCCCGGATGGATGGCGGCGACGCATTCCTCGTGCGTACGGCGCACGAGCGCATACAGGTCGAGCTGTTCCTGCGTGGGCTCGCCCATCACGACGGTGCGCGTCATATCGGAACGATAATCGCAGTAGCCCGCGCCGTAATCCATGAGGACAAAGTCGCCCTTCTCGATCACGCGGTCGCTCGGCACGGCATGCGGGTTGGCGGTGTTGGGACCGCTCGCTACGATGGAGCCGAAGGCAAGGCTGTCAGCGCCGTTGGCGAACATAAAGTTCTCGAGCTCGTTGCGAACCTGCTTCTCGGTCATACCGGGCTTAATAAAGCCGAGCATGTGCTGGAAGGCGGCGTCAGTGATCGACTGTGCATGGCGCATGAGCTCGATCTCCTCGGCATCCTTGATGGCGCGCATCTTGCGGATGTCGTCATGCATCAGCGGCAACATGCAGGCGACGGAACGATCCTCCAGACCACGCTGAATGCCCTGGTAGAAGTTGATCTGCATATCGTCCTCGACAGCGCAGACGCGGCACTTGTTGGCTGCGATCTTGCCGGCGACCCAACCGGGGATGGTGCCCTCGTCCATGTCATAGACCCAAGGGCTGCCGGCGGGCGTGTTCTCCTCAAAGCTGTTGAGGTAGCGCGAGTCGGTATGGAACAGGCACTGGTCAGCCGTAATAAACGCCGCGTGCGGGAACTCGAAGGTGTAGTCGAAGACGCCCTTCACGCCCGTGAGCCAACGAAGATTGGCCTCGTCGCGTACCACGATAGCGTCGTAGCCGCGCTCGACCATCAGGGCACGGACACGTTCGATACGACCGGCAGGACCGGCAGCAAACTCAGACATGCAGATTCCTTTCTTATTGTCTCTATAAAGACGGGACGGGTCTCAACCGAACGTCGGAATCGCATGCGAACCGCAACCGATTGGAAACCCGTCCCTCAACATGATACGAAAGACGATGGATGTCAATAAATCTTAGAGAAGTTCTTTGCGAGAAGCCAAGTAAGCGTGAGCATGGCGCTCAAGAACCTCGTCCTCAACGCTCGTTAGGCGAATGGCGCCGAGTGCCGCGGGCAGCGGCAGCATGCTGCGATTCGAGCGAGCGAACTGCTGCCTGCGGAACTCCTCGATATATGCGGCAGGCTCCAGATCGAGGGCAAGTTCCTCGATACCAAAGTCCTCTAGGCAGTCATCGACCTCAAAGACGTAATCGATATCGAAGTCGCAGGCATCATGTGCTAGGCGCGCCTCAAAGCGCATGCCCTCGGACAACAGCTGGTAGGCAGGAACCTGCGAAGCAGCATCGCCCAAGCAAGCGCGCAGGGTACGCTCCCCCGTCTTGCCAAAATCGAGCGCATGGCGGGCGCTCGGGTTCGTGGCCATCAGTACGTCCTTGCGGGCAGTCTGAGACCATTGAACTGCATTGACGAGCGCGACCTCCTCGCCCGCGAGAATCTCGGGAACGGTCTCAGTAAACTGATTCCAGCGGGACTTGCTGCTCGAAAGCATGGTGCCAACAAGCACCACATAGCCGAACTTGAGGTACTCGGGGTCCGCCTCGCGAACAAGGTCGAGGTCACACACGACCAAGCCCGGCTCAGGACGGAACGCGATAGCGGGAAGCGCATTCGCCGGCGAGGCGACGAGCGGCTTCATGGTCGTCGCGACCGTGAGCATGGCGTCGAAGGTCGTCGGCAGCAGCGCGCACTCGGTTCGGCCACACCACTGGTTGGCGCACCAGCTAACAACCGAGCAGGTTGCGGCATCGCCAACGGCGACAACCAGATCGTCGCAGGTAACGCCGTTGGCAGACAGGGCGCCAAAGATCGCATCGGCATCGGCCAGCGTGGCACCAGCAGGCGAAACCTCGAGGACTAGCGGCGACACGGCAAAACCGGCGTCGACCAGCGCATGCTCGACGACTTCACCAAAACGCTCGGATGTGGCGGTGTTCCAAACGACCATCGCGCGCTTAGGCTTGCCCACGGCCGAGGCAAACATACGCGACAGTTCATCGAACGCGCCCAATCCGACGCGGACATCGACGCTGCGGTTTTGGAAATTGATCAGTTGACGGCGAATCATAGCAGCCCACGCTCCAAAAGCATCTCGGCACAAAGGTAGGAAACGTCCTCGAAGGACTTGTTGCGAATATCAAGGGTAAGGTCGGCGGCCTGGCGATACAGCGGACGGCGATGCTCAAACAGGCGCGCAGCATGCTCGGGCGAACGGAAATCGGGGCGCGTGTCGGACCGACGAATCTGTCGAATCGAATCCTCGAAGTCGCCCTCGAGGTACACGCACGTACCCATTTCGTGCATCAGTTCAATATTCACCGGCGTTTCGACGATACCGCCCCCGCACGAAACCAACAGGCTGCGCTCGCTTTGGAGCGAACGGAGCGCCGAGGTCTCGAGCTCGCGAAAACGATCCTCGCCCTCGGTCTCAAAAATCTCGGTTACCGACTTGCCGCAACGGCGCACGACCAGACGGTCGGTATCGATAAAACGCCGCTTGAACATGGTGCCCACGTTGCGCGCAAGCGTCGACTTGCCCGCGCCCAAAAAGCCGATAAAGAAGATATGGTCGCAGCCGTGTTTGATGTGCTGGGACATGACGAGACCTATTCCTCGCAAGGAAGGTCGCGCAGGGCCCGGCGCTCAAAGATACGGAAGATCTGCGTATACCACAGGTCCTGCGTCGCCTGCGGCTTTACCAGGATGGTATCGACGCCGGCGAAGTTGCCGCTCCACACGTCCGTGTAGAGCTGATCACCGATCAGCACCGCCTCGTCAGCCGTGGCGCCGAGGCGCTTAAGACCCGCCTTGAGGGCAAACGGCGCCGGCTTCATGGCATGGCTGATGGCCTCGAGTCCCAGCTCGCGTGCTGATGCCATGACCTGGTCGCGATGCCAGTTGTTGGACACCATGCACAGCTTAAAGCCTTTGGCGCGGGCGGTATCGAGCCAAGCGGAAACCGCGGCGGGAACCTGCTCGGTGTCGCGCGGCACCAGGGTGTTATCGCGATCGAGCAGAATGGCGCGTTTGCCGTCGGCCCAAAGGGTATCAAGGTCGATGCGATCGACCGAGGCAACGTAACGTTTGGGGCTAAAAATCCTCATGCTAATTCCAAGACTGTTGATGCTCTTCGTAGGTTTGCGAGAAGTACTCCTCGTCCTGCGTAATGTAGAAATACAGGTCATCGGAGTCGGTCGGCTCAAGCGTGGCCTTGAGTGCCTCGAGCGACGGAGAGCAGATGGGCGTGGGCGGCAGGCCCTCGTGCTTATAGGTGTTATACGGACTATCGCTCTGCAGGTCGTCGGCGCTAACCTCGCCACCGGTGACATACATCATGGTCGCATCGCTGTTGAGATAGCGCAGACCATCGAGCTTGCCGGCAAGACGGTTGTAGAAGACCGAGGCCACGTGCGCGCGCTGGTCGGCGTTGAGGCCCTCGCGCTCAACGATAGAGGCCAAGTTGACGATGTCGTAGTCGGACATCTCCACACCGTAGCGTTCCTTGATCTTGGCTTCGCAGCTCGCAAAGTCAAGCGACTTGTACTCGGTCTTAAACTGATCGAGCATAGCGCGAATCACGCCATCGGCCGTCGGCAAATCACCCAACGAATAGGTCTTGGGGAACAAGAAACCCTCGAGCGAATCGTTGGCGGCGCCCTTAAGGAAGCTATAGTCGTCCACGTAGTTGGAGGCCTTGGCCTGGTTGAGGAAGTCTTCCTTAGAGATGCTGTCGTAGGCCTGGGCCACACGGTCGGCGACTTGATCGACCGTCAGGCCCTCAGGGATAGTCAGCGCACTGGAGCCCGCGTTGGGGCCTTCCATGAGCTGCTGAACAACCTTGGTCGCATCCATGAGTGTGGTGAACGAATAATCACCGGGCTTGAGCGACATATCGGCGTTGAGCTTCTTCACCGCCGCATAGTAATCCTTGGGATTTTCAACGATATGGTTCTCGGAGAGAATCGAGGCGATCGTATCGCCTGAAGCACCATCGGGAATGGTCACCGTAACCTGCTGACCAGCCGTGACCTTCGTATCCTCACCGGCAAAGAAGCCCTTGACGGCCGGCACGACAAAGAAAGCGATCGCAGCAAGCGCGAGCACCGCCACCACAACGCCGATAATCATAGGCACCGGGGAGCTTTTCTTTTGAGCACCGCGACGAGCATGCGTGTTGTAGCTCGAGCGGGTCGCCGGAGCAACGCCATGCGAACCGCGAGCGTGATGCGAATGCGATTGAGGGACCTGAGTTCGCTGGGTAGGTGCCTGCTGCTTAAAGCGGGTACCGCCTGCAGGCTGGGCCGTACGAGCAGTGGGCTGTTGAGCCGCGTGAGAAGCCGAATGCTGAACCGAACGAGCAGAAGGCTGCTGACCCGTCCGTTGAACAGGTTGGGCCGAATGAGAGAAGGACTGCACCGAGCGCGCGGCAGACTGAGCTGCGCGCTGCGTCGGCTGTGCCGGACGCTGGCCAGGCTGGGCAGGGCGCGACGCCGGCTGCCGTGTACGATTCTGCTGGCGCGGATCGGAAGCGCTAGACATGCGAAACCTCCTCGTTTTTACGATCGAGCCACGTCTGCAAAAACAGGCTGGCGGCAATCATGTCGATCTTGCCCCTCATCTGCTTTTCGTTGAGGCCCTGCTCGCGCAGGATACGCTTGGCCTCTTGCGAAGACAGACGTTCGTCCTCAAACTCCAGCGGAAGATCGAGCTCGTCGGCAATCTTTTGCGCCACGGCGGCAACGCGCTCGGCCTGGGGGCCGGGCTCACCGGCCATGGTCAGGGGGCGTCCGCTTACCAGGATGTCGGGCTCATAGTCCTCAACCAGGTAGCGGAACGTCTTGGCCATACCGGTGACCTCGGCAGCCGGAAGCACCTTGACAGGCATCGCCATCTTGCCATCACGGCTCGAGACGGCGATGCCAATCCTGGTCTCCCCTATGTCCAGCGCGAGCGCAACCACAGCGACTTCTTAGATTCTTAGGCGCCGAGCGCGGTCTTAGCGGCCGCGAGGGCATCGGCGATGCCGGCAGCATTCTTGCCACCGGCCTGGGCCATGTTGGGACGACCGCCACCGCGACCGTCGACCAGACCCGCGATCTGCTTGATCACGTTACCGGCGTGGAAACCGGCCTTGACGGCGTCATCGGAGCCGGCAGCGAGCAGGGCCGGAGTGCCCTTCTCAGTCACGCTGGCGACGACACAAGCGACAGGGCCGGCGACCTTCTGATGCACGGTATCCCATACGTTGCGCAGGTCGGCAGCCTCAAGGCCCTGGAGCTCAGCGACAACGAGCTTATAGCCGTCGAGCTCGACGGCGCCCTCGATGGCGCTGGAGATGGCGTCGGAGGAGCCACCGGTCAGAGCCTTTTTGAGCTTGTTGGACGTCTCGCGCAGCTCAGCCTGCAGGTTCTCCACGCGGGCGGGAACCTCGTCGACGCGGCACTTGAGCGCAGCGGCGGCGGCGTCAACGAGCGCCAGGCGGTCGGCCATGTAGTCGAGGGCACCCTTAGAGGTCACGGCCTCGATACGGCGGACATTGGAGCCCGTGGAGGACTCGGAAATGATCTTGAACAGACCAATCTCTGCGGTATTGGCGGCATGGGTGCCACCACAGAGCTCGCGGGAGAACGGCTGGTCCTCAGCGCCCACGGAGACGACGCGGACGACATCGCCGTACTTCTCTCCAAACAGAGCGACAGCGCCGGCAGCCTTAGCCTCATCGATGCCCATGACACGGGTCACGACCGGCTTGGAAGCGAAGATCTGCTGGTTGACCAGGTCCTCGACAGCCTTGAGCTGCTCGGAGGACAGGGCCTCGAAGTGCGTGAAGTCAAAGCGTAGGTGCTCGGGCGTCACCAGCGAGCCGGCCTGGGAGACGTGCTCGCCCAGGACCTGCTTAAGGGCAGCGTCGAGCAGGTGCGTGGCGGTGTGGTTGCGGCGCAGGAAGCCACGGCGCTCGGCGTCGAGCGCGGCGGTAACAGCGGCACCGACAGCCAGCGTGCCCTCGGCAACGTGCGCGACGTGGGCATACAGGCCGTTGTAGTTCTTGGTGTCGGCAACGGTCAGAACAACGCCCTCGGCGGAAAGCTTGCCGGCATCGCCCTGCTGGCCACCCATCTCGGCATAGAACGGGGTGCGGTCGAGCACAACCTCGACATCCTCGCCGGCGGCAGCGGACTCGACGGACTCGCCGTTGCGCACGATGGCGACAACCTTGGCGCCCTCGATCACATCGTTGTCATAGCCGTCGAACTCGGTCGCTGCGACCTTGTCCGAAAGCTCGACCCACACGTCGTTGAAGCTGCCCCAGGCGTCGCCCTTGGCATTGGCGCGGGCGCGGGCCTTCTGGTCCTCCATGCAGGCAGTGAAGCCGTCCATATCGACGTCGTGGCCAGCGGTGCCGGCGATCTCGACGGTCAGATCGATGGGGAAACCAAAGGTGTCGTGCAGTTTAAAGGCGACATCGCCCGAAAGCACGGCGCCCTCGGCAAGCGCTGCCAGGGCCTCGTCCAGATAGACGCGGCCGTTGTCGAGCGTCGTGGAGAAGCGCTCCTCCTCGGAGGCGACGATACCCTTGACGAGCGCGACATTCTTGAGCAGCTCGGGATAAGCCTCACCCATCTGAGCGTTAACCTCGTCGATGAACTTGGTCAGGAAGGCGCCCTCGATGCCCAGCAGGCGACCGTGGAACACGGCACGACGGAGCAGGCGGCGAAGGACGTACTCGCGACCCTCGTTACCGGGAAGGATGCCGTCCGAGATCATAAAGTCGACGGCACGGGAGTGGTCGGCGATGATACGCAGGGAGCGGCTGGCGCCAGAGTAATCGTCGGCGTCATAGGTCTTGCCGCTAATCTTCTCGCCCAGCTTGATGAGGTGCTGCATCAGATCGCCGTCGTAGTTGGCGGTCTTGTGCTGCATGATGGCGGCCATGCGCTCCAGGCCCATGCCCGTATCGAGGTTGCGGTGCGGCAGCTCCGGCATGGAGCCGTCCTCCTGGCGGTCGTACTGGGTAAAGACGAGGTTCCAGAACTCCAGGAAGCGGTCGCAGTCGCAGCCGGGCTGGCAGTCGGGCCTGCCGCAGCCGACCTCCTCGCCCATGTCAAAGTAGATCTCTGAGCACGGACCGCAGGGACCGGTGGGGCCAGCGGCCCAGAAGTTATCGTCCTCGCCCAGGCGGGAGATGTGGTCCTCAGCAACGCCCAGAGAACGCCACACGTCGTGAGTCTCGTCGTCCTCGGTAAAGACGGTGAAGTACAGGCGGTCGAGGGGCGGGGCGGGAACTCCTTGGTGATGAGCTCAAAGGCCCAGGCGCAAGCCTGCTGCTTGGAGACGCCGCCAAAGGAGAAGTCGCCGAGCATCTCAAAGAAGGACAGGTGACGGCCGTCCTCGCCGATGCAATCGATGTCGTTGGTGCGGACGCACTTCTGGCAGGAGATAGCGCCGATCTCCTTCATGGTCTTCTTGCCCTGGTAGTACTCCTTAAACTGGTTCATGCCGGCGTTGGCAAGCAGCAGCGAAGGATCGTCAGGGACGAGGGACGAAGAAGGATAGAGCTTAAGACCGCGCTCCTCAAAGAAGTTGAGGAACTTGGAGCGAATCTCGGCCGTAGTCATTGACGGGTAGTCAGCACTCATAGAGGGAATCTCCTCGGTTTCACATCGAAACAGTTCAAACGTAACGATATTACCATCCCGCCGCGCCTGTGCAAAAAAGAGGGTCGCCAAACAGCGACCCTCCAGCGAAAGTGCACGTTATTTAGTACTGCGCGATCCTTTGAAAAAGGACTGCTGTATAATTGCATATAAGATTCACCCGGAAGGAGCGATCGATGAAAAGCAAACGATTTGTCCTGAATGCACTTCTGGTTGTAGCACTTTTAGCGCTCTTAGCCTTCTCATGCTGGTACGCAAACCAACCATCATTTGGATACGTATTGTATACAGTAATGTCCGGCGATAAGGCTTATTGCACTCTACGCGCAATTGACGTTCTCTTTTTCTATGTAGCCGGCCCCTTATCAATCGCTTTGGTCGCGTTTCTTGTCATTTACAACTTCAAGAAACGTTAATAGAACCTATTTAGAATCCGAATCGTCCATGGAGCCGTCGATGCCGGTTTTGGTTTCGACGTTCATATTGAAATCGTCGTCTTTGGCGAAGGGATTCTTGAAAAAGCCCGTAGCATCGGGCTGAAGGCCCGAGAGCTTCATCCAGGGATTATCGAGCTCGGGTTTGGGCATGGCCTGGGCCTCGGGCGCGGTCTCGTTGCCGATGAGCTCGGACTCGTAGATGAAGGTGTCGTCGCCGAGCGCGTCGTAGGCGGCGACCGGGTTGCCATCGGCATCGCGGTACGGTGTGCCCTTAAACACGGCGCCGTCATAGGCCACAAGCTGGCGGCCGGTCTCATTCTCGAAGTAGTACACGAAGATACCCTTGAGGGCCGCACATAGCGGGATGGCAATAATCATGCCGATGGGGCCCATGAGTGCCGAGCCAATAACGAGCGCCGTGAGGCTCATGATGGGATGCACCTGCACCGAACTCTGCATAACCTTAGGCGAAATCACGTTATCGGTGACGTTTTGCGCGACCATCGTCACGATGAGCGTCCATAACGCCAACATGGGACTGAACATGAAGCCGAGTACCGTGGCGATTGCTGCGCTCACCCAGGGACCGACGACCGGAACCAAATGCATGATGCCGGTAAAGATAGCCATGAGCGCCGCATACGGATGACCGATGATCATAAAACCGATAAAGGCGAGGAAACCACCGCAGATGGACGTCACGACCATACCGCGCATGTAGCCGCCGACAGAGCGAGAAAGGATGGCGACCATAAAGCGGTACGAGGTCTCCTTCTCCTGACCGATGATGGTGCAAATCTCGTGGTGCATGCGAGGGTAGTCGCAGGCCATCCAGTAGGCAAGCACCAGGCCAAGGAAGATAACGAACAGCTGCGAGGCCGTATTGGTGATGAGTGGGAACACACCACGACCAAGCTCGGCGGCAATCTGAGACACATACCTCGATGCCACGGCAACCAGCGACGAAAGATTATCGTCCAAATACTCCTTGAGCGGCGTGTTGTTGAGCGTCTTTGCATGCGAGATCATCTCGTTGAGATCGCCACCTGCAACACGAAGCTGCTCGGGCAGGCGGCTCAGGACTTCCATGATCTGACCAAAGAGAATCGGCGACAAGATACAAACGACACCGACGAGCACGGCAACAACAACAATAAGCGCGATAAGCGAACCGATGCCGCGATTCACGCCATGGTGCTCGAGCCAGTTGGTGATCGGGGACATCACAAAGGCAATGATGGAGCCGACGGCAAGAAACTCAATAACCGGCGCCAGGATGCCCATAAGGTTAAAGATGACAGCGGCGATGACAATGCAGCCGACAACAGCCCAAATGCGCAGCGTCAGAATGCGAGTGTCGCGCAGCACGCGATCGGTTTGTTGGGGGTGCTCACTCATGAACGAATCATCACTCCGTCGGGGTCGATCTTGTCCTGAATCTTCTTAAGCGTGCGGCGCAGCAGACGCGAAACCTGCACCTGAGAAATACCAAGCTTCTTGGCGATCTCGATCTGGGTCATGCCCTTCACAAAGCGCAGCTCGATCACCTCGCGCTCGCGCGGCGAGAAATCACGGATGGCTTCCTCGATCACTAGGCGGTCATCGGTAAAGTCGAGCTCGTTGTCGTCGTCGGCGTAACGGTCGAGAATCGAGGGGGCATCGTCGGAATCGGACGCACCAGGAGCCTCGATGGGCACCGAGGTATAGGCCGAAGACGATTCCATAGCCTCGAGGACCTCATCGACAGTCACATCTAGATACTCAGCGATCTCCTCAACCTTGGGCGAACGCTGCAGCTCGTTGGTAAGTTTGTCAGTAGCTTGGTTGACCTTGGCCGAGAGCTCCTGCAGGCGACGAGGTACGCGCACGCTCCAGCCCTTGTCGCGAAAATGGCGTTTGATCTCGCCCAGGATAGTGGGTGTTGCAAACGTCGTGAACTCGAGCCCGCGCTCGGGGTCAAAGCGGTCGATAGCCTTGAGCAAACCCAGATAGCCGACCTGCATGAGGTCGTCGAGCGGCTCGCCGCGATTCTTAAATTTGTTGGCAAGAAACCTTACCAGGTTCATATGGGACATGACGAGCTGCTCGCGCGCGTCCGGATCACCGGTTTCTTTGTAGCGACGAAACAGCTCGCGGGTTTTCTCCTTGTCCCAAGCGGTCTTGCCGCTCCGGGAACGTTCGGTCATATTAGATATCCGCCTTGAGGTCGAGGGAAAGCGTCAGGGGCGCCGCAGTCTTTTCGTAGGAATCGCACACGCTCGCCAAAATGAGCTCGGCATACACAGCGGCCTGGTCATCCTCGTCGACGGTGGCCTGGTCGCCAAAGGTAAAGGTCATGCCAACGTGAGATTCGTCGACATCGAATTTGATCGAGATGTCATCGGAATCAACAGCCGTGCAGCCGAAAATAAATGCTTCCTCGGCAGCCATACGAATGTCCTCGATGCGATCGACGGACATGGAGCAGAGCGCACCGACATTTGCCGCCGTCATGCGCACAAGGCGCGCCAGACGCGGGTCGCCGGCAACGGTCAGCGTAATGGGGCAAGTTGCTTCGCTACTCATCGCAGGACTCCTCAGAGGTCTCGGCGGGCGTGTAGGTGTAATACTGGGCTGCTTTAGCAGCAGGCTTCTGTGCATCATTGTCACCAGCAGCGACATCGTCCCCGGCTTCGCCAATCAGGACACGCTCGGTCGGCTGCTCGGCTTCTTCGGCAGCGGAAAGCTTGCACTCAGCGTCGGCCGCGGGAGCCTTCACCTTGTTAAAGAGTTTCTGCACGGCACCTGCCGCAGAATCAGTCACGCTCGACACAGCATTGCTGGCCTCGGCCATGCTACCGGTGACCTCAGAAATGTCGCGAACCACGGCTTCGACCTCTACGAGATTGGAGGTAAGGGCATCAACTGCCGTCTTGCTCGACTTAAGCAGCGGCTCCATCTGGGCAAGCGCCGGCGTAAGCTCATCGACAGCGCCATCGAGCTTTGCCACCACAGGCTGAGCCTCGGCGATGGTGTTGTTGAGGTCGTTAACGGTCTTATCGAGCGAGTCGACAACGGTGCGGGTCTTGCGCAGGGTAAGCGCGAGCTCAACGATGGCCCACACGCCGGCAACAGCGAGCAGCAGCAGGGCGATTTGAATGGGACTCATACAAGCCTCCCAAAGGAATCGATATACAGACGGTTTCCATGGTACCCCAAAGGGGACCGAACATGCCATGAGCAGCAACGTGGGACAAAATTATCAACAGCTACTTCGGTGCATTCCCGCTGCGGTCGCGTTCACTTTGCTCTACGCGCCATTCTTCCCAACCGCGGCCGGCAGGCTGCCAAAATGCACCGCGTTCCAAGCCTTCGGGCAAATAGCGCTGATCGACCCAGCCTTCGGGATAATCGTGCGGATACTTATACACACCGTATTCATCGCTGCCCGGGCGATGGCGATCGCGCAGGTAGCTGGGCACCTCGCGAAGACCACTGCTGTGGATATCGGCTAGCGCCGCATCGATCGAGGCCTCGCACGCATTGGACTTGGGCGCCAAGCACACATAGAGCGCAGCTTGTGCAAGGTTAATGCGACATTCAGGATAGCCAATAACTTCAGCAGATTTAAAGGCAGCATGCGCCACCAAAAGCGCCTGCGGGTCGGCGTTGCCAACATCCTCAGAAGCGTGAATCATAATGCGGCGAGCGATAAACTTAGGATCCTCCCCAGCATCGATCATGCGCGCGAGCCAATAGATCGTGGCATCGGGGTCGCTACCGCGCATAGACTTAATAAACGCACTGATGATGTCGTGGTGCATGTCGCCGTTTTTGTCATACGTAAAGCCGCGACGCGGGTTGGCGATCTTCACGTCATCCACGGTGATGGGATAGCGCTCCCCCGCCGCAGGCGCTGGCGTTCCCTCGGTATCGGGACGCGTGACGGCAATCTCGCTCGCAAGCTCAAGCGTCGTGAGCGCCGAGCGAGCGTCACCCGCTGCCAGCGTGCAAATGGTCTTGACCGTATCCTCATCGGCCGAGAACTTACCGTTCAAACCCTGCGGTGCCTCAAGCGCACGTTCAATAAGCGTGGCGATATCCTCATCCTTCAGATGCTCAAGCTCCACGACGCGACCACGTGAGAGCAGTGCCGAGTTGACCTCGAAGTACGGGTTCTCTGTCGTAGCGCCAATCATAATGACGGTACGGTTCTCAACTGCATGCAGCAAGGCATCCTGCTGCGACTTAGAGAAGCGGTGAATCTCATCGATGAATAGAATGGTGCGGCGGTCGTACGTATTCAGGCGCGTCTTGGCCTCATCAATTACACGACGCAGGTCCTTCACGGTACCCGTGACGGCGCTGACCTCGACAAACTCGCTCTTGGTATGGTTGGCGATAATGTGGGCCAGCGTCGTCTTGCCCGTACCGGCAGGCCCGTACAGAATCACGCTCGAAAGCACGTCGTGCTCGATCGCGGCACGCAGCCATGAACCCTTACCGACGGCCTTTTGCTGGCCCACGTACTCGTCGAGCGAATTGGGGCGCATGCGCACCGCAAGCGGCGCATTCTGAAAGGAACGCTCGCGCGTCGAAGCAGAAAAAAGGTCGTCCATAGCCATCCCGTGTATTAATCAAATACGTTTTCCACTAACAGTATACCGAATTAATACGAACTACCGTTCGTTAATATAGGTACGATGCGGAAACTTTAGACCCGGGAACAGCTTGCTCGTCAGTTCGCAGAAATAACCGTCCGTCATGCTCGCGATATAATCCACCACGGCTTGATCCTTGTCGTCCTGCCAGGCATAGGCGCGATCGTAGTAGGAAAGCTGCTGCTCGATGCGAGAAATGTGGTGTTTAAAGATATACGAGGACTCGTCACCTTCGTTTATATCCTGCAGGCAACGGTCGTAAAGCTTTTCGAAGGCTTCGCGCAGCTCCGCCTCGGAGTCGCCTTCGATACCGCCCTTGCTATAGATCTTCTCGTAGTTCTCGCGCTTGGCCCGGCGGATCTCCTCAAACAGGTCCTCGCTCATCTCGATGCGCGGCTTACCATAGCTATGCTCCACGATATCGATGGAAGCGTGCGTAAGGATCCAGCTGTTGTAGGCACCGCCCCGGCCATCATCAAAAGCGTCGGGTGACAGCAGGCCCGCCGCGATCGCATCCTGACGGTCACGACCGACGTAGGCAAGAATATCCGAGATGCGAACGACGCAGCCCTCGAGCGTCATGGGACGCAGATGCTCAATTGCGCTATAGCCCGTGGCAATGCAATCCTCAACCGTCTGGTCAAACTGGTCAAAGGAGCCCATGTCCGAGAGCTCAAACACACGCTGCTCGTACTCGCCGTTATGGCATAGCACGCCGTCGAGCGTCTGGAGCGACACGTTGCGGCCATACAACGCGTCGAGCACGCGAACCGACTGCACGTTATGGAAAAAATAACGCCCCGTACGCTCATGATAGATATCGTTGAGGAAGCGCTCGCCGGAATGGCCGAAAGGCGTGTGTCCCAAGTCGTGGCCCAGGCCAATCGCCTCGATCAGATCGCAATTGAGCCCCAGGGCGCGACCGATATCGCGCGCAATGCGCGAGACAAGCTGCACGTGCAAACCGCGGCGTGACAGATCGTCATTGCTACGAAAGCTAAAGACCTGCGTTTTGCCCGCATACCGGGTGTAAGCCGGAAGATGAAGTATCTTTTCGGTATCGCGCATAAACGCCGGACGCATAAGCGTGCCTTTGTCGGTAGTGCGATCAATACGACGAATGACCTGATCATCGTTGCAACGATACGGGTTGACATAGCCCGAAGCACGATCGGCGGCAATGCGCTCGACAAGCTCGGGCGACAACGCTGAGGGAATACGGTCCATGCGCGCCTTAATGACGGCCGTTTCTTGATTAGATTCCATGGCATGCTCCTTAAGAAGGATGCGCAATCGGTTACAAAGTGCAGCCCACGACCTCGATTATGGCAAAAATCGGCACTAAAAACGGGAGCAATGGCAGGGAGCGCGATTTTGTGAAGAGGCAGGAAAGGGCCAGAGCCAGGAGTGCGACGGCAAATGCCACGATGCCACCCATAGGGTCGAGCGTGCAAAGCGCGAAGAGCGCCTTGGCATCCCCCATGCCGATGCCCGGGATTTGGCGAAGACGACGCCAGAGGGACTCAGTCAGCACGAGAGCAAGATACACAATGACGGCAAGACCCGCGTGGTCAAGCGCTGTGTTAACGCCTTTGTCGAGCCAAACGCCCACTAACGCCGTCACCGCACACGCACCGGCAAGTTCATTGGGAAAACGTCGCTGACGGGCATCAATCGCCGCGCCGGCAAAGATGCAAATCCAAAACGGGATATAAAACATCGAGTACCTCCTCGAGCTGCATCGCAAAAGCAAAAACCACCACAAAGGTGCCTGTCCCCTTTGCGGTGGTTTTGGTGGTGGTTATTTGGCGCCTTGCATGACCTCGTCGAGGGTGACGTTTACGGCATGCTGGGTAGGAACCCAGTCGACCTTCAGGAACAGCGCGGCCACCGTGATGGGGATATAGCTGAACATAAAGATCGGGAAGGTAAACAGGTTAGTCACCAGACGCCACTTTTGCGCGCAGTGAATGTGCTTGTACTCAAAGATAGTCGTGAGCAGCGCCAGGATAAAGAAGGTCTGATACATCATGGCGAAGGTCATAATGAGCGAAGCGGCGCACGCCTGCATCTCGACTTCGGTAGCCAAGAAACCATGCGAAAGGCCACCCACAATCAAGAACGTCGCATTAGCGAGCATCGAGATCAGCGATAGCAGCATACCCGGGGCGATCGTCATGAACATGTCGTAGGCGGCAAAGCGATGATAGCGGAACGTCGACTTGACCAGATGCTTGCCGTAGGTAAAGAACACCTGGTAAAAGCCCTTGGTCCAGCGCATACGCTGCTTCCAGGATGCCTTGAACGTCACGGGTTGCTCGTCAAAGAACTCCGCCGGCGCATAGCCAATGCGAATACCGTGAATAGCGCAGAACGTAGTGAACTGAATGTCCTCGGTCAGCGTGTGGAACTGCCAGCCGTGCATGCCCTCAATAACACTGGCGGAGATGAGGTAGCCCGAACCCGAGACGGCGCAAGACGTCTTACAGATATTACGCGCGTTGTTGAGAAAGCGCGCCTCGCGCAGGTACCAAGTAGCATTAGCTGCCGAGATCCACGAGCTGCCAAAATTCTTGGAGTTGCGATAGCTCGTGACCACATGGAATCCCTGGTCAAAGGCATCGTTCATCTTGGACACGTAATCGCGGGAGATAACGTTATCGGCATCGAAGATAAAGTAGCCTTCAAACGTGTCGGGATACTCGTTAAGGATGCGGTCGAAGCCAAAGTCCATGACCCAGCTCTTACCCTTACGGGCAAGATCATTGCGCTCGTAAACAATGGCACCTGCCTCGCGCGCGAGCTGTGCGGTGTTGTCGGTGCAGGCGTCGGCAACCACGAAGACCTCGATAAGCTCGGACGGATAATCCTGGTCCTTGATGGAGCGAACAAGGTTGGCGATCACGGCCTCCTCGTTATGCGCCGCGATAAAGAAAGCATAACGATGGAGTTTTTTGGCCTTGGGAGGCGCGACCTCGCCACGAAGAGCGCCAATGACAAAGAAGACCACCTGGTACAGAAAGCAGACCGTGAGCAGCGTGACGACAATCTGGTTGAAGACCACGATGGGTGTGTTGGTTTGTAAAAAGGCGAGCATGCAGGCTCCCGAGAACGCGTTACGTAAACAACCGTATATCTTACCGCAGGCTTACCGAGTTCAAGAAACCACCTAATACTGGCTAGGCTTCGAGCAGACCGAGCTGAGAGACGATTTCGTCACCGGCGGCAGTGCGACCGAGCGAGCGCGGAGCCAGATCGTCAAGAACCGCAGCGAGATCCCAGGGCAACTCGTCGCGGCACTCAATGCGCTCCCCCGTCACGGGATGGTCGAACGCCACGCGCCAGGAATGAAGGAACTGCCTGGTCAGACCCTGATCGGCACGCGCATCGCACTTGCCGTAGAGCGGATCGCCCACGCAGGCGTGGTTGATATGGCGCATGTGCACACGAATCTGGTGCGTTCTGCCGGTAAACAGGTGGCACTCGACAAGCGTGTAGCCGTCGTCGAAACGCGTGGAATCAAAGCGCTCGAGCACCTTGAAGGTCGTAATGGCCTGACGGGCAAAGGGGTCGTCCGAAACCGCCATCTTGACGCGGTCGCGCGTGGAACGGGCAATACCGGTATTGATGGTGCCCTCGTCCATGGCGATGTGCCCGTGGACAAGCGTGATATAGCGACGATCGAGCGTGCGCGTGCGGATAAGATTTTGAAGCGCGCGCTGGGTGTCGTCGTCTTTTGCCGCGAGCATAAGGCCCGAGGTATCGCGATCCAGGCGATGCACGATGCCGGGTCGGTCCTCACCCTGCACGGTGCCCAGATGGTCGATACCGCAGTGATAGACCAGGGCATTCGCGAGCGTACCGCTCTCATGACCATGCGCAGGATGGCACACCAGGCCGCGCTGCTTGGAGAGCACAATGAGATAATCGTCCTCATAGCGAATGTCGAGCGGGATGGCCTCGGGAATCACATCGGTGGGATCGTGCGGCTCGGGCAAATCGACCGAAATACGGTCGCCGGCTCGCACGGCGTACTTTTTGGACAGGCAGGTCTCGCCATTGACAGCGACGGCGCCGCCCTCGATCAGATGCGCACAGGCAGAACGCGTAGGACAGCCGTCATTGGCGCCCAGATAAGCGTCAAGACGCTGACCGGCGGCATCGTCGGCAACAAGAATATGGATGTCGGCCATTAGCGCTCGTTCCTTTCGCGAATTTTGCGGGCACGCTCCCCGCGTTGCTGGGCCTTGCGCTTGGCGCGGGCCTCGTCACGGGCGTTAAGCTCAGCGGTCGCGTCGACCTCACGGGCCGCGGGGCTCAAGAACATGTATCCGAAGAGGGCGAGCACGACGCCCAAGGTAATGCCGATATCGGCCACATTGAAGACGGGGAAGTCGATGAAGGTGGTGGCAATAAAATCGGTCACGAAGCCAAAGGCCAAACGATCGATAGCGTTGCCAATAGCACCGCCCGCAACCATCGCCATGCCCACGACCTCAAGATGGGCGAGCTGGGATGCACGGAGCAAGTACACGGCAATGGCGACAATGACCGCAAGCGCCAACACAGCGAAAGTGACGCCATGACCCTCGCCCATGCTAAAGGCGGCTCCGATATTGCGGACAAACATAAAGTCGATAACACCGGGGATAACGGTCACATGCAAAGCGTCGCCCACGGCACGAACCGCAAGCTTGGTCAGCTGGTCAACAAGCAACACAGCCAGCGCCACCCCACCAGCAACACCCAACCGCCAACGCAAAGGCGGCGTCATATCCCCAGCACGACCCAAATCAATCCCCTACCCTCAAGAACATCGAATTACGTTTAATACAAAGAACTATCTTATATTGCCATACGCAGAACGCACGACATATCCACCAACGCAAGCGAAATAACCAGCTAAAAACGAAAGCGACATTCCGAATAACGGAATGTCGCTTAATAGCTTTCGACTAAAAACGCAAGTCGAAAGAAAGCCTCTAGCTCCAGCAATGGAAACGCCGCGTTATCGTCACCAACAGCGAAAACGTCCCTAAGCGAGCAAGGTGACGTGAAAGAGGAGGGAAGCGTACTTTGGTACGCGACCGACGATTGAACGTCAGATTGCCGCTTAGGGGCGTTTGCAGCGTCGGTAGGTTACGGCGTTCTACGAACGCCGTAACCTACAAAGCATCGGCGCAGCGCTTGCAAATATGCGCGTGGCCGTTGTACTCGCCGACGGTGGTGCGGTAGTTCCAGCAACGGTCGCAGCACTCGCCCTCGGCTGCCTCGATGGCAACGGAGAGCTCCTCGCCCTGGGTCAGCTCAACATCGGAGACGATGTAGAACTCGGCCAGGTCGACGGCCTTATCACCGGTCAGCAGCGCGTACATCTCTGCGGGAACGACCGCCTTGACGCGAACCTGCTGGCTCTTGGTGAAAGTGCCGGCAGAACGGGCATCCTCAAGGGCCTTGGTCACGGCGCTACGTAACTCGAGTGAAGCCTCAAGCACGCCCTCGAACTCATTGGCCTCGTCGACCGTGATGGGCGACTTGTACCAATCGAGCAGCGCGGCGTACTTCTGGTGGTCGACGCAACCGGCGGGCGCATAGGCCATGGCCTCGTCGACCGTGTAGGACAGGATCGGCTGCAGGTCGCGCATGAGCATCGAGAAGAGCTCGGCAAGCACGGTCTGGGCGCTGCGGCGCTCGAGAGAGCCGGGCTTGTCACAGTACAGACGGTCCTTCAGGGCATCGAGGTACACGTTGGAGAGCTCGGTAACCACGAAGTCGTAAAGTGCACGGTAAGCGCGCGGGAACTCGTAGCAAGAGTAAGCGTCGTCGACCTCGGCCTGAACCTGGGTCAGACGGGCAACCATGAGCTTGTCGAGCGGCAGCAGGTCGGCAAAGGCGACGCCGTCGGTCTCGGGCTCAAACTGACCCTCGAGCTCGGAGAGCAGGAAGCGCAGTGTGTTGCGGAAACGACGGTAGGCATCGGATGTACGAGCAAGGATCTCGTGGTCGATGGAGACGTCGGAGCTGGTGTCGACGGAGGCAACCCACAGACGGATGATGTCAGCGCCCATCTCGTCGCAGACCTTGTTGGGGTCGATGACATTGCCGAGCGACTTGGACATCTTGCGGCCCTGGCCATCGAGCGTGAAGCCCTGAGAGACGACCGCCTTGTACGGAGCATGACCGTTGGCACCCACCGAGGTGAGCAGCGAGCTCTGGAACCAACCGCGGTGCTGGTCGGAGCCCTCGAGGTACACATCCGCCGGATACTCCAGCTCGGGACGGTACTCGCAGACGGCCTTCCAGGAAACGCCGGAATCCCACCACACGTCGAGGATGTCCTTATCGGCCTTGAGGTGATGGCCGCCGCACTTGGGGCAGACGCAGGCCTCGCCCAGGTAGCTCTCGGGAGCGTCGGTGAACCAGGCGTCGGAGCCCTTCTCGTGGAAGAGCTTGATGACGGCGTCGAGCGTGGCGTCGTTCATGACCTTCTCGCCGCAGTCGGCGCAAGTGTAGCTAGGGATAGGCACGCCCCAGTTGCGCTGGCGGCTGATGCACCAGTCGGGACGCTGCTCGACCATGGCGCCAATGCGGTTGGCGGCATGGGCCGGATACCACTTGACGTTCTCGCGGACCTCCTTGCCAGCCTGCTCACGCAGACCCGTCTTGTCCATCGAGACGAACCACTGGTCGGTAGCACGGAAGAGCACCGGGTGCTTGCAGCGCCAGCAGTGCGGATAGCTGTGCGTGATCTTCTTCTCGAGGACCAGGGTGCCGCGCTCGCGCAGGAACTCGATGATATGCGGGTTGGCCTCGTCGGTATCCATGCCGCTGAAGGGGCCACCGGTGCCAAACTCCTCACCGGTGTAGAACTTGCCGTCGTCATCGACCGGCATGCAGATGTCGGTGATGCCCTCCTTGAGGCAGGCAAAGTAGTCGTCGACGCCGTGGCCGGGCGAGTTGTGGACGATACCGGTACCGTCATCGACACCGACGTAATCGGCCAGCAGCGCCACACCCTCGACACCGTCAAAGATCGGCTGCTTGTAGTGGATGTGGTGGAAGGTCTCGGCGGGAACCACATAGGGCTTGCCGTCGACCATAACCGGGGTGTACTCCCAGCCAAACTCCTCACAGCACTTGGGAGCCAGGTCCTCGAGCATGACCTCGGCACGACCATCGTGCTCAACGGCAACGTAGGCGGCGCCGGGCTTGAGGGAAACGGCCTGGTCGGAGGGGATGGTCCACGGCGTGGTCGTCCAGATGATAAAGTCAACCGGGCCGTCGAAGTTCTCGAGGCCGGCGGGCTTGGAAGTCATCTCGAAGCGCACGAAAATGGACGGGCTCGTCTCGTCGGAGTACTCAATCTCGGCCTCGGCTAGCGCGGTGTGGCAGTGCTTGCACCAGTGAACCGGCTTGTGGCCGCGATAGATCATGCCCTTATCGAACATGGCCTTGAAGACCTCGATGTCGGCGGCATCGTGCTGGTGATAGAGCGTCAGGTAGGGGTTGTCCCAGTCGCCGAGCACGCCCAGACGACGGAAGCCGGCCTTCTGCAGCTCGATGTTCTCGACAGCGAACTCGTTGCAGAGCTCACGGATCTTGGCCGTGGGGGTCTGGTTGAACTTCTCGGTGCCGAGCTTCTCCTCGACCTTGTGCTCGATCGGCTGGCCGTGGCAGTCCCAACCGGGGACATAGGGAACCTCATAACCCTGCATCATCCAGTAGCGGTTGATCATGTCCTTGGAGATCTTGTTCATGGCATGGCCGATGTGGATCGGACCGTTGGCGTACGGAGGGCCGTCGTGCAGCACGAACTTCTTGTGACCCTCGTTCTTCTTCAGAACCTGCTCGTAGACCTTGTTGTCCTGCCAGTCCTTGAGTCGCTTGGGCTCGGACTTGGAAAGACCGGCACGCATGGGAAAACCGGTCTTGGGCAGATTCATCGACTGCTTGTACTCGTTTGCCACGGTACCCCTTTCATGTCGTGGGCGCGCACGCCCATTGGGCACCAAAAAAGCGCCCGTCCCTACAAGCTGGGACGAAGCGCCGCAAAACGAGCTGTACGCCCGCAAAAGCTCTTCGCTTAACCACCCAGCTTAGATGCCCTCGCCCGCGTAATCGCGCGCTCGCATCCGTTACTCGGCTGGCCTGTATCGACGACCATCTCGGCGATATCTACTAAGATGTGCCTGTGCGGCACATCCGTTGGGACCGCAGCTCCGGGGTGATTTTCATCGGTCGCATGCACGGGTTCTCAGCGCTCCCCGCTCTCTGTAGCATGCGGACGGCCGACTACTCGTCCCCATCAATGCTCATGCGGTGTATGCTAGCACGTTCCGCGCCGGCGAAAAACCCTCAACATTGGTTTCATATTTTAGAAATTTATCGTGGTCGCGAGCATTCTCTAGGAGCAAAATACCTGAAAGCACTCCATCTCACGAAAGAAGGTACCTATGCGCACAATTGGAATGAGCGACTACACCGTTGGCGAGGATTGCTTTACCGAGCTGCCCGCCGCACTGGCAGAGTACGGCGCGAAGAAGGTCGCCATCATTGGCGGCAAGCGAGCCCTGGCTGCGGCGCTGCCGGGCATCGAGGCGGCACTTGAAGGTACCGATGTCGAGGTCCTGGAGACGCGCGTCTATGGCACCAACAGTACGCGTGCCAATATTGCCAAGGTTGTGAACTCCCCTGCCTGCCAGGAAGCCGACGTGCTCATTGCTTGCGGCGGCGGCAAGGCGCTCGACACCGTGAAGACCGCAGCCATCGAGCTCAAGAAGATCGTCTTTACGGTCCCGACGATCTGTTCCAACTGCTCCGCCGCGACCGCCATTGCCGTCGTGTACAACGACGACGGCTCGCTCGAGGGCTATTCATACCCCAACCGACCGGCGCACATCTTCATCAACCCCAAGATCATCGCCGAGGCACCGGCGGAGTACTTCTGGGCCGGCGTGGGTGATGCCCTGTCCAAGCAGCCCGAGGTCGAATACGCCACGAGCGCCGGTAATTTGGAGCATACCGCCGGTCTTGGCCTGGCACTCGCCCACACCTGCTCCGAGCCGCTGTTTACTTATGGCGTCCAGGGTCTTGAGGACGTGCGCCGGAATCTGTCGAGCGAGGCCGTCAAGCAGATCGCGCTCGACATCGTGGTCAACACGGGTTATGTCTCGAACCTGACCAACCAGAACGATTACTACTACAACTCGAGCGTGGCGCATGCGTTCTACAACGCCACCTGCAGCATTCCGCGCGAGGGCTCCTACCTACACGGCGAGGTCGTGAGCCTGGGCGTGCTCGTGCTGTTTGCCTATACGGGCGATACCGAGAACCTTGAGCGCTACGCTGCCTTTAACAAGCAGATGGGGCTGCCCGTGACGCTTGAGCAGGTCGGGCTTTCCGAGTCCGATATCCCAGCCCTGTGCGAGTACGCGCATGCCACCAACGAGTGGAAGCAAGGCAACCCTGAGCCCTTCACCGACGAGAAGTTCGCCGCCGCCATCAAGGCCGCCAACGCCTACGGCCACACGCTCCTCGCCTAACCTGCCAATATGGGACAGGTTTATTTTGGCAGGTTTTATATGGGTAAATTCCATTGAACGATTGGTGAGATAGTTTAACTCGAGAGCAAAAGGGGCGACCATTCACTCGATGGCTGCCCCTTTCATTTGCTATTTCAGCATGTTGGGGTCGAACTCGCTAGCCGGAATGACGCGGTAGCCGTGACGCAGCAACAGATCGACGAAAACGCCGTTGCCCGCGGCGAGCGTACCGCTAAAGGTGCCGTCGTAGACGCGACCCGCGCCGCACGAAGGACTACGGTCCTGCAGAATGCACGCGGCGATCTCTTCCGGGCCGCCCACCTGCTCGCACATATCAAGCGCGCGCTGAGCACCCTGGCGAAACTCGCGATCGACTGAGGTACCCTCGCAGGTACGGACCTCGCCGTTCACAATCTCGGACGGCTTGCGCGGCGTGGGCAGACCCCCAAAGACCTCAGGACACACCAAGAGGACCTCGGTCCCCGTACGCTCGCAGGCCTCGACCAGTTCGCGAAGGTAATTGTCGAGCCCTTTATACTTGCAGCTCTCGCCCATCAAGCAGGCACTTACCACGATCTTCATATACAACTCTCCCCACGCAAATCGCCCCATTTGAGATGGACACTCAAATGGGGCGATTGACACTGCGCAACTAGTATTACTGCTGCTTAGGCATCAGCGGATTCTCGCGCGTGAGGAGATTCATAAACTCCTCGCCCGTGATCGTCTCCTTCTTGTACAGATAACGAGCCAGCTCATGGAGCTTAAACTTGTTCTCCTTCAGGATCTGCAGGGCGCGGTCGTGCGCATCCTCGATCAGCTTGGCGACAATTGCGTCCACGCGCTCGGCCGTACCGGGGGCGCAGGTGAGCGACGTATCCTGGTTGAGGTACGCATTTTGGACAGTACCGAGCGCCATCATGCCAAACTCATCGGACATACCAAAGCGCGTCACCATGTTGCGGGCGAGCTTGGTTGCTTGCTCGATATCGTTGGCTGCGCCGGTCGTCATCTCGCCAAAGATGAGCTCCTCGGCGGCACGTCCGCCGCAGTAGACAGCGAGCTTGTCCAGCACCTCCTGGCGCGTGGTCAGGAAGCGCTCATCCTCCTCGACCTGCATGGTGTAGCCCAGAGCACCGCTCGTGCGCGGCACGATGGTGATCTTGGTGACCGGCGCAGAGCCCTTCTGGCGGGCGGCAACGATGGCATGGCCGATCTCGTGGTAGGAAACGACCTGCTTCTCGTGGTCGGACAGCACCGTGGACTTACGCTGCTGACCAGCAATGACGACCTCCACCGACTCCTCAAAGTCGTCCTGGGTCGCTCGCTTGCGACCTTCGCGGACCGCGCGCAGGGCGCCCTCATTGATGATGTTGGCCAGGTCGGCACCCGAGGCGCCGGGCGTGGCGCGGGCAATCGCGGTCAGGTCAATCGGCGGCTCCGTCTTCACGCTCTTGGCATGCAGCTCAAGAATGTTCTTGCGGCCGGTCAGATCGGGCAGCTCAACGGGGATGCGGCGATCAAAACGACCGGGGCGCAGCAGGGCGGGATCGAGACTGTCGGGACGATTGGTGGCAGCGAGGACGACGATACCCTTGTGGTTATCGAAGCCGTCCATCTCGGTCAGCAGCTGGTTGAGCGTCTGCTCGCGCTCGTCGTTGCCGCTAAAGCCGCCGCCATCGCGCTTTTTGCCGATGGTATCGATCTCGTCGATAAAGACGATGCACGGGGCCTTTTCCTTGGCCTGCTTAAACAGATCGCGGACCTTGGCGGCGCCACGGCCGACGAACATCTCGACGAACTCAGAACCCGAAATGCTAAAGAACGGCACGCCCGCCTCGCCGGCAACAGCCTTGGCGAGCAGGGTTTTACCGGTACCCGGAGGGCCAACAAGGAGAGCACCACGCGGCAGTTTGGCGCCAATTTCCTCGTAGCGTTGCGGCTTCTCCAGAAAGTCGACGACCTCCTTGAGGGATTCCTTGGCCTCTTCCTGGCCAGCGACATCCTTAAAGGTCACGCCCACATCCTTGGAGGCGATAACGCGAGCGCCGGACTTACCCAGTCCACCGCCGCCAAAGCCACCGCCGCCAAAGTTCATCGACGGGCCGTCATCGCCCATAGCCTTCTTCATACGGCGGTTGAGCCACCAACCGATCAGGAAGAAGATGGCCATGGGAAGAATAAGCGTAAGCAGGTAGTAGGTCATCAGACCCGAGTTTTTATCGGGAACGACCGACTCCAGGGACGCACCGGATTCAAGCACACGATCGGTAAAGCCCGCGTCATTCGGCACACCGGTCGTCTTGTAGGCGATGTTCTCGTCCTCGCCCTTCTTGGTGTAATAAATGGTGTAATCGTCGGTATTGTACTCGACCTTGTCGACACTCTTCTTATCGAGCGCTTTGACAAACGTCGAGTAATCGGTCTTCGTAATCTGCTGCGTGTGACCGATGTTGGGGAACAGAACGGTCGAGAGCACGAGGTAGACGACGAAGGCGATGAGCACGTAGAGGATCATATTCCGTCTACGTTTGTTGTCATCCATCTCCATCTGCTTGAACTCCATCTACTGGGGTTGATAATGCTATCTAGAATACCCAACCCGGACGGCGATAAACCGACGCCGGGCACGAAAGGACAGAGATGGCATCACTGGAAGTCGGCAAGGTTCAGATCTACACGGGCGACGGCAAGGGCAAAACCACGGCTGCGCTGGGACTGGCGATGCGCGCCACGGGTTATGGACTCGACGTACTCATGCTGCAGTTTGCCAAGAAGCTGCACTGCGCCGAACACGATGCCGCGCCGCGCCTGGGACTGCGCATTATACAGGCCGATCGCAACACGCCCGAGGCTTGCGCCGAGCAGATCATGGAACTTGCACGCGAACAGATCTCGCAGGTCGACGTGCTCATTTTGGACGAACTCGGCGAAGCGATGCGTCGCGGCTTTGTGACACGCGAGGATATCGAAGCACTGATTGCGATAAAGCCCGCCACCACGGAGCTCGTGCTCACCGGCCGGGGCCTGCTGCCCCTCGCAGACCTCGCGGACCTGGTCACCGAAATGCGCCCCATCAAACACTACTTCGACGAAGGCCTCCTAGCCCGTCAAGGCATCGAATACTAATTGATCCAAAGGGGACAGAGGAAAACGGATCATTTCGCCTTATCGCCGGGCCAATGATCCGTTTTCCTCCGTCCCCTACGGGTCATTAGGCAGTGGCGCGGCCTAGCCAGTTGCCGCTGTGGTGGTAGATGGTGAACATCGTGGCTGTGATGAGCCAGGTTACGGGGTAAACCAGCAGCAGATGCTCAAGCGACGGATCGAACGGCATAATCGCAAACACCCAGATCACCCTGAGCACGACAGTGCCAAAAATCGTGAGCAGCATGGGCTGAAGGCTCACGCCGGCGCCGCGGATAGAGCCCGACGCGTTCTCGATAATCGAGAAGATTGCGTAGAACGGCGCGATGAAATGAAGAATCGTCGTGGTGTACGCCGCAATCGAAGCATCGTCGACAAACAGACGCGACAGAGGACCCGAGAACACCAGCAGCACGGCAGACAGGCCACCAATGAGCATAAACGACAGCACGAGCGACGTATGGTAGCCCTTGCGCATGCGCTCGTAGTTGCGCGCGCCAAAGTTCTGTGCCGAGAACGTGGTGATCGACACGCCAAGCGCCTCGGTAACCATCCAGACAATGCCATCCAAACGGCCCGAAAGACCCCACGCCGTGGTGACATCGGCGCCAAACGAGTTGACCGACACCTGAATCAAAACGTTGGAAATCGAATACGCAGCAGACTGAAAGCCAAGCGGCAGACCACACGAGATCATGCTCTTACAAATGCCAGGATCAATGCCGAGTTTGGACAATGAAAGCCGCCACGCACCCGGTGCGTGCATCATGCGAATCACGATCATCGTGGCGTTGGAGCAAATGGTCAGCGCCACCGCGATGCCGCAGCCCAGAGCCTCCATATGAAGCACGGCAACGAAGATAACATCCAGCACCGCATTAACAAGGCAGCCGGAAGCGATGATCACAGCAGGCCCGCGCGTGTCGCCCACGGCGCGCAGCAGTGCCGTTCCCATATTGAGCAGCAGCGCCGCAACCATGGCGGCAAAATAGCAACGAGCATAGGCCACGCCCTCAGCCAATAGCTCATGCGGCGTGTTCATAAGCACCAGCATGGGCTCAACGAACACTATGCCAAGAATCGAGAAAACGATACCGCCCACCAGCGCGAGGGTCATGGCCGTATGGACCGAACGACTCAGTCGCTCATCATCGTGCTGGCCAAAATACTGACCGGTAATGACCGCACAGCCGGCGCCGACGCCAACGCAAAAGCCAATGCAGAGCTCGGTGAGCACCATCGTGGCCTGAATGCCACCCAGTGCAAGCTTGCCGCCAAACTGGCCGACGATATAGGTACCGATAAGCGTGTAGGCCTGTTGAAAAAACGAACTAAAAAAGATGGGAACGCACAGCGAAAGCAGCTGCTGCCAAATAACACCCTGCGTTACATCGATAGCCGTAGATTTCTTAGCCACACGCCCTCCCCACCAGCATACGTCAAACAACAAAACGGCAATTTAAGGCCAAAACCAATAGCAGCTTAGCACCGACCGGCGTCGACCGAAACACCCCGAGTCAGAGCCCGGTGCGAACTATCTGCCTAGTGATACAAACCCGGCTGGTAGTGATACTCATTGCTCACATGCGGGCACAGCTGCCAAAAGGCGACGGCACTCGCCGCGGCCACGTTGAGCGAATCGACCCCGTGCGCCATCGGAATGCGCACGGCCCGGTCGCAGCCCGCGATGGTCTTGGCGCCCAGACCGGCACCCTCGGTGCCCATAAAGATTGCCAGGCGGTCAATCTCCTGTAGCGCGGGATCGTCCAACGACACTGAATCGTCCGTCAACGCCATGGCGGCACACGAAAAACCGGCATCGTGAAGCGCCGCCAGGCCGTCATACGGCCACACGCGCGCCTCACTGCCAATACGCGTCCACGGCACTTGAAACACGGTCCCCATGCTCACGCGGGCCGAGCGACGGTACAGCGGATCGCAGCACGTAGGGCTCACCAGAATGCCGTCGACATTGAGCGCGGCGGCCGAGCGGAAAATCGCGCCGACGTTGGTGTGGTCGACAATGCCCTCGAGCACGCACACACGCACCGGACGCTCCCCCGCAGCCTTGACGACGCCGCCCAAGAACTCATCAACCGGAATCTGCCGCGGGCGACGAAACGCCGCGAGCGCACCGCGCGTCACGTTAAAGCCCGTCAATTGCTCCATGAGCTCCATGGAGGCAACGAACACAGGAACAGGGCCGGCGTCCTCGCGCACAACCAGGCGCTCAAACAGCGGCATCATCTGGTCGAGCCAGCGTTCGCCCAAAAGAAAGCTCACCGGCTCATATCCGGCACGCACCGCGCGCTCGATAACCTTGGCACTCTCCGCGATAAAGATGCCCTTTTGCGGCTCCAGCACGCAGCGTAGCTCGCGTTCGGTCAGTCGCACGTAGGCATCGAGCCGCTCATCCTCGAGCGAGTCAATTCGCAGCACCTCAACGGCATCAGTCATAACAGCCAGCCCGTACCTTTCTTACAGCAGCATCTATATCAAACGAGGCGACGCCAGGCGCCGCCCCTTACTCATTCCAACCCGATAATACCGTGGGCAAATAGGAGATTTAAGCATCAACGCGACGATACGTCACGAACTCATAATAGAGGCCTTCGTCGCCCTCGCCCGCGGCAATCGTGGCAACCCCTTCGCGCCGCGCAACTTCCCACGCGGGATCGGCGTCCAAGTCGGGAAAGTACGTGTCCACGGCATGGGTGCAATGGTTGTGCGTGACCTCGGCCTCGGCGCAATACGGCAAAAACTGCCGATAGACATCGCCGCCGCCGATCACCCACGCAACGGGCTCATCGGCAACCGCAGCGAGCGCCTCGTCGATGCTATGCACCACGTCGACGCCCTCGACCGCAAAATCCTCGTCGCGGGTAAGCACGATATTGCGGCGGTTCTTGAGCGGACGCCCGCCGGGAAAACTCAGCAGCGTCTTGCGCCCCATGATGACCGGGCAACCTTTGGTGCACACCACAAAATGGCGCATGTCGGCGCGATTGGACACCACCATGTCGCCCTCGCACCCAATGCCCCAATCGTCGCACACGGCGACAATGGCAGAAAGCTTACACGTCATGAGCGCCACCTACACCGCAATAGGAATGTTCTTGACCTGCGGGCCGTGCTCATAGCCCTCGACGATCAGGTCGTCGGTCGTAAACGCATAGAAATCGTGCACATCGGGGTTAAGCGTTACCTTAGGCGCCGCAAACTGCGGACGCTCGATAAGTTCACGGACGATATCGACATGACGGTCGTAAATGTGGGCATCGGCAATCACATGCAGCAGCTCGCCGGGAATCATATCGACCGACTGCGCGACCATCATCAGCAAAATGGCGTACTGGCACACATTCCAGTTGTTGGCGGCCAAAATGTCTTGGCTGCGCTGGTTGAGAATCATGTTGAGTGTGGGCTTATCGTCCTGCGGGCGCTGCGTCACGTTATAGGTCACGCTGTAGGCGCACGGATACAGGTGCATCTCGGACAGGTCGCTAAACACGTAGGTGTTGGTCATGATGCGGCGGCTGTACGGCGTGTTCTTAAGGTCGTACAGCACGCGGTCCATCTGGTCAAAGTCACCCTCGGCATAATGACTCTTCTGGCCAATCTGGTACCCGTAGGCCTTGCCGATGGAGCCGGTTTCGTCGGCCCACTCGTCCCAAATATGGCTGTTGAGGTCATGGACGTTATTTGACTTCTTTTGATAGATCCACAAGATCTCATCCATGGCAGACTTAAGCGCCGTGCGACGCAGCGTGAGCGCGGGGAACTCCTCGCGCAGGTCGTAGCGCGCCGTAACGCCAAAGTTTTTAATGGTATAGGCAGGGGTGCCGTCCTCCCACACCGGACGGACCTTTTGGCCCTCGGTGGTGGTGCCATGGTCCAGAATGTCGCGGCACATGGATACAAACTGTTGATCAGCTTTGCTCATTGACCCTCCTGTCAGTCGCCTACAAGCGAGATTCATTGTAGCCCAGGCGCACGCGGCCCCACAGCCCAAACATAAGCCCTCATTTTCTGACATATGCCAGAAATTCCTTGCGCAAATCCGCACGTTCGCTATTCTATTGTTGACATATGTCAGATTTGGAGAGTGTATGGCAGGAAGACGAGAAAAATTACGCCGCGTTGGGATCATCCCCGAATACCGCGGCTTTACCCCCGACGGCCTTGCCAGTGGAGACGCCATCGACATGACGATCGACGAACTCGAGGTGCTGCGCCTGTGCGACCTGGAAGGCCTTAACCAAGAGGCAGTCGCACAGCAGATGGGCATCGCGCGCGCCACGGTGGCGGCTATTTGCAGCCGAGCACATCGTAAGGTGGCAAACGCGCTGGTCAACGGGCGAGCGCTCAGTATCGAGGGCGGCAATATCGCATACTCCCCCATCACCACGACAACGGCCGCATGGACAGCAAAGGAGGTCAGCACCATGAGGGTGGCAACGACGTACGACAACGGCAACATCTTTATGCACTTTGGCCGCAGCGAACAGTTCAAGATCTACGACATCCAGGATGGCAAGGTGCTCAACGAGCAGGTCGTAGGCACCGGCGGCACCGGTCACGGCGCATTGGTGGGTCTGCTCGCCAATGGCGACGTGGACACACTCATCTGCGGCGGCATCGGCGGTGGCGCTATCAACGCGCTTGCTCAAGCCGGCATCACGGTCTATGCGGGCGCCCAGGGCAGCTGCGATGCCTGCGTCGAGGCCCTCATTGCCGGCACGCTCGCGCAGACCGGCGAGGCCACCTGCGGCTGCCATGTCCACGACCACGAGCACACCCATGAGCATGGCGAGTCCTGCGGCTGCCACGGCCATCACGACCACGACGGACATGAGGGCTGCAGCTGCCACTAGCGGCAAGCACCTCGACGTCAACACGCTTCCGCGCGTGCGACAACCTGCGAACAAACGGCGTAGGCCGCCTGGAGTACCATCCAGGCGGCCTACGCCATACACGACTCAACCAGTCGTTACTTCTTATTGCGCATCTGCGCTTCCATCTGACGCAGCAGGTCCATATCGGACTTAGGACCGCCCGTACCCAGGCCGCCCATGCCGCCCAGGCCCATGGCATCCAGACCGGGAATATTGGGCATGCGCATCTTTTTGCCCTTCTTACCCTTCTTGCCCTTCTTGCCACTGGCCTGTGCCTGATTGGCCATCGAGCGCATGCGGCCCATCATCTTGTTCATCTCGCCCCACTGCTTCATAAGGCTATTGACCTCGGTGGGAGTCACGCCGGCGCCCTTGGCGATACGGGCGCGGCGCTGGCCGTTGATGATGGAGGGACGCAGGCGCTCCTCCTTGGTCATCGACATGATGATGGCCTCGTTCTTGTCGAAGATGCCCTCGTCCAAATTGCCGCCCATCTGGTTGAGCGCGCGCTGGCCGCCGGGGAGCATACCCAGGATGCCCTTCATGCCGCCCATCTTCTTGACAGCCTTCATCTGGTCGAGCATGTCGTTCATGGTAAAGCCCTCGCGCAGCATACGCTCGGCAGCCTCGAGCTGCTCGGCGTCGGCCGCCTCCTGGGCCTTCTCGATGATGCCGACAACATCGCCCATGCCCAAGATTCGCTTGGCCATTCGGTCGGGATAGAACGGCTCCAGCGAATCGGGCTTCTCGCCCATGCTCACAAACTTGATGGGCTTGCCGGTCACCTGGCGCACGGAAAGCGCGCCGCCGCCACGGGCATCGCCGTCGAGCTTGGAGATGATCACGCCGTCAAAGTCGGTGCGCTCGGCGAAGGTCGAGACGACGTTGACGATATCCTGGCCGGTCATGGCATCGACGACCATCAGCACCTGATCGGGCTTGACGGCCTTCTTGATATCCACGGCCTCCTGCATCATCTGCTCGTCGATCTGCAGACGACCGGCGGTATCGACGATGACTACATCGCGCAGGTGGTCGACTGCCTCCTGGATGGCACCCTTGGCGATATCGACCGGGTGCTCGCCGTCGCCGCGGAAGACCGGCACGCCGATCTCTCCACCGAGTGTGGCCAGCTGGTCGGCAGCGGCGGGACGGTAGACGTCGCACGCGGCGAGCAGCGGCGAGCGGCCCTGCTTCTTGAGCTGGTAGGCCAGCTTTACGGCCGCCGTGGTCTTACCGGAGCCCTGCAGGCCCACGAGCATGATGACATTGGGAATGCGGTTGCTAAAGACGAGCTTGCTCTCGGTGGAGCCGAGCATCTCGGTGAGCTCGTCGAGCACGATCTTGACGACGTTTTGCGCCGGCGACAGTGACTCCATGACCTCGGCGGTCATGCAGCGCTCCTTGGTCTTGGCGACGAACTCCTTGACGACCTTGAAGTTGACGTCGGCCTCGAGCAGCGCCATGCGAATGTCGCGCATGGCCGAGGTAATGTCGGCCTCGGTCAGCTTACCCTTGCCACGCAGGCGGTCAAATGTGTCGTTGAGGCGATCGCTCAGGGAATCAAACACTGGTTACTCCTTAGTTGGACTCGCCCACCAGGGCGCGGCAGAAATCTTTGGCATTGAACTCCTGCAGGTCATCGACCTGCTCGCCCACGCCGATGCGCAGGATGGGAAGCTTGAGCTTCTCGGCCACGGCCATGGCGATACCGCCCTTTGCCGTGCCGTCGAGCTTTGTCATGATAATACCGTCCAGACCCAGCGCCTCGTTAAACTCGAGCGCCTGGTTGAGGCCGTTTTGGCCCGTTGCGGCATCGATCACGAGCACGACATAGACGGGCATGGGGCCGGCGGCCATATTGGCGGCGCGCTTACGGGTCACATTGACCACCTTGGCAAGCTCGCGCATGAGCTCGGGGCTCGTGTGCAGACGACCGGCGGTATCGATGAGCACCAGGTCGCTGCCGCGCTTGTCGGCCTCGTCGAGCACGTCGTAGCAAACACTTGCCGGGTCGGAGCCGCGGTCGCGCTTGATGACGGGGACGCCAGCGCGCTGACCCCACACATCGAGCTGCTCGATAGCGGCAGCGCGGAAGGTATCGGCCGAACCGATCACGACGTTCTTGCCGCGGGAGGCCATGACGCTCGCGATCTTACCGACCGTCGTGGTCTTGCCGGCACCGTTAATGCCCACAAACAGCACGCAGCTCGGCGTATCGGAGAACGGATCGCGCTCGATGGGCACAAAGTGCTGCTCAAGCTGCTCGGCCAGGGCACGGCGAAGCTGTGGAGCGGTCTTGAGGTTCTTCTTGGCCGCGGCATCGCGCAGGTCATCGGAGACCTGAATGGCGATCTCGGCGCCCATGTCACCCATGACGAGGGTGTCCTCCAGGTCCTCCCAAAAATCCTCGTCGACCTCGCCGCCAAAGTAGAAGACCTCGTTGAGGGCCTCGCGGCTTCGCTCAAGTCCGCGCGAGAGAGCATCGAAGAATCCCATTATGCATTCACGACCTTTCCGGTTTCGCGATCGAGTTTTTGCGAGACGACGCGACTGACGCCGTCGGCTTGCATCGAGACGCCATAGAGGACGTCAGCGTCCTCCATAGTACGGCGCTGATGCGAGATAACCAAGAGCTGCGTATCGGAACGCAACACATCGAGCGCGCCGATGAGCTTGGACAGGTTGGCGTCATCGAGCGCCGCCTCGACCTCGTCCAGCACATAGAACGGCACCGTGCGCGTGCGATACACGGCAAAGAGCAAGGCGAGCGCCGTCAGACTCTTCTCGCCGCCCGACATGAGCATCATCTTGGTGATGCGCTTGCCGCGCGGCTGCGCCACGACCTCGATACCCGTCTCGGCAGGATGCTCGGGATCGGTCATCTCCAGATGAGCCTGGCCGCCCGGGAAGAGCATAGCGAAGATCTCGCGGAAGTTCGCGTCGACCTTCTCAAACGTCACCAGGAACGCCTTGCGCATCTTGCGATCAATGGCCACCGTGATCTTGGTGAGCGCCTTGCGCGCGCTCTCCAGATCGGCCAGCTGCTCCTCGATGTAGTCGGCGCGGCGCTTGAGCTGCTCGTACTCCTCCATGGCAACTTGGTTAACGGGACCAAGGTTGTTGATCTGGCGCACAAGCTGGTTGAGTTCGCGCTCGGCGGCATCGCGGTCGGTAGGAGCAGGAAGCATGAGCGCTTCCTCGAGCACCGTCGTGCCATCGGCGGTAATGGCCTTGATGGCAGCCTCGACCTGCACCTCGAGCTTGCCACGCGCGACCTTGAACTCGTTTTGCGTGGCGGAGGCGGTATCGACTCGCTCCTTAGCGCGGGCAACCTCTGCCTTGGCATCCTCGATGGTCTTCTTGAGCGAAGCGGAGTCCGCCTCCTCCAGAGAGGCCTGGTCACGCAGGCGCGCTGCCCAATCCGACGCGCGTTCCAACAGGGCAGAATAGCGTTCGTGCATGGGATCGACGCGCAGGCGCAGCAGCTCGAGCGAGCGCGAGGCCTGGCGTGTTCCGCGGATACGACGGTCGATGCCCTCAAGACGATGCTCAAGGTCGGGCACGCGGCCCTTCAGCGAACGCAGGCGTTCGCTCGTCTGGGCTAGGCGAACCTTGGCGTCGGCGAGCTTGCCGGCAGCCTCGGAATCGTCACGGCGAACGCGGTCGAGTTCGTCGTTGGCCTCGGAAATCTGCAAGCCCAGATCGCTTGCCTGCGCGCGGGCCTCGTCACGCGAACGGGTGAGCTCGTCAACGCGCGGACGCGCAGCGCGAACGGCTTCGGAGGCCTGCTCGCGGCGCTTGGAGATGCGCACGCGCTCGACCTCGGCATTGTTGGCGCTTTGCTCCAAGCGGCCGATCTCGGAGAGCAACGAGCGGCGCTCGCCCTCAAGACGGGCGATCTCGCCGGCGGCATCGCCCTCAGCGGCACGCGCTTCCTCAACGGCCGCATTGGCCTCGACGACCTGATCCGACACATGCTCAAACACGGCAGCCAAATCGGGCTCCAAGCCCTCCAGCTCGCGAATGCGACGCTTGCGCTCCAGGGCACCCGACGCCTCGCCGGCATCGAGGCCCACGCGCACAAGGCCGCCACAGCTTACGCGGACGCCATCGGGGGTCACATAGGTCACACCGTCAACGACAGGCGCAGCCAGCGCGGCAGCCAAGTCATCGACCACGTAATAGCCACCGACAAGCGCCTCGACAATCGGGCCATAACCGGCACGCACGGAAAGGCGATCGACCAGACGCGAACCGGCAGCGCCCTCGGCGGCAGCAGAGCCGCTCACGCCGCGCGCCACCAGCAGCGCCTCACCCGAGGCCTTCTTTTGGTCCAGAGCCGCACGACCGGCACGCTCAAGCGCGGCGGCGTCATCAAATAACAGGGCATCGATATCGCCGGCAAGTAGCTGCTCCACCAGGCCCTCAAGCTCGCGCGGGGCCTCGAGCACGTCGCCCAGACGACCCGAGACATCGTCGCCCAACGCACCCACCAGACGGCTCACGAGCGGCGAGCTGTCGGCCATGCGGGCATCAAACTTCTTTTGGCTGGCAAGCTCCGAGCGCACCTCGGACAGCTTGTTGCGCGCCTCGCTCTCGCGGGCACGCAGGTCCTTCAGGGCCGCGCGTGCCGTCTCGGTGGCCTCACGCGCATCGACCTGAGCCCGGCGCGCTTCCTCAAGAGCGCCCTCAAGCTCCTCGGCGCGGTCGCGACGGCTCTCGAGCGAGGCCGTGACCTCCTCGAGCTGTTCATCGATCTGCTCCAGGCGCGAGGCATACATGTTGTCCTCGACCTCGGCATTGGAAAGCGAATCCTTCACCTTGGCGAGCTCGAGCGCGGCGTTATCGGCCACGCGCTGCACATCGCGTTGCTCACGCGTAAGCTGCGAAATCTGATTGTCGAGCGCCACGCGCCGCTCGTGGAGCTCAGCGGCGGCAGGACCAGCGGCGTCAACGTCCTCCTGGGCCTGCATATGCGCGCCGGTCACTTCCTCAAGCTGCGCACGCGCGTCCTCGAGCTCCTCGACCACGCGACGACGCTGATGCTCGGAACTCGAAATCTGCCCGCGCATGTCAGACAGGCGCGACACCATGTTGTGGCCCTTTTCCTCGAGCAGGCGCATGTCGGAGTTAATGCGGCCGACCACGTCTTGCATATGGCGGCGCTGCTCGCCCAAGTCGCCCACAAACAGGCCTTTTTCCTCGAGCATAACCTGGAGCTTCTCGAGCTCACGCTCCTTTTCGCCCAAGCGGTACTGCGCAAGCTCCAGCTCGGCCGCGCCCTCCTTGGAGCGGCTCTCCAGGTCGTTCCACTGCGACTGCAGCGAACGCAGCTCATCGACGGCTAGCATCTGCGTAAGCTCGTTCGCGCGCGAGGACAGCTCTTTGTACTTGCGCGCGCGATCGACCTGACGCTCCAACGGTCGCAGCTGACGGGCGATTTCCTTATTGATGTCGCGAGCACGCGTCAGGTGCTCGTCCATTGACTTAATCTTTTTGAGCGCACGCTCCTTGCGGCGCTTGTGCTTGGAGATGCCGGCGGCCTCCTCGATGAGGGCGCGGCGCTCCTCGGGGCGGCTCTGCAAAATGGCGTCGAGCTTGCCCTGGCTGATGATGGAATGCGTATCCTTGCCTAGGCCGGAATCGTGCAGGATGTCCTGAATGTCCATCAGGCGGCACGGGCTCGAATTGATGAGGTACTCGCTTTCGCCCGAGCGATACATGCGACGGGTGATGGCGACCTCGTCAAAATCGACGGGCAGCATATGATCCGAATTATCGAGCACCAGCGTGACCTCGGCCCCCCCCCCCGGCTTGCGAGCCGACGAGCCCGAGAAGATGACATCCTCCATGGCCTGGCCGCGCAGCTGCTTGGCGCTCTGCTCGCCCAGGACCCACAGAATCGAGTCGGAGATGTTCGATTTTCCCGAGCCGTTGGGACCGACGATGACGGTCAGACCCGGCTCAAACGTCATATGGGCGCGGTCGGCAAACGACTTGAACCCTTTGAGCGTGAGGGACTTGAGATACACGGTTCCTCGCTTACACGTGCTTCTTGTTCAGAATCACGCCGTTGGTGGTGTAACCCATGCGGTCGAGCGCTTCGAGCGCGGCGGCTCCCTCGGCTTCCTTCTTTGAGGAGCCGGAGCCGCGACCTTGGCGAATACCATCGATCAAAACCACAGCGGTAAAGGTGGGCGCATGCGCCGGGCCCTCGGAGCCAACGAGCTTGTACGCCGGAGGTTCGTGACCGTCGGCTTGCACGCACTCCTGCAAAAACGACTTGGGGTTCGCAGGATGCTCGGCACGCTCGGAAGCCAAATGCGGCTTAAGCGTACGGTGAATGAACTCCGCCGCAACGTCCCAGCCGGCATCCAGGTACAGCGCGCCCACGAGCGACTCATAGACGTTCTCGAGGGCCGAATGCAGGCCGCGCGCACCGGTACCGGTCTCGGAGGCACCAAAGATGATGATGTCGTCGATGCCCAGCTCGTGAGAAACCTCGGACAGCGTAGCGCCCGAGACAAGCGACACCTTCAAGCGCGTGAGCTTGCCCTCGTCAAACTCCGGATAGGACTCAAACAGGGAGCGTGCGACCACAGCGCCCAAAATGGAATCGCCCAAGAACTCAAGGCGCTCATAGCTGGCAGAAACCGGCTGGCCCTCGACTGCCGAGGGATGCGTAAGCGCCGCGCGCAGCAGCACCTTATTGTTGAACTCGTGGCCCAGGATTTCCTGGGCGCGCGTAAGTCGGTCGGATAAAGCCAAGACTTAGGCCTCCTTGGCAGCTTCGATAGCGTCGACGGCGTCGGCGACAGAGTTGAGCGAGAGCAGGGTCTCGTCATCGATCTCGAGGTTGAACTCGTCCTCGATAGCCGTAACCAGCTGCAGGCGCTCGAGCGAGTTGGCATCGAGGTCGTCAAAGGTGGTCTCCTCGCTAATTTCGGCAACATCGACGCCCAGAACGTCAGCAGCGACCTCGGCGATCTTGTCGAAGATTTCGGAGCGGTCCATAGCGCTTCCTCTCATAGTGCATGAATACCAAAAGAATGGTACCGCCCGGGCGGTACCAAGACACGGTTCTGATTCTACCCCACGACGTGCACCGCGAAGCACATAACAGCGCTCTAACTCGCTCTTATAAAACGATACCGTCCATAGAGTTGGCGACATTCTCGACCAGCCCGGCGCGCACGGCTTCGGCCGCCGCGAGCGTACCGTTTTTGACAGCCTCAACCGAGGTGGCACCATGGCCGATCAGGACCACGCCGCGCAGGCCCAAAAGAATCGCGCCGCCCTTGGCGTCGCCCGAAAGTTTGGCTTTAATCTCGCGCATTTGCTTTTTGATGAGCAGCGCGGCAATCTTGGTGCCGAGCGAAGACATAAAGACACCCTTGAGCTCCTGCAGCAAAAACTTGGCAGCGCCCTCGGTGGCCTTGAGCGCAATATTGCCCGACATGCCATCGGCAACGACGACATCGAAGTTACCTGAGGTGATGTCCGTTCCCTCGCAGTTACCAACAAAGCCGGGAACGGCGGCTTTCATGGCCGGGAAGCAGGCCTTGGTAAAGTTGGAGCCCTTCTCGTCCTCGGTGCCGTTGGCAAGCAGGCCCACGCGGGGATGCTCGATTCCCAGGACGACGCGGGCATAGGCGCTACCCATCTGGGCAAAACGCACCATGTCATCGACCTCGACATCGGGGTTGGCGCCCATATCGCACAGCACCGTCAGACCGCCGGCGCGATTGGGCAGCGCATTGGTCAGACAGGGGCGCACCGGCTGCTTTTTGCCTTCGGCCTGATACCTAAACGGCGTCACGTAGGCGGTGGCAGCGGCGGTCATGGCACCGGTCGAACCGGCAGAGAAGAACGCGTCCGCATTTCCCTTCTTGATGGCGCGGCACGACAGCACGATCGAAGACTTGCGTTTGGTCATCACGGCGCGAATGGGATCGTCATCCATGGCGATAACGTCGGGTGCCTCCAGGGCCTCGACGCGCGCATGGGAGGCGGCAAAGGGATTGACGATTTCGGCGGGGCCAGCTGCCAAGACCTCGATATCGGGATCGGCGGCAAGCGCAGCCTCGATACCATCGAGAACAACCTGAGGTTTCTCGTCTCCGCCCACAACGTCTACACAAACGCGAACGTTACTCATATACATGCTCCTTATACAAAAATGGCCGACTCATTGAGCCGGCCATTGTGGTTCCATTTGGAACGGCATCGCATCCAGAGTATACCGTTACTCGGTAACGATAACCTCGCGGTCCTTGTAGAAACCGCAGCTGGGGCACACGTGGTGCGGAAGCTTGACAGCGCCGCAACGGGGGCACGTGGACTGAGCCGCAGCCGAGATCTTCATGTTGGCGGAACGACGGGTGTGAGTGCGGATACGACCCTGCTTTTGTTTAGGTACGGGCATAGTGACCTTCCTTATGAACTATCCAGTGAGGCGATTACGCGCAAGTAGCGATACTACCACAGTTTTACTCATCGAGCTTGAGATTCTTCAATGCTGCAAATGGATTTTCCGTGGCAGCGGCCCATTCTGCCTCTGCCTGGACGGCGCAATCGCATTGCTCGACGTTGAGATTGCGACCGCAAGTGGGGCACAGACCGCGGCAATCGGGCTTGCAGAGCACCACAAACGGCGTGTCCATAACGACCGCGTCATTGATGGGCTCACCCAGATCGATGATGCGGTCCTCACCCAGAAGCTCATAGCCGTCCTCGTAGGCCTCGGGATCCTCGGGCACCTCAAAGAGATAAAACTCCTCGATCTCGCCGGCGATATCAAACGAGGCGGGCTCCAGGCAACGGTCGCACTCGCCGGTGGCGTGCGCGCGAACCATGCCCGTGAGCAAGACACCGGTACCGGCATTGGTAAAGACAACGTCGTAGTCGATGCCGTCCTGTAGCTGGTACTCCTTCTCGCCCACCGTGTAGGTGGCGACATCGACCTTACCGGTCAGCGGATACGAATCTCCAGGAAACTCGAGCTGCTCGGAAAGATCGACGGTAACGCTCGGGAACTCAGCCATTACCACTGACCATTCTGCTGGGCGGCACCCTCGTTGAGCTGCTGACGGCAACGGGTAACGGTGCCGGTCAGGCTCTTGAGGTTCTCCTCCAAGTGCGTAAAGACCTGCTCTGCGTAGTCCTCGGCAGCATAACGCGTCTCGCGCTCGTACTGCTGGGCACGATCGCGGATGTCGTCGGCCTGCTGCTGCGCAAGGCGGACGATCTCCTGCTCACCGGCAATGGTGAGGGCCTGCTGCTGAGCGTCGGCGATGATGGAATCGGCCTGAGCGGCGGCGGAAGCCATAAGCTCCAAGGTCAACGGGGGGGGGGAAAGCCATAAGCTCCTCGCGCTCCTTAAGGATACGGCGGGACTTCTGCCACTCCTCGGGATAGCTCATGCGGATCTCGTCGAGGATGTTGAAGAACACGTCGGCGTCGATGACCTTGAACTGAGCGTTCTTGCCGAAAGGCGGCTTGGCTTCCTCGATCAGCCCTTCGAGCTCATCGACCAAGCTGACGATCCTATCGCCAGGAAAATTCTCGCCCGGCATCCGGTCTCCTTTCATAGGTAACATATCATCGTGCTAGTTTACCACATGCCACCAGGCAATAAGAAACGTCACGAAAAGCGATGTTTGAGCGCTTCGACCACGTTGGACGGGACAAACGTCGATACGTCACTGCCGAGCGAGGCGATCTGGCGAACGACCGAGCTCGAGATATAGCCGTACTGCGGCGCACTCATGACAAAGATGGACTCCAGCTCGCTATCCAGGCGATAGTTAAGGTCGGCCTGCTGCAGCTCATACTCAAAGTCGGTCATGGCGCGCAGACCCTTGACCACGGCCCCCGCCCCCTGCTCACGAGCGAAGTCGACCAAGAGGCCGGTAAAGGGCAGGACCTCGACGCCGTCGATATCACCGAGCGCCTCGCGGGCCAGCGCCACGCGCTCATCGAGCATAAACGTGGTGCCCACACCGTTTTTACCCTGCGACTCGGCAACAGCGACGATCACGCTGGGAAAGATGCGGCGGGCGCGGCGGATCACATCGATATGGCCAAACGTGATGGGATCGAAGGTGCCCGGGACGATCACGCGATTAATCGTGTCACTCATGGGCGTCCTCCGGGGATACTGCCTCGTCATTTTCGTTAGCATCAGTGCCGCCGTCCTTGCTATCGCCGACCCAACGGAGCAGGTCGACCGAGGTAATGCCGTAGCGCTTCTCACGTACAGTCTCAAAGTCTGCCGGATGCGCGCCCGCATCGGCGGCGGCATGCTCAAACAGGGCGTAAGCGCCAGACGCAAGCAGACCCTGCTGGGCCAGATTCTGCAGCAGTTCCTCGACTGGCTCGGCACCAAAAGCATAGGGCGGGTCGAGCAGGACCAGATCAAAGGGGCCGCCCGGTACACGACCGCGTGAGGCGCTCGCCAGCACATCGCCGGTGACGACACGCCAACGCGCACGGTCACGGCAGAGCGACTCGATATTCTTGGTAATGAGCCGCGCGGCGTTGCGATCGATCTCAAACGTCGTGAGCGAGCGGGCCCCACGAGAGAGCATCTCTAACCCTAAGGCACCGGAGCCGCCAAAGGCGTCCAACACACGAACCTCGTCCAAATCGAAATCGAATGCCGACATGACCATAGATGCGCACGCCTCGCGCACGCGATCAGTCGTGGGGCGGGTGACATCGCGACCACGGGGCTCCTCGATCTTACGACCGCGCCATTCGCCGCCGATGATTCTCATCCTCCGCTGACCTCCTTAAAGATATGTCGATAACGCATGGCGACCGCGTCGCGCAAGGGACGCGTCGCCACAGAGTCAAGGTTGCAAGCATACCGCAAGAGCTCGACCGCGTCCAAATGGGCCCACTCGATCAGCTCCTCGTCGGCGTCCAGGTCGACAAAGCGCAGGGTCACACCACCATGCTGGCGATAACCCAGGATCTCGCCTTCATGGCGCAGGCGCAGGTCCATCTGGGCGAGCGTAAAGCCGTCCGAGGTCTTTTCGAGCGACTGGAGACGGTCTTGTGCCGCCGATGCGCCGCCGTTGCCCTTGGAGTGTGTCATGACCAGGCACGTGCCCGACACGCTGCCACGGCCCACGCGACCGCGCAGCTGGTGCAGGGCAGCCAAACCAAAGCGCTCGCCGTTCTCGATGACCATGACGGTGGCGTTGGGCACGTCGACGCCCACCTCGACCACCGTAGTCGAGACGAGCACGTCAATCTCGCCACGCTTAAAGGCATCGATAACCTGGTCCTTCTCCCCCGCTGGCATACGGCCGTGAAGGCGCTCGATGGCAAGACCCGGCAACGCCAAACGCAGGCGATCGAGCTCGGTCGCCGTATCGTGCAGCGGCACGGGGACGGTTACGCGGCCCTCATCGTCGCGGGCAATACCGGGCACGTCTTCCAGCTCATCGGCCGAGTCACTCGGCTCCACGAGCGGGCAAATCACGTAGGCCTGCTGACCCTTGTCATGTGCCTCGCGGATGACTCCATAGGCGAGGTCACGGCTCGACTCGGTGAGAACACACGTCGTCACACCGGCACCCGGAACAGGCCGGTGGCGGATGATGCTCGTATCCAGATCGCCGTAGACCGAAAGCGCCAGCGTACGCGGGATGGGCGTTGCCGTCATAACGAGCAGATCGGCACCGGGGCCCTTCGCGCGCAGGGCGTTGCGTTGGCCGACGCCAAACCGGTGCTGCTCATCGATGACCACGAGCGACAGATGCTTGAACGTAACGTCATCCGAAAGGACCGCGTGGGTGCCAAAGAGGACGTCGAGCTCGCCCGATTCCAGCTGTGCATGGATGCGCTCGCGCTCTGCGGCCGGCGTGGCACCCGTCAGAAGCGCCCAGGACATGCCGGCCTGCGAGAGCAGAGGGCCGGTCTTATCGGCATATTGGCGCGCCAACACGCCCGTGGGCGCCATAACGCAGGCCTGCGTGCCGCTATCGGCAGCCACAGCCAGCGCGCAGGCGGCAACGGCGGTCTTGCCGGTACCGACATCGCCCAGCAGCAGACGGTTCATCACGCGCCCGCCATCGCACATGTCGTGCAGAATGTCTTGGAACGCGGCCTCCTGCTCGTCGCTCAGCAAAAACGGCAGGGCCTGCCTAAGCGCGGCCAAGTGCTCGCCCGCGACGTGGGCGTAGGGAACCACCTCGACCAAGCCGCCATCGTTGCGCAGACGCAGTGCGAGCTGCAAGCAGAGACACTCCTCGTAGGCAAGACGCCGGCGCGCGATATCGCGCTCGGCCATACTCGAAGGAAAGTGGATCGAGCGCAACGCACGGGCATTGCTCATCAGGCGGCGCTTGACGCGTAAGCGCGCAGGAATCGGGTCGAAGGGATTGCCGACAGCCTCGAGCGCGCCGCTAACGATGCGGCGCATCCACGCCTGGCTCACACCATCGCTCACGTAATGGACCGGCAGAATGGTGCCCGCGGCACGCCCGTCCTCGAGCTTTTCAAAGTGCGGCGAGGCCATCTGCTTAAAGCCGTAGGCAAACTCGACCTTACCCATCACGGCCAGGCGGTCGCCCTGCTTAAACTGCTGGGCAATCCAGGGCTGACGGAAAAAGGCGACTTGCAGCACGCCCGTCTCGTCCACCAGCGAGACCTCGGTCACCTGCATACGCGGGCGGGGCTGCTTTTGGACGACACGATCGACCGTGGCGACAATCGTGCACACGGTACCGATGGGAGCCATCTCAATGGACCAGGAGCGCGTAAAGTCGAGATATCGGTGAGGGATATGGAGAAGGAGGTCCCCCACCGTCCGAATTCCCAGACGGCGAAGGGCCTCCTCACGTTTACCCGAAACATATTTGAGTCGCGCGATATCCTCGTCGAGCGCATTGCTCTGGGCAAAGCGCTCCGAGACGCGCGGCACGGAGCACAGCTCGGACATGGGCAGATGCCTACTCGATCGAGAAGATCACGGGGTAGAGCGGCTGCTCGCCACGATGGGCGTCGATCTCCAGGTCGGGCTGAGCCTCCTCGATGGCGTCGACGATCTCCTGGAAGGCCTCATCGGACAGCTCCTCGCCGGCCAGAATCGTCAGCGCGTCGCCCTCCTCTTCCTCCTGCATGCGGTTGATGCAGTCGAGCGTGACCTGTTTCACATCGGAGCCGACCACGTCGATGGAGCCGGCAATGATACCCATGACATCACCGGAGTGAATCGGAGAGCCGTCAGAGGCGCTGGAATCGCGCACGGCACGAGTGACCTCGCCATCGCGAACCTCGCTGATGGCGTCGACCATGGCGGCAACGGCGTCCTCGAGCTCGGAATCGGGCAGGACCGCGAACAGCGCGGAGAACGCCTGCGGGACGGTCTTGGTGGGAACGACGGCGACCTTCTTGTCGGTGCAGGCAGAGGCGGCGGCCTCGGCAGCCATGCGGATGTTGCCGTTATTGGGCAGGATAATGACCGAGGTCGCGTTGACCTGGTCCACCGCGCCCAGCAGGTCGGCGGTCGAGGGGTTCATGGTCTGGCCACCCGAGACGATCACGTCAACGCCGAGGGACTTGAGGATGTCGGCCTCGCCCGAACCAGCGGCAACGGCGACAAAGCCCAACGCCTTGGCGGGCTCGGCGGCCTTCTCCTGATCCTCATGAATCTTGGCGGTACGGTCGTGGGCCTCCATCTCCATGTTGTGAATAAAGACCTCGTAGATCTGACCGAGCTGCAGCATGTGCTCGAGCACCAGGTTGGGGGTGTTGGAGTGCACGTGGATCTTGTAGTCGGGGTAGGCACCCACGAGCAGCTCGCAGTCGCCCATGGAGCCCAGGAACTTAAGGCACTCGTCCTCGTCAAACGGGGCGTCGGCCTTAAAGAGAAACTCGTTGCAGTAGCGGAACTCCGAGCCCTCCCAGTCGTCGTTGGCCTCGATCTCAACGCGACCAAGGGCCGCGTCGCGGGCAGAGCCGGCAGAATCAAACGTGGCGGAGAAATCCTCGACAACGGTGCTGCGGCCAAGCGCGGCGGCAACAAAGTTCTCCAGGAAGATGGCAAAGCCAAAGGCGCCGGAGTCGACCACGCCGTTCTCCTTCAGAACGGGCAGCAGGTCGGGCGTGCGGGCGACGGACTGGTAGGCCTCGACGACGATGGCGTCGAGCGCGTCCTCGGCCGAGAACTTCTTCTTTTCGCACTCATCGGCCTTGGTCGAGACATCGCGAAGCACCGTGAGGATCGTGCCCTCGATGGGCTTGCGAACGGCCTGAAAGGCGACCTTGACGGCGCGACGGAAAGCGAAGGCGATGTTGGCGGACGTAATGGGCTCGTCGACAGAGACGAGACCCTCGGCCACGCCGCGCAGGATCTGCGAGGTGATGACGCCGGAGTTGCCGCGGGCACCCATCAGGGAGCCGTGGGTGATGGCGCCGGCGATGGCCTCCATATCGGCATCGGCGGGAAGGGCGGAGAGCTCCTTGGTCACCGAGGCGAGCGTGAGCGACATGTTGGTGCCGGTGTCGCCGTCGGGTACGGGGAAGACGTTGAGCTTGTTGATCTCCTCGGCCTTGTCGGAAACGGCAGCCGCAGCGATCGGAAAACAGGTGCGAATGGTCTTTGCAATCATGGGTATTTGAATCTCCGTTTTCGGATGCTAGTTCAGACGGCTCTTGAGCGCGTCGATGTGGATGCCGATCTTAAGGCTGGCGGGATCGATCTGGGCGATCTCCTGCAGGGTGAAGGCAACAGAGCTCGAAAGATTGTGGCAGACGGACTTCATGTTGACGCCGTTCTCGAGCACGACGTGAAGATCGACCGTAAGGCCGTTCTCGTCGGCGGAGACAAGCACGCCCTTGCGGAGGCGCTGACCGGCAAGCAGGCGCACGCTCTCGGCGCCCTGGAGCTGTTCGGCCATACCGACGACGCCATAGCACGTCATCGCGGCATAACCGGCAATATCGGCAATAACGTCGTTCGAGACGCTCAGGCTGCCGTTAATGGTCTCAGACACAAGAATCTCCTTATCTGGTGCTCACGGCACCATCTCGTGGGAGCAATCATTCCAATAGTTTACAACGAGTGCGCCATGTTGAGGTGGCGGGGTTCGCGATTACATCCTCGACACGAAATGTTGATACGGTAACGTTCGCCACAGGCGATCGCGGCATGAAAAAACCCGCCGCATAAGCGACGGGTTTTACAACCTGGCTCCCCGGGTAGGACTCGAACCTACAACAGCGCGGTTAACAGCCGCGTGCTCTACCATTGAGCTACCGAGGAATTAAAAAGCCCAGCGGAATGGGCTGAGAAATTCTGGCTCCCCGGGTAGGACTCGAACCTACAACAGCGCGGTTAACAGCCGCGTGCTCTACCATTGAGCTACCGAGGAAAAGGTGCGTGCTCTCAAGCAACGAAGTTTATTATACGGACGAATCAGCTTAGGGCAAGAACTTTTTTGAGAATTTTTCCGACCTAGTCATTGGGGACGTTCTTAAACGACCAGTCATTCAAGAACGTCCCCAACGACAACATGAAAGCGCCCTCAAGCGGATGTGCTTGAGGGCGATTCTTGCTTGCGAGGTTAAGACTCGATGTAGTCCTTAAGCTTGCTCGAGCGGCTCGGGTGGCGGAGCTTGGCCAGGGTCTTGGACTCGATCTGGCGGATGCGCTCGCGCGTGACGCCAAACTCGCGGCCGACTTCCTCGAGCGTACGGGGATGTCCGTCGACAAGGCCAAAGCGCAGCTCGATAACCTTGCGCTCACGATCGGCAAGCGAGTCGAGCACCTGGGTGAGCTGCTCCTGCAGCATGGAGAAGCTGGCGGCATCGGGCGGAACGATGGCCTGGGAGTCCTCGATAAAGTCGCCCAGCTGGGAATCCTCTTCCTCGCCGATGGGGGTCTCGAGCGAAACGGGCTCCTGCGAAATCTTCTGGATCTCGCGGACGCGGTCGGCACTCATGTCCATCTCGGCACCGATCTCCTCGGGGGTCGGGTCGCGACCCAGGTCCTGAAGGAGCTGGCGCTGCACGCGGACGAGCTTGTTGATGGTCTCGACCATGTGCACGGGAATACGGATGGTACGGGCCTGGTCGGCGATAGCGCGCGTGATGGCCTGACGGATCCACCACGTGGCATACGTGGAGAACTTAAAGCCCTTCTGGTAGTCGAACTTCTCGACGGCGCGGATCAGACCGAGGTTGCCCTCCTGGATCAGGTCCAGGAACAGCATGCCGCGACCGACATAGCGCTTGGCGATGGAGACGACCAGACGCAGGTTTGCGCTGATGAGTGCCTGCTTGGCTTCGAGGCCCACGTTCTCAATGCGCGTAAGACGACGCATCTCGGCACGCGTGAGCTCGAGCTCGCCTGCCTCGGCAGCCTCGAGCTTCTCGGTGGCCTCGAGACCGGCCTCGATCTTCATGGCCAGATCGACCTCTTCGGAGGCGGTCAGCAGGTCGACCTTGCCGATCTCCTTGAGGTACATACGGACCGGGTCGCCGGTCAGCATCACCGTGGAGGCATCGATGCCGCGCACGCGCGAACGCGAACGGGACGTGCGCACGGTGCGCTTCTTCTTGCTCTTGGAAGAACCCATCTCGGCGTCGGCCTGACGGGCCATCTTGAGCTCGTGATCGTCGAGCGAGCCGGAATCGTGCTCGTCGTCGTCATCGAAATCGTCGGTATCGGTATCGTTATCGTCATCGTCGACGTCCATGGGGGCGTCGTCGTTACCGCTCGCGGAGATAATCTGGATGCCGCTGTTGCGCAGCGCGGAATACACCGCGGTGAGCTGCTCGTCAGAAACATCGATATCCTTCAGGGCGACCTGAATCTCGTCCTCGGTTACCGAAGTCCTGTTTGAGCCGTTGCCCATAAGCTTTGCAACGTAGGATTCCAGCCCAGTACCCGTGCTCTCAGTCTTTTTTGGCACAGATTCTCCCTTCATAGTCCACAGGACTCAATACTTTAGCACACACATTGACGTCTATACCCAAAAAGAGGACTGGATATAGGCGAGAATACGCTGGTTGACCACAACATCTAGGCTTGTTCGGTGCCCGCGGCCTCCAGGCCGATCAAGCGAAACGGGTCCGCCACGCCGCCGATCGACTTTTGCAGTTCGCGTTGACGCTGCGAATCCTGCGCGGCCTGCACGGTCAGCGCGCGACGGGCCTCATCATCGAGCGAACGGTCCTGGCGCAGCTTGGCCTGTGCGGCACGCATGCGGCGCTTGATGGTGTAGAGCTCGAGCGTATCGAGCATAAACACGATGTTCGTCTCGGTAGGGTGCTTGCTCGTCGCCGAGATGCGCCCGGCACTCACAAGCGTTGCCGCCTCGGGACACACCGAGCGTGCCGCATCCATGCAGGCTGCAGGATCGGTTCCCGGCGGCGTTGCCAGAACGGCCCATGCGATGGACTCGTGACGTGGGTCAACCCACTCGATGGAGCAGATGCGGTCGGCATACGTGCGGAACAAGTCGGGGTAGCTCGTGAGCATCGTCAACAGCTCGCGCTCCCCTGCCAAGGACTTGCGCTCTAGATCGGTAAGAACCATCGGCGCCGCCGCAGCCGGTGCGCCCGAACCATCAGCCACAGGCACAGCGCCCATATCATCAGACACATCGATTGGCGGCAGATCGTCGACGACCTCCACGGGCGTGGCACCGTAGGCATCGAGCGGGACGTAGTCGTACGGCGTTTCTTCGACCAGTGCCGCTACTGCCGGCGTCGCGCCCGACGCCCAAGCACCACGACCGGCGTCGCGAGAACTCGACGCCCGGCTGCCCGTCCCGCTGGACCGCTCAGCCTGTGCCCGCTGGCGTTCATAGTTCTGCTCACGACGTCGTTCCGCATCTTCGCGCTTGGCGACATCGCGAAACACGCGACCCGAACTCGCGCGCACCGTCTCCAAATCCAAACCCAGCAGATCGGCGATCTGGATAAAGTACGTGTCGATCATATAGCTATCGCGCAGCGGATAGATAAGCGTCAGCGCATCTTCCAGCGCCTTGGCGCGACCGCCTGGCGTAGTGATGTCGCTCGACTCCTGCAGCGAACGGTACACGAAGTCCATGAGCGGCTCGGCAGCGTCGATGCGCGTCTGCAGCTCCTGACCACCATGTGCCGTAATAAACTCCATAGGATCGTTGCCGTCGGGCAGCACCACGCAGCGCAGGTCCATCGAATCCTGCTCGATAAACTGAATCGCGCGACGAGCGGCCTTTTGACCGGCGGCATCGCCGTCAAACATATACACGATGCGCTTGGCAAAGCGAGTGAGCGTCTTGACGTGATGCTCCGTGAGCGCGGTGCCCAGCGTGGCGACAACGTTTTTAATCCCCGCCTCCCAGCAGGCGATGCAGTCGGTATAGCCCTCCACCACAATGGCGGTATCCTGCGCGACGATAAACTCCTTGGCCCAATTAAAGCCGTAGAGGTTTCGCTTTTTGTGAAACACGCTCGTCTCGGCGGTGTTGAGATACTTAGGCTGGCCGTCACCCATGATGCGACCGCCAAAGGCAATGTTGTGACCCTGCTCGTCAAAGATGGGAAACATTACGCGGTCGTAGAAGCGGTCGGCAAGCTGCCCTCGCCCGCGGCTCACAGCAACATTGGCGTCGATCATCTCCTGCGGGGTAAAGCCCGCCTGAGACAGGTGCGACACCAGCATATTGCGGCCCGGCGCAAAACCCAGGCAGTAGCGGCGGCAGACGTCACCACCCATGCCGCGGCTGGCAAAGTACTCGCGCGGACGGCCGTCCTTACCGCGCATAAGCATGGTGTGGTAGAACTGGGCGGTCTCGGCGCACAGATCGTAGATGCGGGCACGCTTGGTACCGCGCTCGCGGCGATCTCCGGTGTCATGCAGCTCAATACCCGCGCGATCGGCCAAATAACGGATTGACTCGGGAAAGCTCAGGTTCTCGCGCTTCATGATATAGGTGAAGACGTCGCCACCCTCGCCGCAGCCAAAGCAATGCCACACCTGCGTGGCAGGGATAATGTGGAATGACGGCGTCTTTTCGCCATGAAAGGGGCAGCAACCCCAAAACTCGTGGCCGCGGGGCTTGAGTTCAACCGTTTCCTGCACGATGGCGACTAGGTCGGACGCAGCGCGTACCTGGTCTTTCTCCTCATCGCTAATCACGGATGCTCACCCCCTGCTCACCCAAGTTGTGACGAATGTCCTCGATATTACCCTCGACGATCGCAATCAACTCATCCAGCGAATCGAACACACGCGAGGGACGCAGCCAGCGCGTAAACGCCAGCGAAACGGAAGCGCCATACAGGTCGCCCATATAACCAATTAAGTTAGCCTCGAGATGCGCAGATGCCGCATCGTCGGCATACGTCGGCGGCAGTCCGACGTTAACAGCAGCGGGCCACACGGTGTCATCGACGAGCACCAGGCCCTCATACACGCCATCGGCAGGCACCTGAATGCCGTCGGGAACTTGCAGGTTTGCCGTGGGAAAGCCCATGCCAGAACCCTCGTGACGGCCGCGAATAACACCGCCGCGCACCATATACGGGCGGCCGAGCAACTCAGCAGCCAGCTCCACATGGCCCTGTCCCAGCTCATGACGAATGCGGGTGGCGCAAATGGCCTCACCGCCCTCGCAAAGCAGGTCGTGACCATACACGTCAACGCCGTGCTCGGAACCCCAGGCGCGCATCTCGGCAACACCAGAAGCCCCGCCACGACCCAGCCTAAAGTCACTGCCAACGCGAATCGATCGAATGTCGACCAGACGCGACACCAGCGAGAGAAAATCAACATGGTCAAGCGCCGCAACCTCAGGCGTAAAGGGAACGGCCACCACCGCATCGATCCCGGTTTGAGCCAGGGTATGCAGACGGTCGGCCGTCGTCATCAATTTTTGAGCGGGCGAAGGGCTCACCACGACGTCCGGGTCCGGATCGAAGGTAACTACGACGGCCTTGCAGCCATGGACGCGGGCATCACGGACAAGCGCTTCGATGAGTTCCTGGTGTCCACGGTGAACGCCGTCGAACACGCCAATGGCGATCGAGGCAGCACCCAGGTGCTCACACTTATCAAACGCATCGGCAGCAACGATGCGAGCCTCGTCCGACCCGCCCGCGAAAAAAATACGCGCGAGCTCGCGAGCGGACAACATCATCGAACACCGCCGATTGCCTGCGGAAACACGTGCTCCATAACAAAGCGGCCACCCTCAATGCGGGCGAGCGCCTTGAGTCCCCCATCGAGCACCAACGCAAACGGCGCCTTCGAGGCATCGAAATCGGCAAGCGCACGCTCAACGGGAATGCGACGGCCGCAGAGCAGGTCGTCGGCAAGATTGCCCGGCAAGTCAACACGCGTGGCGCCCAGGGCCGCAATAGGATCTAGGGCAAAGCCAGCCGCGGACTCGGGAGAAAGCTCCTCGACCGCATGACAAGCGCCAATGGAAACAACACCAGAGGCCGTGCGGCGCAGCGCGGAAATGTGCGCGGCGCTCTCGCAGGCGCGGCCCAGGTCGCGAGCGAGCGCACGAATGTAGGTGCCCTTGCTCACCGAGAACGCCACGGTCCACACACACGTATCACCCTCGCCGCCCACGGCGATCAGGTCGGCGGCATAGACCTGGACGGGGCGCGGAGGTAGGTCCACCGCATTGCCCTCGCGAGCAGACTTGTAGGCGCGAACGCCATTGACCGAGATAGCCGAAAACGCCGGCGGCACCTGCATCTGCGGACCCAACATAGCGGCCAAGTGCTCACGGGCATAGGCAGGGTCGCGGAGCTCGTTGGCAACAGCCACCGTGCGGACCGCCTCGCCCTCCGCATCATCGGTATTGGTCTCGGCACCAAACGAAATGTCGGCGACATAGCTTTTGGTATCGAGGGTTAGCATACCCAGCAGACGGGTGGCCTGGCCCACGCCCACCACCATGACACCCGATGCCATAGGGTCGAGCGTGCCGGCATGGCCGACGCGCCGCTCATGGAGAGCGCGCCGACATTGCGAGACCACATCGTGGGACGTGCAGCCCACCGGCTTATCGACGGCGAGCAGCATATTCAGTTGAGAAGGCGTACGACGAGCCATGTACCATCCAAAAAGTTAAAGCTCGACGGTCACCGAAGCGGGATCCTCCCCTACCAGCTCGGACAGCATGGGAAGTGCCACGGTGAGCGTCTCGAGAATCGTTCCGTTGTTGGAGAAACCGGCGGCAGCGGAATGTCCGCCTCCGCCAAAGGCAGCAGCGATCTCGGACACGTTGAGGTCGCCCTTGGAGCGCAGGTTGCCGCGCACCTTGGTATCGCCCTCAATGCCCTTCAGGAACAGGCAGACCTCCACGCCCATCACCGAGCGCACCACGTCAACCAGGCCGTCGCACTCATCCGAGGTGACACCACAAGCCTCAAGGTCACTCTGGTACGCGTAGCTATACGCCACGCGCCCGTGGGCCACCGTCTTAATACGGCCCATAACGATGGACTTGAGGTGCAAAAACTCAACGCGCATGCTCTGATATACCTCGAGTGCCACACGCGCCGGATCGGCACCGTGAGCAACCAGTCGCGAGGCCGCATGGAACGCAGCAGCATCGGCGTTTTGGTACTGGAAACGACCGGTGTCGGTCACCAAGCCGCACAGCAAGCAAGTCGCGACGCCATCACGGGCGACAATGCCACAATTGTCCAAGAAACGGTCAATGATCATGGCGCAGGCTGCAGCTTCAACGCGCCTCAGACTGAGCTCGGCAAACTCCTCACGCGCCGGATGGTGATCAAAGCAAACCACATGCTTGGAGCGGCGAAGCACCTCGGCCGAGTTGTTGAGACGCTCGACGACCGGTACGTCCACCGAGATGAACAGGTCCGGATTGCCAGTGTACGCAGATGCCGGCACCAGGCGATCGGAGCCTTCCATAAAGCGGTAGATACGCGGAACCGGGTCATCGTCTGCCAGCAGCAGGGCAATGTCCTTGTTGGGGAAAAACTTCATGAGCGAGAGGCCCAGACCCAGCACGGAGCCCAAGGCATCGCCATCGGGAGAAGTATGTCCCGAAATCGCAATGGAGGACGCACCCTCGATGAGCTCGAGGATGCGTCGCTGAATATCTGCAGACTCGCACGAGGCGAGGTCGGCGGAATTAGTCATCTAAAGCTGCCTCCTGGGCGGCATCCGCTATCGGATAGCCGTCCTCGTCCTTTTCGATCGCAAGCGTGGCGGGAACGTTTTCCAGCGCACGCGTGATGCGCTCGGCCTCATCGGTCGAGCGATCGATGCGAAAATCGAGCTCGGGCGTAACACGCCAATCGAGCGAGCGAGCCAACAGGCTGCGAATACGGCCCTTGGCGCTTGCGAGCGCCTCCATGACCTCATCGTAGCGGCTCGCATCGCACGACACGTACACACGCGCGAACGAACGGTCCACCGCGACCTCGACCGCGGTCAAAGTAACTAGGTCGAGACGCGGATCGGAAACCTCAAAGAGCAGGATATAACCAAGCTTCTCGCGAAGCTGCTCGCCCAGACGGCGGGTTGCCTGCGTTTGCTTCATAGCGCTACCCCCTACTCGGTACGGGCAACCTGGTCGATGCGGTAACCCTCGATCTGGTCGCCGGGCTTGATGTCCTGGAAGTTCTCCAGGCCAATGCCGCCCTCGGAACCGCTCTTGAGGCTCTTGGCCTCGTCCTTGTAGTGGCGCATCGAGGCGATCTTGCCGTTGAAGACCACGATACCGTCGCGCACCAGGCGCACGGAATCGGTCGCGGCGATCTCGCCCTCCTCGACGCGGACACCGGCGGCGATACCGACTTTGGGCACCTTGAAGGTGTCAAGGACGGTCGCGGTACCCGTGGCGACCTCGACCTCGGTGGGCTTGAGCATGCCGATACGGGCGGCGTCGAGCTCCTCGAGGCACTTGTAGATGACGTCGTAGCAACGGATCTCGACGCCCTCGCGCTCGGCGGCGGAGCGGGCCTTACCGTCGGGACGGACGCCAAAGCCGATGATGATGGCGTTGGAGGCGTCGGCCAGGACCACGTCGGTCTCGTTGATGGCGCCAACGGCGGAGTGGATCGTGTTGATGCGAACCTCGGACTGATCCATCTTGTCGAGCGAGTCCTGAAGGGCCTCGATGGAACCCTGGACGTCGGCCTTGATGATCAGGTTGAGCTCCTTGACCTCGGCGTCGGCGATGGTCTCGAAGAGGTTCTCGAGCGTGACGTGCTTGACGCGGCTCTGCTCCTCGATACGGGCCTTGAGCGAACGCTCGTCGGCAAGGGCGCGAGCCTCGCGCTCGTCCTCAAACACGCGGAACTCGTCGCCGGCGTTGGGCACGGACTGCAGGCCCAAAATCTCGACGGCGTCGGAGGGACCGGCCTCGGTGACGGCGCGACCCTTGGGGTCGAGCATGGCGCGGACGCGGCCGTAGGTAAGGCCGGCGACCAGCGTATCGCCCACGTGCAGGGTACCGCGGGTCACGAGCACGGTAGCGACCGAGCCGCGGCCCTTGTCGAGCTTGGCCTCGAGGACGTTGCCGGAGGCAAAGGTGTCCGGGTTGGCCTTGAGCTCGAGAACGTCGGCCTGAAGCAGCACGGTCTCCAGAAGGTCGTCGATACCGATCTTCTGCTTGGCCGAGATGTTGACGAACATGTTCTGTCCGCCCCACTCCTCGGGGATGACGCCGTACTCGGTGAGCTCCTGGCGCACGCGGTCGGGGTTGGCGCCCGGCTTATCGATCTTGTTGACGGCGACGACGATGGGAACGCCGGCGGCCTTGGCATGGTTGATCGACTCGACCGTCTGGGGCATGACGCCGTCGTCGGCGGCCACGATCAGAATGACGATGTCGGTCACCTTAGCACCACGGGCACGCATAGCCGTAAAGGTGGCGTGACCCGGGGTATCGATAAAGGTGATCTTGCGGTCGTTGATCATGACCTGCGAAGCGCCGATGGCCTGCGTAATGCCGCCCGCCTCGCCGGCAGCAACGCCGGTATGACGGATGGCGTCGAGCAGCGACGTCTTACCGTGGTCGACGTGGCCCATGACGGTGACGACCGGGGCGCGCGGCTTAAGGTCGGCGGGATCGTCGTAGAACGAGAAGGTGTTCTCCTCCTCGGGGGTGATGATCTTAATCTGACGGCCCAGGTCGTCGGCGACGAGCTCGACGAGGTCGTCGGACATGGACTGCGTCATGGTGAGCGGCGTACCCAGCAGGAACAGGCGCTTGATGATGTCGTTGGCCGGAACGTCAAGCGCCTCGGCAAGCTCCTGGACGGTAACGCCCTGGGAGACCTTGATGGCGTCGAGGTCCTCGGGGTTCACGCCCTGGGCCAGCGCCTCCTCTATCTTGCGCTCCTCCTGAGCCTTGGCAGCCTCGCGTTCGCGCTTCTCCTTGCGCTTCTTGCGGCGACCGGTGGACTCGCGAGAGGCCTCCTCGACGGCGGCACGAGCCTCCTCGAGCACCTTCTCGCGGCTGTACTCCTCGGCCTCGCGAGCCATGCGGCTGTAGTGGTCCTCTTCGTTGTTGTGACCGCCCTTGCGCTTCTTGCCCTTGCCCTGCTTATCGGGGTTGGGGAAGTCCATGCCGGCAGCGACGTTGTTGCTGGCGTTGGTGCGATGGCTGTGCGGACGGCTCTCGGAGGCATTGCGCTCGGAGTTGTTGTCGGAAGCGTTGCGATCGTTACGACGGCCACCGCGGCGATCGTTATTGCCGCCACGACGGTTACCGCGCTCTGCGGCGCGCTCGGCCTTGGCCTTGTCCTCGGCGTCCTTCTTCTCCTTGAGCACGGTCTCCTGTGCGGCGATCTGGTCGAGCAGCGAACGGAAGCGCGAACCGGAGTCGGAAGCGGGAACGGCGCGGCGCTGGGCCTCGCGGGCAGCCTCCTCCTTCTCGCGGGCAAGACGCTCCTGCTCGGCCTTCTTCTTAGCCTCGGCCTCGGCGCGGGCGGCCTCCTCGGCAGCCTGGGCTGCGGCAAACTGGCGACGCTCCTCCTCGCGGGCCTTCTCGGCGGCGATGCGCTCGCGCTCGGCCTCGGCGGCGCGGGCGGCCTCCTCGGCGGCAGCTGCCTGCTCCTCGGCCTGCTTGGCGGCCTCGACTTCCTGGGCGCGGGCCTCGATCACCGAGGCGAGCTGCTTGCGGACCATGGCGACATAGGCGTCCTCCAAGGTGGAGGAAGCGGACTTAGCGGGAATCTTCATATCGGCGAGATGACCCATCAGTTCCTTGGAGGTCATGCCGAACTCTTTGGCCAGGGTGGACACACGGACTTTTGCCATATGACTTCACCTACCCTTTCTGGCACCTTGGGTGCCTAGAGACTGAACGAGCGTGGGAGACGCGCCGGGACCCGCCCGGCGCAACCGCGCGCTAGATCAGGTCCTCCGCATCATCGAAGGCGTCGGTGTCGTGGACACCGCAGAAACGGGAGCCGGGACGAGCCTGGTTGCGGCACTGGATGCCGTCCTCGGACACGTACTCGCAGCGGCGGACGTCCTCGTCCTCCTCGTCACCGATCAGGTCGGCGGCGGGCTCCTCGTGAACGGGAACGTTCTTGAGGATGTCGGCGGCAAGCGTCTCGGACTTGATGTCGATGTGCCAGCCGGTAAGGCGCGCGGCGAGGCGGGCGTTCTGGCCCTCCTTGCCGATGGCGAGGGACAGCTGGTCGTCGGGCACGATGACGCCGGCGTAGGCCTTCTCCTCGTCGATGAGGACGCGGGTGACCTTAGCGGGCGACAGGGCGTTGGCGACATAGACGGCAGGATCGGCATCCCACAGGATGACGTCGACGCGCTCGCCACGGAGCTCGCCCACGACAGCGCGAACACGGCTGCCCTTGGGGCCGACGCAGGCGCCCACGGGATCCAGACGATCGTCAAGCGAGTGGACGGCGACCTTGGAGCGCTGGCCGGGCTCGCGGGCGATCGACTTGATCTGGACGGTGCCCTCATAGATCTCGGGCACCTCCTGCTCAAACAGACGACGCATGAGCTCGGGGTGGGTACGGGAGATGACAATCGGCGGACGGCTGTGCTCGCCGCGAACCGGCTGCAGGTTGGAGTTGGGGTCGCGAACGTCGATGATCACGGCCTTGATGTGCTGGTTGTGCAGGTAGCGCTCGCCCATCGGACGCTCGTTGCGCTCGTTCTCGTAACGACGCTGGTCGAAGTGCGGAAGCTCGGCCTCGACGCCCTCGCGGATCTTGACGATCGTGAAGTCGGGCGTGGACTGCAGCACGGTACCGCTGATGAGGTCACCGATGCGGCCGGAGAACTCCTCGTAGATCTGCTCGCGGGCGGAGTTACGCACAATGGCGTTAATCTCGGCCTTGGCGTGCTGGGCAGCGATGCGGCTCGTGTTCTTGGGAGTGACGTCGATCTCCTCGAACTCGGTGAAGTTGCCCTCCTCGTCCATGGAATCGTCGATCGGCTCAAGGCGGTAGACGTAGATCTTGCCGGTGGTGCGGTCGATGGTCACCTTGGCGCCCCACTCAAGATGCAGGATCTCGGCATAGCTCTTGGCGAGCGACTGCTCCAGGCGGTCGATCAGGTAGAGCTGGTCGATGTGCTTCTCCTGGCAAAGCTCCATCAGGGCGGACATCATGTCGGATGCTGCCATCTTACTTTCCTTCCTTCGCGGGCTTGAAGTCGTAGGTGGGCTTCAATTTGCACTTTTTAACATCAGAGAAATCGAGGGTAACGGACTCGCCGTCCTCGAGCTCGAGGGTCACGTCGGCCTCGGTGGCGGCGGCAATCTTGCCGGCGTACTTGCGACGGCCCTCGGTGGCGGTGGAGGTGAGCTCGCAGTTCTCGCCCACAAAGCGGGCAAAGTCACTCGGGCGGCGCAGCGGGCGCGCCATACCCGGGCTCGACACCTCGAGCGTATAGCTCGAAGAGATGGGGTCGAGCTCCTCAATCACATCGCCGACCCACTTGGTGTTGGCCGTGACGTCGTTGAGCGACAGGCTCTGACCCTCGGCACCCTCGATACGCACGCGCACGCAGGGGGCCTTGGTGGCACCCACGAGCTCGACGTCGACGATGTCGATATCGTGCTGGGGAGCGACGGCCTCGAGCGCGTCGATGATCGCCTGCTCGGTCTTGGTCTTGACCATTGCGGCACCTCCATCCATACAAAAAAGAAGCGGGGCCGAAACCCCACTTCTTTCAATTACAACTTCATTTGCAAGCAAACTATACCAATAGCTGCGGAAACGTGCAAGCACAGTACGAATCTGCAGGTCAGCGTGCGCACAGCTTCTCCACAAGAATAGGACAATTGGCCGAAGGCAACTAGGCAGATACATGCAAAACGAGGGACGACCCAACCGGATCGCCCCTCGTTTGTTGCATGTCAGCTATGCGCGCAGCGCTTACTTGACCACCAGGTTGACCAGCTTGCCGGGCACGCAGATGGCCTTGACGACAGTCTTGCCCTCGGTCCACTTAGCGACAGCGGCCTCGGCGGCAGCCTGCATTTCCTCGTTGGAGGCATCGCGGGCCACGTCGACGCGGCCGCGGACCTTGCCGAGCACCTGGACCACGATCTGCACCGTGTCCTCAACGGACTCGGCCAGGTCGAACTCGGGCCAGGCGGCGGTGTAGGCGTTGCCCTCGCAGCCGAGCGCCTCGTGCCACAGCTCGTCGGCCCAGAACGGGCAGATGGGGGCAAGGACGCTCACGATATCCTTGGCCACGCCGTAGCACAGCGCCTTGTCGCGGGCGGTACCCTCGGTGGCGTTGAGGTAGGCGCTCGCCGCGTTGACGAGCTCCATGACGGCCGAGATGGCGGTGTTGAACTGGCCGCGATCGAAGTCCTCGGTGCACTTGGCGATGGTGCGGTGACGCTCGCGATAGAGCTTCATCGCGACCTCGTCGAGCGCGGACTTGTCGAAGGCCACGTTGGCGTCGCCGGACTGGACGAGCTGCCAAACGATACGCCAGGCGCGCTTGATGAAGCGGTTGGCGCCCTCGACGGCCTTGGGATCCCAGTCGAAGTCCTTCTCGGGCGGGGCGATAAACAGGATCGCCAAACGCATGGTGTCGGCACCGTAGGGCTCGATGACCGAGCTCGGGGGCACGACGTTGCCCTTGGACTTGGACATGGTGTCGCCGTTCTCGTCCTTGACCATGCCCTGGCACAGCAGGTTGGTGAAGGGCTCGTCCACACTCAGCAGACCCAGGTCGCGCAGTGCCTTGGTAAAGAAACGGCTGTAGAGCAGGTGCAGAATGGCGTGCTCGATGCCGCCGATGTAGTTATCGACGGGCATCCAACGGTCGGCGGCTCCCTTGGAGAAGGGCAGCTCGGTGTTGTGCGGGTCGGTATAGCGCAGGTAGTACCAGCTGGAGCAGGTAAAGGTGTCCATGGTATCGGTCTCGCGCTTGGCCGGGCGACCGCAGACCGGGCAGGTGGTCTCGTAGAACTCCTTGCACTCGGCGAGGGTTTCGCCGGCGCCCAGGTCCAGGTTCTCGGGCAGCGTCACCGGCAGCTGATCCTCGGGCACGGGCACGATGCCGCAGTGCTCGCAGTGGATGGCCGGGATGGGGTTGCCCCAATAGCGCTGGCGACTGATGAGCCAGTCGCGCAAGCGGAACTCGACCTTGCGACGGCCGCAGCCCATGGCCTCGAGATCGGCCACGATGGCAGCCTCACCCTCGGAGTGCTTACCGCCGCGCATGCCAGTGTACTTGCCGGACTGGACGAGCGTGCCCTCGGCAGCGTGAGCGCAATCCCAGTCGACGGTCTCGGCATGGAAGGTATCGATGCTCTCGCCGCTGGCCTCGACGGCAGCGCGATCGTCATCGTCCAGGATGATCGGCACGATCGGCAGGTCGTACTTACGGGCAAACTCAAAGTCGCGCTGGTCGCCGCAGGGAACGGCCATGACGGCACCGGTACCGTAGTCGGCAACGACATAATCGGCAACCCAAACGGGGACCTTCTCGCCGTTGACGGGGTTTACCACATAGCGGCCCGTGAAGGCACCGTGCTTCTCGAGGGTACCCTGGGCACGCTCGACGGCAGAGATATGCTTGGAGTCCTCGACGATCTTGGTGACGGCCTCCTCGTACTCCGTGCCCTCGACGAGCTCGTGCAAGCCGGCGTACTCGGGAGCCAGGACAAAGAAGGAAACGCCAAAGAGCGTATCGGCACGCGTGGTGAAAACGGTGATCTTGCCCTCGTCGCCCTCGATGGGTTCGCCATCCTGGTCGCACAGGGTAAAGTCGACCTCGGCGCCCTCAGAGCGACCGATCCAGTTGGCCTGCATCTGCTTGACGCGCTCAGGCCAGCCGGGGAGCTTCTCCAGATCGTCGAGCAGCTCCTGGGAGTACTCGGTAATCTTGTAGTACCACTGCTCCAGGTCGCGCTTCTCGGGCTCGGTGCCGCAGCGCCAGCACTTACCCTCGGTAACCTGCTCGTTAGCCAGAACGGTCTTGCAGGTGGGGCACCAGTTGACCGGGTTCTTCTTACGGTAGACCAGGCCCTTTTCCCACATCTTCTCAAAGATCCACTGGCCCCAGCGGTAGTAGTCGGGGCTGCAGGTCTTGACCATGCGATCCAGATCGTAGGAGAAGCCCATGCGCTTCATCGTGGCGAGCGCCTGGTCCATGTTCTTATACGTCCAGGCGGCAGCCTGCGTGTTGTGCTTGATGGCGGCGTTCTCGGCGGGCAGGCCAAAGGCATCGAAGCCGATGGGGTGCAGCACGTCATAGCCGCGCATGCGGGCCTGACGGGCCATGGCATCGCCGATAGTGTAGTTGCGCGCGTGGCCCATGTGCAGGTCGCCCGACGGATACGGGAACATCTCGAGCACGTACTTCTTGGGCTTGCTGTCGTCGGTGTCGACGGCAAAGAGGTTGGAGTCCTCCCAGGCCTTCATCCACCTGGACTCAATGGCCTGCGCGTCGTAGACAGGAATCTCGTCCTTATGATCTGTGCAATCGCACATATCAGCTCCTTTAATCTTAGCTGGGGTCGGTCGGCTTAGCTTTATTCGCTACTGCGGACAGTCCTGCGCAAGACGAAGAGCACATTAAGTGCTCTTCTTTGCGTGCGGAACTTGTAGCGAACAAAGCCAAGCCGACCGACCCTAAGGTTAACTTGACTGATGATAGCAAATACGACAAGCGAGATGCCTGCGACTTGCGGGCATCTCGCTTTATCTAAATAACGTGGTTGTGAATCAACCGCTAATTGTTACCCGCCCAAGCATGATCGGGTTTTCCAAGTGCCGCAGATTGCCGTGAAAGAGGAGCGACGCGTACTTTGGTACGCGAGCGACGGTTTGAACGGCAAGGTGCGGTGCTTGGGAAAGCCGCTTAGCGATAGCTGACGCTTTGCTGGGAGTCCTTGACGACTACGTCGTGGGCGCCGCCTTCGACGATGGAGGTGGAGCTGACCAGAGTCAGGCGTGCCTTTTCCTGGAGCTCGGGGATCGAGAGGGCGCCGCAGTTGCACATCGTGGACTTGACCTTGTAGAGCGTGCCGCCCACGCCGTCCTTGAGGGAACCGGCGTAGGGAACGTAGGAGTCGACGCCCTCGACGAAGCTGAGCTTCGCGGCGCCACCCAGATCGTAGCGCTGCCAGTTGCGGGCACGAGCAGAACCCTCGCCCCAGTACTCCTTCATGTACTGGCCGTTGACGTTGACGCGCTCGGTCGGGCTCTCGTCGAAGCGAGCGAAGTAGCGGCCCAGCATCATGAAGTCTGCACCCATGGCCAGGGCGAGCGTCATGTGGTAGTCGTAGACGATACCGCCGTCGGAGCACACGGGCACGTAGACGCCGGTCTCCTCGTAATACTCGTCGCGAGCGCGGCAGACGTCGATCAGCGCGGTAGCCTGGCCACGGCCGATACCCTTGGTCTCGCGGGTGATGCAGATGGAGCCACCGCCGATACCGACCTTGATGAAGTCGGCACCGCAGTCTGCCAGGAAGCGGAAGCCCTCGGCGTCGACGACGTTACCGGCGCCGACCTTGACGTCCTCGCCGTAGTTGGCGCGGATCCACTCGATGGTGCGCTTCTGCCACTCGCTGAAGCCCTCGGAGGAATCGATGCACAGAACGTCAGCACCGGCCTCGATAAGCAGCGGCACGCGCTCGGCATAGTCGCGGGTGTTGATACCAGCGCCGACCATGTAGCGCTTGTCGTTATCGAGCAGCTCGTTGGGGTTGGTCTTGTGGCTGTCGTAGTCCTTGCGGAAGACGATGCCCATAAGGTGATCGTTGTCGTCGACGATCGGCAGGGCGTTGAGCTTGTTGTCCCAGATGACGTCGTTGGCAACCTTGAGGCTGATGTTCTTGTCGCCCACGATGAGCTGCTCACGCGGGGTCATGAACTCGGAGACCTTCGTCTGGTGGTCATCACGACTGGGGCGATAGTCACGGCTGGTGACGATGCCCAGGAGCTTACCCTTGGGAGTGCCGTCGTCGGTGACCGGCATGGTGGAGTGGCCGGTCTTCTCCTTAAGCTCGATGACCTGCTCCATGGTCATGTCGGGGGTCAGCGTGGAATCGGACTGAACGAAACCGGCCTTGTGATCCTTGACGGCCTTGACCATAGCGGCCTCGGACTCGGCGCTCTGGGAACCGTAAATGAAGGACAGGCCACCCTCGGTAGCGAGCGCGACACCCATATCGACGCCCGAGACGGACTGCATGATGGCGGAAACCATGGGGATGTTCAGGGTGATTGCCGGCTTCTCACCGCGCTTAAAGCGGGTCAGCGGCGTCTTAAGAGAGACGTTGTTGGGGATGCACTGCGAGGACGAGTAACCAGGGACCAGCAGATACTCAGAAAACGTGTGGGACTCACCGGGAAAGAACGTAGCCATGTTTCTCCTTTTTCCATGCGACCGGTCGGCTGCAGGCCTCGTAGGACCCAGCCCAACCTTGGGCGCCCAATACTGGGGAAGTATCTTAACGCACTTTGACTGCTACAATGCATGATTTAAGAAGAGCACACGAGGGTTTGACGCAGGCTATGCGTTTGCCCAGCAAACACTTTAGCGGGGAGACGTGGAGCACATGGAGTACAAGACGACGGCAAAGTTGGTCATTCAAGCGTGCGACAAGGATCTGCCGGGCGTGTTCGGCCACGGCTGCGTCTTGCTGCTGCAGGGTATTGCCCGCGAGCACTCGCTCAACCGCGCCGCCAAGAGCATGGGCATGGCGTATTCCAAGGCCTGGCGCATTGTAAACGAGGCCGAAGGTCAGCTGGGCTGCAAGCTCATCGAGCGCGACGGCGCCCGCGGATCCACCCTCACCCCCGCTGGAGAGCGAGCCATAGCGGTCTACGAGGAGCTGCAGACCGACATCAACCAAGTAATTGCCGCAAAGGCCAACGACCTCATCGCCAGCATAAAAGAATAGCCAATTTAGGACGGGGCCTTATAGCCACACAACCCCTTCTCATAAGTTGCGGTGAAATAGGGACTGTTTATGCGGTTAAAGCCGTAAATCAAACCCTATTTCACCGCAACTTATGGAGTCGAGGATGATTTAGCTAGTTGCGGAGGGCATTATCTAGGGTGGAGGCCACGATCAAGGGGTCGTCGGTACCGGCGAAGAGGCGGATGGTGCTCCCCTGCTTGCCGCGTGGGGCCGAAAGACGCGTCGTTGCGCCGCCGGCAGGCGATGTGCGAAACTCCCCCGGCAAAGCGACGAACAGCTCTCCCGCGCTACGCTCGATAAGGTCAAATTCAACTGCCGGGCCAAAACCATGCTCGAGGATTCCCGTTGCAACCGCATGGTCGGGATGCGAGCTCAGCCCGGGATAGCGCACGTTGCGCACCATCTCGTTGGCGGCCAGATACTCGGCCAGCGCACGGGCGCGGTCGAAATGCGCCTGCATGCGGACGTCGAACGAGTCCAGCCCGCGCTCCAGCACACCGGCCTCGTCAGCAGGCATTTCTAGCTTGGCCAAGCCACAGCCCTCAAGCAGGGCATGCGCGCACTCAGCCACGGCATCCACGCGATGGCGCTTGAGCTGCGAGCGCGCGACCGATACGGCAACCAACTTGCGCGGAGCCTTGCCGGCGCACACGCGATCGAGCGCCTCGAGCGACAGCACGGCACCCAAACGCAGCGAATCGCAGCCAAAAGCTGACGCCACGGTATTGTCCACAACCAGCAGCGCATGGGCCTCACGCGCCGCGCGGCCCAGAGCGCGAAGGTCGGGCACACGCAGGCCAAAGCCACCGATGGAGTTCACAAACCACCACAGGTGCGGCACCTCGGCATCAAACGAAGCATCAAAGTTCTCGGACGCGGCGACAAACGCCTCAACGGATGACGAGCCTACCAGCGCGACATCGCAGCCATCAAAGCCGCGCACAAACGCATCGGCAAAGTCATCGGCAAACGCGACCAGGCGGTCACTGGGACGCACAATACCCAGCAGCGACAGCGCTGCCGGCACATGCGGGGCCGCAAGCAACCGCGCCTCACGCGCGCCGGTCCTCAAAGCCCAGGCCTCTTCTATCTGCTGTACGCCCATACGGTACCGCCCCTTCAAAAGCAAAAACCCATGATGCGGATGTTCCCCGCATCGTGGGCAACGGCTGCAGTATAGCGCCGATATGCGACGAATCGCCTAGATGTTGAGCACGTGGTAGGTCACGCTCGCACACGGAGCGTCAACGGTCACGCCATAGGTCTCGGGGTAGATGCGCGTCGAAAACGCGAGCACGCCATCGTTCACAAACACCTCGACCGACGAGACATCACCGACAATGCGCACGTTACGAATCTCGTCGACGGGCTCCCAGCGCACGGTACGACCGCAGCCGGCAGAAGCGCGACCTTCATCGGTAAATCGCATCTCAAAGCGCGAGGGCAGTTCGCCCTCGGCGGGCGCAAACGACAGCTCCAGCTCGCCATCAACGGTCGCGGCAAACGTGCCGTCGACGCCGTCAACAAAAACGTCAAAGCAGGTGTCGCCGGCAACCTCCAACGAACCCTCCCCCACACGCACCGAGGCATAATGGCGCTCGATCTCGCGCACCGGCTGCTGCAGCACCACGCCGCCGGCACCGGCTGTAAGCTCACGCGGCACCGTCATGCAGTGCTGCCAGCCGCACACCACGGTGGGTGCGTTGCCATAGGTCGGCTCATCGGGCATGCCCATCCAGCCGATCAGAATGTGGCGACCGTCCTCAGCCGTGAACTCCTGCGGAGCATAGAAGTCAAAACCGGCGTCCCACAGGCGGAACTCGCCCAGCTCATAGGTACCGTCAACACCGGTAATGTCGCCCGTTACAGGCATGTAGCCAGCAGCGTACACGTTGCCGCGGTCCCAACGACCGCCCTCGAGCCCCTGAGGAGAGAAGGACAGGAACTTCACCGGCACACCGTCATCGGCCTTAAGCTCAAGATACCCCGGGCACTCCCACATAAACCCAAAGCGCTCGGGCGAGCACACGCGGCTCTCGAGCTCCCAACTCAGCATATCGGCCGAGCCATACACCAGGATCTCACCCACATCGCGCCCGGCACCCTCGCCGTGCATGGCGCAAAATCGACTATCGACATGCGGACCGTCCACGCGACGACGCGCGCCCAGCACCATGTGGTAACGCCCATCATCATCGCGCCACACCTTGGGGTCACGCACGTGGCAGGTCAAATCCTCGGGATAATCCTCGGACGCCAGCACCACGCGCTTTTGGCTGAACTCCCGACCGGCAAGGCCATCAACGCTCTCGACATAAACAGTATCGGCGCGGCGGCCGGTATTGACGTAGTCGTACGTGCCGTCCGCATCGGGAAGCTTAACGTTGCCCGTATAGAGCACGCGAATGCGACCGTCCTCGGCAAGCGCGGAGCCCGAATACACACCGTGGCAATCGAACGGCTCGTCGGGCAGCAACGGAGCGCCAACATAGTCCCACGTCATAAGGTCGCGGCTCGTCGCATGGCCCCAGGCCTTAACGCCACCCTCGACATCAAACGGCGCATACTGAAAATAGGCATGGAACACGCCGCCTGCCTGGCAAAGACCGTTGGGGTCGTTGAGCCAGCCCGCCGGCGGCATTATATGGAAGCGCTGGCCATACGCGCCATGGCCGCACTCAGAGGCGGCGGCGTCAACAGCGGCGACCAGCTTTGCAAGGTCGCGACCAAGTGCATTAGACATATCAAAGTCCTAACGGATCGAAAGCAACAAGGCACCAGAGATCGGCACCAGATACGAGAAACGCCCGCGAGCATACAACCCGCGGGCATCCCCTCAATCAAAAGCTCTTAGGCCTGCTCGGAAGCCTTGGGCTCGTCCTTGTACAGGACAAACGAGACGGCAAAGGAAACCAGCGCGGCGACCGCAAACATGATCGCGTACTGCACGGGTTGGGCCAGGCACAGCAGGATACCGAAGATACCGGTAACGCCCGTGCCGGAGGCAGCCAGCGAAGTGAGCGCACAGACCAGGGCACCGCAACCGCCGCCGATGCAGCCGGCGATGAAGGGCTTAAAGAAGCGCAGGTTCACACCAAAGATGGCAGGCTCGGTAATGCCCATGAAGGCGGACAGGGCCGAAGGAAGCGCCAGACCCTTGATCTTGGCATCGCGGGTCTTAAAGGCAACGGCGAGTGCGGCGCCACCCTGGGCGATGTTGGCAGCACTGGCGATGGGCAGCCAGTAGGTCACGCCGTACTGGGCAAGCTGGCCCAGGTCGATGGCGGTGTACATCTGGTGGATACCGGTAACGACCGTGGGGGCATAGAACAGGCCGACGATAAAGGAACCGATGCCGAAGGGCAGGGTCAGCAGGGCCTGGATCAGACCGAGGATGGCGTTCTCGGCCCAGACAAAGATGGGGCCGACGGCAACGAGCGTCACGAGCACGGTCACGAACACCGAGACGAGCGGGGTCACAAAGAGGTCGAACATCTCGGGAACGATCTTATGCAGACGCTTCTCGAGGAAGGCCAGAATGGCGCAGGCGATGACGATGGGGATCACATGACCCTGATAGCCGACCCACTCAAAGCTGTACACGCCGGGAATGACGGTGACCATAGTCTGAACGCCCTCGGAGGCAACCGTGTAGGCGCTCTGCAGCGAGGAGTTGATAAACGCACCGCCGACGACGGCACCCAGGTACGGGTTGGCGCCAAAGGCCTTAGCGGCGGAGTAACCGATCAGGATCTGCAGAATGCCAAAAGACGTGCCCGAGACCAGGTCGGCAATCTTATAAATAAAGTTATTGGTGTCGAGCGCGATAAAGCCGTTGGAGGCCATAAAGTTGAGGGCGCTCATAATGCCCAGCAGAAGGCCCGAAGCCACGATGGCGGGGATGATGGGGACAAAGACGTCGCCGAGCACCTTAATGGCACGCATAAAGATGTTCTGCTGCTGCGCCGCTGCCTCCTTGACCTCGGCCTTGGTGGCAGCCTCGACGCCGCTGAGCGCAATGAACTCGTCGTAGACCTTATTGACGGTGCCGGTACCAAAAATAATCTGGAGCTGGCCCTGGGCCTCAAAGACGCCCTTGGCGCCGTCGATATTCTCGAGGGCCTCCTTGTCGACCTTGGCGTTATCGGCAATCACAAGGCGCAGACGCGTGGCGCAGTGTGCGGCCGAAACAACGTTGCCGGCGCCACCGATGTTGTCGAGCACCTCTTGGGCTGATTTGCGGTAGTCCATGACTTCCCTTTCCTCCAACGGGCGCATCTGCACCCGGCCATCTTTGACACTTACACTGTAATCGTTTTCAGTTTCATATGTCTGTAATCGTTTTCACAGAAGGGTGAACGGTAGGAAAAAGCCGGCGAAAGGTAGTTTTAAAGCAAAAAGAGGCGGCTCAGCGGCAGGCAGACGTGCCCAAAGCCTAGACATTCATAAGCTGATGCCCAAGTTTGAGCGTCTTGAGACCGCTCTCCCCCTCCACGCCATCGAGCGTGTTGAGCAACATATTGGTCGCCTCGACGCCACTGGTCAGGTAGCCATAATGCACGGTGGGAATGCCGCCCGTCAGCGCGCGCAAAAAAGCGTTGTCACCAAAACCACTCACGCGGTGTATACCCTCGCCCATGCCGCGAACCTCATCGATGGCACGAAGCGCGCCCGCAGCCATGGTGTCGGTCGCGCAGGCGATAAACGAAACATCTGGAGCGACGGAAAGCAGTTCACGTGCCGCACCATAGCCCGTGTCGAGCGTAAACGAGCCCAGGCGAATCAAAGCAGCATCGAGCGGGTTGTCCGCGGCGCGCAAGCCGGCCTCAAAACCGCGACGGCGGTCATAACCGGCCGCGCGGTCCTCTTCGGTAACTCCAATATAGGCAATCTTGCCGTCCACGCGACCCGCAAGCGCATGGCCCAGCTCAAAGGCGGCCTCGTAATCGTCGTGATAGACGCACGCCACGCCCTCGACATGTTGGCCGATCAGCACGATGGGCACGCGGCACGACTCAATCGCCCGACGGTGCTCGTCAGTAATCATAGTAGCCACCAGCACAATGCCATCGACCGGATGGTTTTGGAATAAATCGAGGTATTCGAGCTCGCGATCAGGGGCGTTGTCGGTATTGGCAAGCAGCATCTGGTAGCCACGGCGACCAAGCACCTGGCCAATGCCGGCGGTAATGCGGCTCACGGACTCCGAGTTGATCTTGGGCACGATGACGCCGATGAGCTTGGTGGAGCCGGTGCGCAGTGCACGAGCCTGGCTGGACCGCACGTATCCGGTCAGCTCAATCGCCTGCTTAATGCGCTCGGCCTTATCCGCCGAGATATACCCACCGTTGAGGTAGCGCGAGACGGCGGCGCTCGAAACGCCGGCCAGCTCGGCCACATCCTTCATCTTTACCACGAGCACCCCTGTCGTTGAAATCGCTTTCACCATAATACCCAACCCATGCCAGCAAATTGAGCAAATGAGACGGGCCCATGGATCATTTCAACCGCCCAGGTCGAGCAAGCGCCAGCGAGCGGGCAGCTGCCGTGGCGAGGTGCCGCGAAAGAGGAGCGAAGCGTACTTTATGTACGCGAGCGACGGTTTGAGCGGCAGATCGCCCGGCAGATGCCCGCGCAGCGTCGACCGGTCCGGCGTTCGTCAGAACGCCGGAACTAAAAGCTACCCGTGGTACTCGCCGTTATATTGAATGAGCGTGAGGTCCTCCACGCCGTCGAGAGCGCGAATGGCGTCAGCATAGGGCATATCCACACCATCCGAGAACACCTCGGCGGCCATTTCGACCTTGTCGCCGCGCATAGTCTTGGACTTAACGGTGAACTTGGTGCGCCCAAATGCGCGCACGATATCATCGCCGGTGGTCTGGCCCGTGTAGTGGATGACCATCATGTACACGCGAGCCTTGTCTTGGTGGCTCGCAAAGCCGGCAATCATCACCACGATCACCACCGCCGTGAGCCCCACGAGCGCATACATGCCGGCGCCGGCCGTAATGCCCGTGGTAATGGCCCAAAACAGATACAGCAGGTCGAGCGGGTCCTTGACCGCCGTACGGTAGCGGACGATTGACAGAGCACCGACCATACCGAGCGAGATGACCACGTTCGTCGAGATCGCGAGCGTAACCATGCAAGTAAGCACGCACATACCCACGAGCGTCACGGCAAAACTGCGCGAATACACCACGCCGGTAAAAAAGCGCTTGTACACGTAATAGATCAGGATGCCCATGGCGAGCGCCACAAGCAGCGAAAGGCCAATCTTGGCAGGGTCGACCTGGCCAAACGCCTCCAAGACGGAGTTCTTAAAAAAGTCCCTGGTGCTCATGGTCTAAATATCCCCTCGGTTCTCAAAATCCGATTCCCAATAGTTAAAACCGCGCAGGTAGGCGGTCTTTTCGTAACAGAGGCAGTACTTGGAGACCGCCGTAAGCTCGGTCGCGCCCGGCGGCACCATATCGCGCACCAGCTGCGGACAAAACTCCGTAAACTTGACCTCCATCACCAGCTTGCCGGGCTCCAGCACAGGCAATGCGGGCAAGGTCGCGTCAAAGATGTCAAAGCTACCCACCGCCGCGCGCACGTTCATGTCAAACGTAATGCGCACGGTGCCCTCATCCATCACCCACGGCACGCGCTCGTAGTCCACGATGGTCCGCGGGCGCATCATGTTGCAGATACACTCGATGTAGAACTCGCGGCAGAGCGGATAGGGACTCCTTAGCAAAAAGCCGTAGTCGCCAGCCAGAATCTGCTCAAACTCGCCACGCGTGAGCGGCGCATCCTCCTTGTAGATCCAGCTGCCGTACTTCTTTTTGCGCTCGAGCTTAATCACCTTGTCGCTGCCGTTATAGATGCGTACGCGATACTTTTTGCGCATGAGAATGCCGGCGTCTTTTTCCTCGTAGGCCGAGTTGCAGTAGTCGTCAAAGTACAGGCTGCGAATGGTGTAACCGCCCGCCCGCGCATGCTTGCCCAGCTTAAACACCGGCGCCATGCGACAGGTAAGCGCGGCGTGCTCGCCCTCGTTAATGAGATATTTGAGCTCGTGGCGGTAACGCTCCTGCGTGGCACGCACAGGCGGTGCCGCCAGGCGCTCAAGCAGCGCGCTAGCCCTCCTCATACGTATCCTCTACGACCTTACAGCCGTCTTTCACGTAAAAACACTTCATGCCGTAGTGCTTGCCGTCGTCGGTCACATAGTAGTCAAACGCATCTTGCGTATAGCCGTCGGAGTTGGTGGCACGCACGCGCACAAAATACTGACCGGTATCGGGCGCATCGCAGGTCACCTCGGGAAGCAGCACGTCCTCGGCCTTAAAGACCACGTCGCTTATGGCATAGTCGCTCGCAAGCTCTACGGTGTAGCGAATGTCGCGCGCCTCAAAGTCGTAGGACGCATCCCAGTTAATGCGCAGCTTACCGTTATCGATCTGCGGCACGCCGATGTAGAACGGCATAGGCTTTTTAAAACTCTCGCGAAAGCTCTTGTAGTTCTCCTCGATCTCGGAGGGAATCGCCGCGGCGATCTGCTCGTATTGGTCCTTGGTGACAGGCAGATTGTTGATATCGGGCGAAGCAAAGACCAGGGATTCAGTCACCTCGCGGTAGTGCTTGATCATCTTGGTCAGGCGAGTCTCGGTCAAATACGAGCGCAAGTCCTTGACGGCACGGTCGAGTTCGCAGCGGAACGACTTGCTGCGCAACGCACGATTGAATAGCACGTTGCCCCAGTAGTTGCTTACGCCGCGCTCCCAGCTCGCATAATCCGAGAACCCCGTCAGGCTCAGCTCCAGCTTACGCAGCATGCCGTCGTTATCCCAATCTAAAAAGTACCAGGTATTTGAGTTGAGCGGGCTGTACAGATAGCAGTTACGGTTCTGCGTATCGCAGTTGCCCGTCAGGATCTGAAACGCCAGCCAATAGACCAGATTCTCGGTATCAAAGTAGGTATCGAGCACATCATCGATCTTTTGCGATTCGTCGTTGAGCGCATCGAGCATCTCGATGAGCTTGGTGTGGTCCGAATCGCCCTTAATCTCGAGCATGCCCTCAAATTTAGCCTGGTTGTAGTCGGGATCGTCGGCGAGCTTAATGGTGTCCTCGTAGCGATGGAAATCAAAGCTGTTCACCTTGTACAGGTGCCCGCTCTTATCTAGGCCATGTGCCTTAAGCGCCGTCTTGTTGAGCTGCTCCACCTGCGTAAACAGGCCGTAGTCCTCAAAGGTATCGTTGGACTTTTCGGTCTGGTCGCACACCCACAGATGCACAAACTGCGTGCGCAGGCCCATCATCTGGGGAATCCCGCGGATAAGGTCATAGGCCATCTTGTTGCGAAAACGCATACCCTCGCCCATGTGCTTGTTGAGCGCAATCGCGCGCTGTTGGCGCCAGGTACCCTTGCCCTTTTTGAGCTCCACCTTGTAATTCTTTTGCGAGTTCATACTCGACGTCTGGCCGCGCACCTGCACGGTGGCATTGGGCGCTTCCTCGCCATAGCCAACCTCGCCGGCCACCGGGCCGTCTTCGTCGCCCGGCTGCAGCAGGCCCATAACCTGATAGCGCGTCACGCCCATGTCGGCATAGTCATACACCGAGTACGTATTGATCTCTGCCCAGCTGTGGTCGGTGTTCTCGGAGCTGTTGCCGCGCGAGACCGTCAGGTACATGGTCACAATGCCCGAATCGTCGTAAACCTCGTACAGCTCGTCCTTATCGCGCAGGTGCTTGGTGCCGTCCGAGGACTCGGCCTTTTTAATCTTGTCCTGCTTTTTGACCTTTTTAGTCGAGGATTCGTCCTGAGACGAGCAGCCCGAAAGCAACAGCGCGCCGGCAGCCGCCTCGATCAGGCAGCGGCGAGACATCAACTTATCGATCATCAGAACCTCCCCAATGTTTTTGGAACAGGCGAACCGCCATACGTTCAAACGCACTGCGCGGCTCACCGCCCACGCGCTTGTCCTCGTAGCGTTGCTCAACACGGTCGAGCACCCGGCCAAGTTCGGTAAACCAGCCCGTCTTGTCAGTAGCCACAATGGGCTGCTGGCTCAGGATACGATACGGCAAGTTGGCGGTATAGGTATCGAGCCGCAGCAGCGCCACGATAAAAAACACCGCTGCACCCAACAAAAAGCCAAAGCCGTAAAACTGCTGCGGTAAGAGCAGAGAAACGGCAGTCGCCAGCCCGGCCACACCGGCAAACAGCCCCGAGGCCAGCACAGCCCCCTTGTAGTCGGTAAAGTACAGCAAGATGAGCAACACCGTATTGCCCACGGCATACAAGCCGTAGCCCACGCACAACGTGCGAAAATACCCGTGCATTAGGTTGTTAAAGCCCAACGGTAGGGCCGACAGCACCGTGGTCTCGAGCGAGATGACCGCCGCCGTCACAAACAGCTGCTTGAGCGCGCAAAACCGTAGTTCTCGGTTGAGCGTGGCAAGCATTTCCTCCTCGGCCACCACAATATCGCCTACCACGCCGCCGTCATTGAACAGGCTGTAGTAGTCGCGGTAGCGCGGATAGAAGTTGACCTCGACCGAGACCACAAAGTTGACGGTCGTGACCAGGATCGTCAAAAACGCAATGAGCGCCGGCACATCGTAGTAGGGCGCACCATAAAACAAGCCCTTGACCTGCACGCCAATGGGACCGGCCCAAATAATCACCAGGTGCGCAAAGAGTCCCAGATTGGTTAACAGACCCGTGAGCGCCAGCGGCATAAACTGATCGAGCCACCGCAAAAAGGGCCAGGGGCTGCGGTCGCTCTGAGGAAAATACCGGTACAGCAGCACCACGTCCCAGGCGAGCATGACGCCGTAGCCCAGAGCAATTGACGCCAACAGACCCTCGACCGGCGGCAGTCCCAGCGCCAGCGCGGCCAGGGCGCACAGGCACGCCACGCCAATGGCAGCCGCAAAGCTGCACAGAATGCCGCGGTAGTCCTTGATGGCCGTGAGGTAACTCATGCCGTTCCAGTTGACGATCATAATGTTGAACAGCCACAGGCACAGCAGCCCCTGCAGCAGCGTGGCACCCGAGAACAGCAAAAAGACGCCGTAGAGCACCGTGCCCGCAACGAGCATGATGGTATTAGATCCCCAAAACGAAGGCAGGATCTCATCCTCGCGCTCGGCAAACAACATATCGGCCAAAAAGCGCGTGACCGGCATAGAGAAAAAGCTCGTGAGCAAAAGTGAGGCCAGCAGTGTGTAGGTCACCATGCACACCAGCAGATCCTGGTTGGCACGGCCCACACCCCACAGACCGCACAGCACCAAGATACCCACCTGGAGCAGCACGCCCAACAGCATGGGACCCGTGCACACAATGCCGGCGTAGCCGTAAGCGCGCATCGTGGCAAACAGGCCCTTGCGCCTAAACAGGCGCTTGAGCTCAAAACCAATTCCGGCCACCGGCTACTCCCCCTCTCTGGGCAGGTCAAACGCTTGCGCCGTCTCGTCATACAGGGTGCGATAGTTGGCGAGCATCTGCTCGTGCAAGAAGTACGTGGCAACGCGACGCTGGCCACGCTCCCCCATCTCAATGCGACAGGCGCGGCTCACGCACATGCGCTCCATGGCATCGGCCAAGCCCTTGCGATACATGGGCGGCGTCACAAAACCCGCCACGCCAAAGTCGTCACCCGGGGCGCCTTCGAGCAGCTCACGGCAGCAGCCCACCTCGGTCGTCACGCAGGGACGGCGCGCTGCAAGCGACTCCAGCACGCTAAGCGGCTGGCCCTCGGAGATGCTCGTCAAAATGGTAAAGTCGAGCTTTTCCATGTACTCGACCACGTTGACGCGGCCGGTAAAGATCAGGTCGCGCACGCCCAGGGTTTCGACCAGCGCGTGGCACTCGGCGCCGTACTCCTCGTCGTCCACGCCGCCCATGATGTGCAGGCGCACCTTGGGCAGGCGCTCGTGCAGCTCAAAGAAGGCATAAATCATGGTCTTGACATCCTTGATGGGCGCCAGGCGCACCACCGCGCCAATGTCCACCCAGCCGTCCTCGGTCTTTAAGGGAATTTCCTTAAAGCGGTCGAACTGGATGCCGTTGGGGATAACCAGGCATTTGTCCGCATCGCAGCCCATATCGATCTGGGTCTTGCGGGCGTTATGGAACAAACTGGTCACGCGGAAGGCGCGGCGATAGATCTCCTCAGAAAGCAGGTAGAAAAAGCGAATCCAGCGGTCCTTAAACGACGGCACCACCCAATCGGCGCGAATGATCTCTTCCTCGCGCTCGCGGGTATAGATGCCGTGCTCGGTCAGCAGCACTGGCGCATGGGAAACGCTTGAGCCCAGGCAGGCGAGCAGGCCACCGTAGCCGGTCGAGATGGCGTGGTACACATCGGCCACCGGCACCTCGCCGCCCAACAGGTAGAGCACGGGAAGCAACATGGAGCGCATGGTGTGGAATGCATCGGCAAAGGGCGTGTAGGGGTACTCGGCCAGGCACACGTCGCGGAAGATGTCCATAAACGTTCGGCTCTGCAAAAACGAGAGCGGATGCACGCGACGGCGCTGAAAGATATCGAACAGCACGTCCCAGTCCGGATTGGAGAGCGACACCAGGCGGCGTAGCGCCTCGCGCTCGCGGTCGTTAAAACTGGCTTCATGTTGCTCGCCCGAAAGCCGCAGGGCATCGTCCAGGAACACCTCGTGCACCTCGACCACGTTGCCGGGCAGCTCGTAGACAAATTTGCCGCGGTCGGCAGCATGCGCGCCGATCACCCACAGCACAAACTCGTGCTCGGGCATGGCCTGGATATAGCCATGCATCCAGGTAGATACGCCGCCGTGCACATAGGGGTAGCAACCCTCGAGTACCAAGCAGATCCTCATTTGTCGCCACCCTCCTTGCGCTCGATCGTCACGGTCTTATCATTTGCCTTGAGCAGATACAGATTGCCTGTAAGGTGCGTCAGTTCGCCACCCGTCACCGCACCCGGCTCGCCATTATTGGCGCGGAACATGAGCCACGTCTCGTCGTGGAAATTGCCCAGGCTGAGCGTCCAGGCATCCGCACTGGTATCCACGCTCACCGTAACCGACGAAAAGCGCTGGATGGCACCGGAGCACTCCGAGCCGGTCTGGCGGCGCAGGTCGGGCGCAGACTTGGTGAGCCAGTCCAGGTAGTCGGTCAGGCCTCCCTTGTAGACTTCCCAGCCCTCCTTGGCGCCGCGATCGGGATCGAGCAGGTCGTCCGGGTGCATAAAGTGCGTACTCACGTAGTGCATGTTGAGCTCGGACACGGCAGCCAGGCGCATATAGGAATCGTCGACCATGCCGCCCGAGACAATACGCGGCTGCTCCACAATACCATCGCTCGCCACGCCAAACTCCTGCACGTAGGGCAGGTCGGTACCGTCCTCAAAGTACGTACTGGCAATAGTCTTAATGCGCGGAACGTCGGTGCTGATAAGCTTGCGCGCACGGGCCGAAAGGATATTCGACGGCGGCACGTAGACCGAGCCGTGCGCATTAGGCAGCACCTCGTCCTGGAAAGCGATAAGCTCGTTGAGCGATGCGACGAGCGTTTCCTTGTTCTTCCAGGTCTTGTAGTCATACAGCGTGCCATAGTCGGTATCCCAGAGCGCCAGAGGCTGATGGTTGTAGCCGTGAAAGCCCAGCTCTCCGCCCATCTGCAGCAGCATGCCGCCAAAGTAGCGAAACTGTGTGGTATCGGCCTGGCGCGCAGGCTCGGTCTGGTTGACCGCGTCCTCGTAGTTTTCGATCATCACGCCGGTATAGCGAATGCCGTATTTTTGCGCAAGCTTTTGCAGATCGGGCCACCAGACCTTGACATAAAAATCGGCGACGGAAAGCCCGTAGTCGCGCTTGATGTAGGTGCCGTCGCCCGAGGGCACAGGGCTAGGAAAGTCGTCCAAATAGAACACGGCGCTGTTGATGACCGGATAGGCCGTGGCTTCACCCAGCAAGCTTAAGGCAGAAGCATAGAACCCACGCATGACCTTGTCGTAGATGCCAATGTTGCACACCACGGTGTGACCACTTCCGCAATCGTTAGACCAAATGAGCGGCGTGCCCGCATCGCCGGTCTTTGCCCAGACGTGCGCCGTTTCGCGCAATGAAACCGAAAGTGAAGAATCGAAGGGATCCGAGAACTCGTAGCGCTCTCCCCCGCCCAGCATAAAGTCCTCACTCGGAACGATACTTTCGGCTTTCGCATAGTCATATCCGGCCGATTCGATCCCAAGCTTGGAAGCAATAGCCTGCAGGCAGTTCGAGTTATCTGGCGTCATGCCCAGCATGAGTGAGCCGCCCACACTCACCCAACTCATCAGATCGGTCAGATGCGTACCCAGTCCGTCAAGCGAGGGCATAAGCACAATCACGCGATCAAACGACGTGAGCGATGGGATCGCGTCCGCACCGTCGGTGGCAATATCAACATCGCGATGGGCGATCTTCATGTCGAGCAGGATCTGGTCGAACTGTTCCTTTACGTCCTCGACGCCAGCTTGATCGGAATCGGTAATGACCAGGCATGTGGGCTTTTGGCCAAAGATTGCCGAGGAGGCAGGCACCGCATCGTTGGCGGCAAGCATCCCCAGCTTATGCTGGCCCGCACTGTACTGCACGCCGGCACGCTCCACCAGCAGCACGGCGGCCATGGCAATAAAGACCGCCCACACCACGAGGAGTCCCATCCAACGAAAGCGCCCTGCACGGTCGCGGATATGTTGCGCCACGCTCATCTGGCCTCCTCCCCGTCGCGCCAAAACGCCAACTTTTCGCGGTTGTCGGCGCTCAAATACACATGTTGCTTGTCAATCGCATCGATCACACGGTGGACCTCGTCACCGTCGCGGCGCATCACGGCCAGGCGCAGGCAAAGCATCCAAACCTCCTGCTCCTCGGGCACGTCGAGCACCAGCTGGTCGGTCACGGCCTGCGCCTCGTCGATCTGTCCGACATCGGCCAGCGCCGTCGCGTATCGAATGCGCAGCTCAAGGGTATCCTCGCGCTCGCAGCGACGCGCAAGCAGGCGCGCGTACTGTTGGCGCTGAATCTGAGCCACGCGCCCCTCGGCCAAGCCCGAGCCCAAGTATTCACCAAGAAAATCACAGTATTCGATGAGGTTTTGCGAGCTCGGGTCCGTCTTAAAGGCGCGCTCCAGCTGCTGCAGTTTAAGGTCGGACTCCTTGGAGATCTGCGCCACCGCCGTCGCGGCATAGTGCGCCACCTCAACGTCGTCGTTAAGCTTAGCCGCCTGCAGCTGCGCCAGGTACGCGTCGGGCTCCTCGGTGAGCATGGAGAGCATTAGGCGGCGCCGGCATGCCGGATCGTTGACGATGAGCGCCTCCTCGAGCGGCACTACGCCTGCATCGGCGTCACGGTCGTGCACCAGGATGCTGCGATGTAGGTCGTCGTTGAAGCGCAGCGACTCCAGCGCAGACTCTTTCAGCCCCTCGCCAAACACCGCGCTGCGGGCCGATAGCAGAACCACCAGCAACGGGCCCCACAGCGGCACCAGCACTATCACAGCCAACATGTGCCCGCGCACCGGCAGCAGGCCCAGCTTCATGAGCGTCCACAGCATCAGGCAAACCAGCGCATGAATCAGCAGCAAGACGGCAGCAACGACAAGCGAGATCAAGCGGCACCCCCCTCACCGTCACCGGTGTAAGAGATGTGCTGCAACAGCGCCACGATGTCCTCGCCATCGACGGGCTCCACCGCAATCTGCTTTGCGCTCAGGCGCTCGCGGATAATGGGCAGATCGCACGCCTTTGCCTGGCGCATAAGCAGGTAGAGCACGTCGCCGTCGACCAAGCCCGCCGCGTCGCTCTCGCGGATTGCCGACCCGATTGCGCCCACCAGCTCGCCGACAGGCTCCATGCCCGGTACCACGCGCAGGAGCAAAAAACTCCCCATCTTGCTATCTGCCAGCGCCTGCTCCGCCGCGAGCTCTTGGCCAAAGGCCACCTGCTTGAGCACGCAAGTGCCGTCAACGCAGCGTTTATCCTGCGCCACCGCCTCATAATCAAAGGCACGGCCCAGCGCGCTTTCGACCAGCCCGCACAAGATGCGAAACAGGTTTTGATAATAGAGGGTCATTTGGTTTTCGGCCGCACGACGCACAAAGATCAACACGGCGGGTGCCCCGTCGCGCTCGATCGTGTATCCAAACATGGGAAGCCCCGGCGTCAGCTCGCGGTTCACCCACAGGTTCGAACGACCCCCGTCACCCAAAAGAGGTGCAAGCTGCTCAAGCGTGAGTGAGCGTGCGGCATCTTCGGCAATCGCAGGACTTGCTGCCACCAGGCGTGCAAATGCCCCGCCCGAAACATGGTAGATCGCCACCGAATCGTTCTCGAGGATCTCGCCCAGAAGCTCGCAGCACTTGCGATAGATGTCGCGAGGGTTGAGTACGTCGAGCTCCTGCGTCACGGCAAAGATCTTGCCAAAGCTGTCGTGGCGACCCACGATCTGGCGCCTGTACGCGCGCTTGTCCTCGATCGCGTCGTGGTAGAGCTGCGTAAGGAACGTATTGCGGTTGCGCACGAGCTCGTTTTGATCGCGCTCCGCCCTAATGGCTTCGCTGTTGCGCAGCTGCACATAGCCGCACACGGCACCCACCACAAAGTACGCAATAAACGGTAGCCAGTTGGACGGCTCGTAGAACAGACCCTGGAAGGTATAGCCGTACTGAGTAAAGTAGCTGGCTGCCAAACCCACCGACGCCAGCAGCGCCGCAACCAGGCCAAAGTCCAAGCCATACAGCGTGCCGATCAGCACCACGTAGAGCAGGCGATAATCGAGCACGTTGAGCTGGACCGATTGTGAGAACAGATGCTCCAGTACCTCGAACAGAACCCAGGCAACGCCCGTCTCTAGGCATTTAATAGGCAGCGTGCGCATCTGGATGCGGTCGATGGCGGCGCGCAAGGGGTTGACCTTCTTTGCGCGGCCAGCATCCCAACGCGCTTGAATGGTCGAGAGATCGCGCAGCAAGTCATAGCGCTGAAACCAGCCATAGCGCACGCGAGCGACGTCGCTGGCGGGCAGGGCGTAGCCGGCAGAATCGCCATAGGCAACGGCAAGGCCGGGGAACAGCGCCTTGAGGGCGTCGCCCACCTCACCCGCCGTGTGATGGAAGGTATCGGCTACGTCGAGCGTCTCAAAGTTACCATCCCAGCTATCGAAGATACGGCGTACCAGCACCGCAAGCTCCTCGGCACACAGCAGGGGAAACGCCGCATCCTGCGCGCCCTGCAGAGCGACCGATCCGGTTGAGCACGCGTCGAACAACGGCACCAAAAACGGGTCCTCCAGCGCGGCAGACGCGGTATACAGGAACGGCACGCGCAGAATCTTGGTCTGAACGCCCTCGCGAGCAGCGTAGTAGCGGCACAGGTCGTTGGCTGCGTGCGCGATAATGCCCTTGCCCGTTCGCCCCGCGGCATCGGCGGCGCCCTCGGCACCCGCGGGCCCCGCTACATACAGCAGTTGGACCCGGCGACCCGCGCACGCACGAAAGACCGAGCGCAGCGTCTCGATATCGCCCACGGTATCGGTATGCGGGGTAAGGTAATTGGATAGGTAGACCACGCGGTCGAACTCGTAGGCCTGATCCAGGTGTTGCAGAAGCTCTTTCCACGAGGCATGGGGCGATGACTCGTCGCGGCGCGCTTCCGCGGCAGCGACGACCTGGACATGGTCCCCGGGGAACGCCTTGGCACAAAAGTCATCGTCAACATATGCGGTGTTGCCAACAACCAGCACCTCCATGGCGCACTCCCCCCCTAAAATCCACTTTAGACATAGTCAAACATGCGTATTTTACGCTGTCAACGCGAGCTGAAACGTCTTTAAGGCTGTTTTAAGAACTTTTTTAGGGAATGTGGGGACATCGAGGGTGCTAAATGCGCACCCAATCGGGGGTACGGTGAAAAACCGAGATCTGTCAAACAGTCCCCTGTTTTGGGCATCCGCGACCTGCAGTTTTGTTGGCAAAAATCGATGTGCGCTCGGCGAGTTTCGATTTTCCCCGCACTTCTCCTACGCACCGGACTCGCAATAGCGCAGTACAATCCGCCAATCGCACTAACCGGAAAGCCAATCCAGCGACTCGCCTAGCCAACCAGATACGGCCCGATTACATCGAAAATTTCGCCCACCTTGGTTGCGGGATTTTGCAAAGAGGGCTTGAGGTTACCCAGCTCCCTATGGTGCGTATCGAGGCGCCCAGCACGCTGAAGAGCCTCGCCCCGTTTATCGTCCACTGCTTCGAACAGCCCGCCCAAGTTCTTGCGGTACTCGATGCCCAAGTCCTTAGACATCGCCTGAGCAAGGGCGCGCTGACACTCCGCGGCCGACATGGGGGCAGACGTATAACGAAAGTGCAAAAGCGGCCACAGCTCGAAGCAGGGGTTCGACCACAACGCGTGGAAGGTCCTCGATTCATCGGAGAGCTCGGTGCATTTGCGCTCCATCGCGTCAAAGTCGGACGCAGGGAAGTCATCCTTGTCATACACGAGCCACACATGGTCGAACGTCTCGGGCGCATAGCGACAGTGTTCGACGGCGAAGTCAAGCAGGTCAAGCGTGTGTTTGCCGGTTCCCTTAACGACAATGGCAACCTTACGCTCGTTAGCCGCGCCCAACGCCGCACGCATACCCTCAAAGTAGCGAGGCTCGGTCTCCTTGCCCTCGCTCACTACAAGATGACGCGTCATCTGAACCATGCGCGAGCGGCCCCCTCGCTTGCCGCTACGCCAGCCCTTCGGCTTCTTCGCCACCATGCTAATCCCACTCCTCGATGCGGGTGAGATACGGATCGGCGCCGTAGCGACCGGACAGGTATTGCTTGTCGAAAGCCGCGTTCTTGCTTACCAGATTACCGTTTGCCTCGTGGATGTCGGCGAGAGACCACAGTTGGCTCGCCTCCCCCTCGCCGCGCGCAGCGAACCATATCTCGTCACGGCGGAACACATCGTTTCGCATGGTTGACACATCCTGGGACGAGAAGATGAGCTGCGCGCCATTCTTGTTGACCTCAGGATCCTTAAACAACAGAATCACATAGCGAAGAAGCTTCGGGTGCAGTTTGGCGTCGAGCTCGTCTACCACAACGGTGCCACCACGTTCAAGCGCTGTCATCAGATACGCAGCCAACCCCATAAGCTTCTGGGTTCCGGCAGATTCCTCGGATAAACGCAGCTCGTATGACTTGCCGCCCACCTCGTGCCTCACGAAGACGCGCTGGCCGCGCCACTCCGGCGCCCTTTCCACTCTGAAGCCATCAATACGCACATCAACGGCGCGCAAAAAACGCGTGACCTCGCGCGAGTCGCCCTCGTCGAGCATTTGCTCGAGCATCCGCTCCAGGTAGGAACTGTTGTAGTTGAGAAACACAGTGTCGAGAAACCAGTTGGCCGCCTCCTGGACCACCGGCGCATCGAAGTTGATGCAAAGGAACGATAGGTACGGCAGGCTCGGGTTGAACCTCGCAGCCGTCACAAGCTTACGCAGTGTGGGGCCGAGTTCAACCTTTGTATCCTCGCGCTCGAACAGCATCGCCGTGCGCGACGCTCCCAATTTACGCCGCCACAGCCCTTCGGACACGATCTCATCGGCGTGTACAGACAAAACATAGCGGTACTCATGCTCGCCCGCGCGGTAATAGAGCTCGAACTCGGTGGGCTCGGCAGCAGACACGTCATCGAACTCAAACGCCGAACAACGGGCTATCAAAGGGCGATCACCCTCTGGTGTATCAGCGCTGGCAGACAGCAATCTAATTGGTCTGGCTACCGCCGAACGAACGTAGTCAAGAGCCTCGAGCAGATTAGACTTGCCGCCAGCGTTGGGCCCGTACACCGCAGCCACCGGAAGGAAACTCTGCCCGTCGGAACACTCTATGAGGGAACGCTCAAACTCCTTCATCGGCGTCGCCTGCATGGAAAGCTCCGCCTCATCGCGATAGGATCTATAGTTCCTGAAGGTGAACTGGCAAAGCATCGTCATCAACATTCCTTTCATTATTTTGAAAAGATATATCAGAGTTTTTCTTTGATTATAGACTTTAAGTAGTCTTAATCAAGTGCTTACTACACCAATGACAGCAGGCGTAAGGTGCCAAACCGACCATACTCGACCATCCCATTGCCGGAATGGCGTTTAGCTAGCACGTCGCACATTACATGCATGAAAAAAGGGCAACACTCTCTAACAGAAAGCGTCACCCTTAAAGCTCCGCAGAGCTTTTGTATTACAGGACAATATCCTACACCATCTCAATGAAATGAAAGGACGCATCTAGGCCTGTCCGGTAAAAGCGTGGGCAGGCCACGAATGAACGAGACGACAGCAGGACTAACGGTCACCGCAATCAAAAGAGCCCAAATAATACAGCGAACCCTTCACAACCGATGCATTAGGGTCTCGGTCTAAAAAATTGACACTGTAAGAAGGAGATCCAACGTAAACGTGAGTCTTACCGGCCTCGCAACAGAACAAAATATCGCCAGCGCTGTTCTGTGTCAGAGTGTTGTAATTCGAGTAATACTCAAGCTCGTCTGACGGAGCTTTTCCCACAACGATCAACCGAGGGTCCAGCTTATCCAACCATGTCTTAGGAACGCGACCGGACTTCCGTCCATGATGCGGCGCAAAAAGAATGTCCACAGGCGAAAGCGCAATGTCATCTTCGATCGCCTCCATGTAGTCATTCTCCATGTCACCAAGCCAAAGCGCACGGACCCCTTCATCAAGAGAGTAGACAATCGCAGGACTAATATTATTGGGTTTATCAGAGCTTTCGGCATCCCGCAAAGCATCCCGGAAGGTCTCATTATTCACATCGGGCCAGAGGACGCTAATCCCAGCAGAACCGCGCTCACCATCAGAAACGTTCATCCATTTGCGCTTACACCCCTTGTATATTTTGTAAGCGCACGACGACTCCTTCAGATCTTTATACTTTTTGAAACTCTCAGTCTCCGTGGACTTGGAGACATTATTGTCAACGTAATAGAAATTCTTAATAAGCCCGAGCTCATCAAGATACTCAATACCCTGAATATGATCTTGGTCCGGATGCGTACTGATAAAACGAACGACGCCCTTTTTCCCTGCAAGGTTTTTGACCTCATCAAGGATTTCCGACTTACGCTCATCGGTAATATTACAGTCAATCATGCTGAAGTTATCAGTATTGTGATTGATATAAAACATGTCGCCGTTATCAACGGACAGAGACTTAATCTCGCTCATGGTTATCACACTCCTCAAGATTGAAGTTGATTCGTTTTTCTACATACCGTTCCTGCTTGATCCAGGAGGCAACAAATAAGGCGATAAAAGAGCACAGCGCCGCTGGAAGCCGATGAGATTCCGGCAACAATGATGCAAGCAGAATAATTACGAGCAGGACACCGGCCCCCGCCAGGCTGCGATACATATTTGAAATCATTAAGAGCTGCTCGACCTTTGGATCGCGTTTCTGAGCATATGCAAAGGCAGAATAGTCCCGCTTTCCGGTCGGTTGTAGTTTGCGGACCAACGGTTCAATGCAAAGAGAGCCAATCCGCGACGCAATAAGACCGAGAACATAACTCATCACAAATAGTGCCAGCCAGTTAGAGCAGTCGATACAACTGCCCAACGGCATCTGACTGACGGAATATGTTACGAGTGCACCCGGTAAGAGCACATTGAACAGATCGTAAGCAGAGATTTTTCCAAGCAAATCATCTAGATAGTTATTGGCCAATAATTACGCACCTCCAAGAATCCAAAAGCCATCCTTCGCATTTTTTACAAACTAACCCACCCCGCCACGCAAGTGTCAGGTTCTTGAAGAAGAGCTATTTGGAAATGATTTGAACAAACGGGGGCGCATACTGCTGTTGACCAATAAGCGCACACGCCCCTAAAGAAATTTAATGGACCATCAATATGGCCTCGATTTTGACAACTATTCCATCCGACTCCTTCCGAACAATTAGGTTGTAATGGGGAAACGACGCTTCTCGTTGTTTCAATTGTAGCCCTTCGCCAGTTCCATATCCTGTATTCTTTTTTGATGATGAGCACAAGATGTTGTGTTTTAACAGGTAAACGCAGCTAAAATAATGCGGAACTTATTCACGCGAAATTACGAGTCAGCTCATCCCCTTGTAGACAGCACCCTTGACCTGCATGAAAACATAATTAGACTCAATCGCTTTCGCCCGGTACAAAGTCATCCACATCGAATACCTGTTCGAAATTAACAAAAGATTTTGCTTGACCAACATGTTGAGACGCCCGCTTATTGCCCGGTCGTAAGCCGCAATAAACTAGACAGCAGCCTCGCAGACTTTTCCTGGAAGGCCTCAGTGCCGAGCCTCGAAGAGGCGCAAGACGGCCTCATGTTGAAGATTCAGCATCGCGTATAGCCAACCCAGCACAGGTCAGAACGCCGCCGGGGACTAAAGCGAGCCCGCTCCCTCTCCCCCACCCCAACATTCCCCCAGAAAGTTCGCTGATGTTGACTGGTGTTCCCGTAAAATAAACCGCAACAAAATATGTGCGGAGTGCTGGCCTGGAGCTGCCTTCGAACCCAATTGGCTGCTCACCGAGAGGCTCCGCTATGAAACGACCCCTTTACTACCTGCTCTGCGCGATCGCGTGCACGTCCATGGTCGGCGCGACGATGCCCATGGCAGCCATTGCGGAAGTCACCCAACCTCAGGCAACCGCAGAGCAGCAGGCGCAATCCGCCGACACGAACAGCGACACAGACAAGGCGGAAACCGGCACCAACACAAATGCGGCAGCAGGTACCGTAGAGGACAACACCGCAACATCCACCGGCACCAGCGCAGCCAACACGGAAACCGCCGACGGC